>ERZ650311.1000-NODE-1000-length-15227-cov-6.846625_pt1 | contig 15227 bp, 37 predicted proteins | sample MGYA00376247_ERZ650311 | MGnify/ENA primary metagenome ERZ650311 (study PRJEB26733, sample SAMN07839324) | wastewater metagenome | biome: small river; feature: stream; material: water | place: USA: North Carolina | collected 2016-07-28 ... | reverse complement strand
ACAGTACATCAATCACTGGGAGAATTAAGTGAATGTAGATCGTTTGGAACGCGTTGCAGCTTACTTGGAAAAACTGGATTTCCACCTCTTCGACCTCGACGTGGCACACAATCGTAACGGGCGAACGTGTGCCCTCGGACATTTGCCAAACATCTTCCCTGAGCAATTCGAGTATGACCACTTGCAAAATGTGGCCGTGATTGGGCTGCTCGCGAAAGATCCTTACGAACTTGCCGAGAAGTTCTTGGATGTGAGTGAGATTGATACGACCTATCTGTTTGGGTCGAAATCATATGCTCCAGGTGCGGGCGCCAAGGAAGTTGCAATGCGTATTCGCATGTTCATCAAGATGGAAAAGACATTATGAATAGTGAACGGTTGCTGAAGTTGGCTGAGTTCCTAGAGAACAATGTGCCGGACGAGAAGTTCGACATGGATCTAGTGATTCAGAAGTGCAAATCCGTTGAGGACGCTAAAACCTGTAATAGCGTCTGTTGCGCAATCGGTTGGACGCCGCACGTATTCCCCGATCTTGTGGAATACGTGAGAGATACTACTGAAGAAGAGGTGGACTCAAAAGGATACCCGTATATCAGTCTTAGATTGATTAATGGGTCAGAGGCGATGCTCGATTATCTGACTGTGGCTGAACGGTTATTCGACATATCTTCGAATGGCGCTGAGGACCTGTTCAATCCGTGGCATGATGCCGATGGTCGTCCTACTCCGCAGATGGTAGCCAAAGAAATCAGGGAGTACGTTGCAAATGGTCATATCCTTTAAGGAAGCATCGGCACCAGATCCTGAGGTTCTGAAAAAGTTGGCTCTACTTGAAGTGAAGCTCGATGCGAAACTCAAAGAGCTTTTCGGAGACCAGTCCGTTTCGCCACAATACATCAACCGAGACTTCTTCGGTAAGATTGGTGGCAACCACCTTCAACACCTGTTCGACAAGTATCGAGATAAGGGATGGATAATCACCTATGATCCCTCACCCAGAAATGAGTCCGGCTACATCTTCCAAGGAAAGAATTGATTTATCGGAAGAAGTATGTGACCTCATAGAGGCTGTAATTCTCGATCACGGTGCCGAGGCGAATAGTGTCCATGTCGTGGAACTGTTCGTTGAATTCTTTAACTTCAAAACGAACGGGAGGCAACGATTCAGTTATAGAGCCAGAGAGAACGACTTACAGCGATTACTTGTTACAGCTAAGGATATAGCTGGCGATCAGCCAATCAGATTGTGGCATATCGTCCAAGCTATCCAACAAGACGATCTTCTAATGGGGAATGAAGTAATGAAGATTTTGGGAATCAATTTCGGAGAATACGCAGCATGACTGGCGAGGTAACTTACCATGAAGGATATAAGTTTCTTTACTTCATTCGGAACGGTTACCTCATTGAGAAAACCAACAGCGCGATCATCCAGATTTCGAAACTAACGGATCAGTTGATTGTTTTGACTTTCAAGGAGGGAATATACACATGGCCAAGAACTTCAATCACAGAGGCACTTTTCGGCGAGCGACTGTCCCAAGGGACAGAATTCCTTATTCGCATCTTTCAAAATTCTAACCCGCCGTTTCATACTATTGGTGCCTTTAGGAGATGAGGATGAATCTTCTACTACCAGGAAAGCTTATGGAGGTCTCGGACGATGTAATTAGCAAGATCAGGCATGGGATCGACGCTATAGTATGCGATAACGACTTGCTCCTCGGAGCATTAGTGTCTAAGTTCTGCAACGTGACGGGGTGCCGCTTAGGTCAGCGGTACCCTGTCGGGGCTGATTGTGCTGTCGTGTTGACAACGTTCAGACTGAGTAATCTCATGGATCTGAATATGATTCAACGCGACAACACGATCGTCCATCTGCTTGTCTTAGATGCTGAAATTGAACACCCCCTCATGGAGAAAATATACAATGGCTGAAATCTACACAGAGACTATCTACGTCACGCAAGGCGACCAATTCGAAAATTTGGAACTCTGGCGAGATACGAATCCAAAACTTGACAACGATGAATGGATTGGTGATTCTTCTCCTGAGGCGTTCGAGGATATATTTCCCGATTGGGAACTAGAACTTGACGAATTCACAAAGAGATCCTACACAATTACAATTACAGAGAACGCTTCCGAACCAGTTCGACCGCCTGAACTGTTCGGATTATGGTCACCTAGTCTGCAAAGGTGGCAGACTGATTTGGCTTCGGGAGCTTTGCGGCTATTCTACGATAAGAAAGGAGCCAATAGCTTCAAAAATCAACTTGTTGATGGTGATTGGATAGTAGTACCTTGGGAGGATGCGGCTATCAGGTATCCGATGAACGAGGGCACAGAAATCGTCAAACAAAATGGGTCCTATCGGGTCAAAAATGGTGCTGATCTGTACCTGATTCGCTGCAAAATCAATCCCGGTAAGTACACGTGGTCAAGCTCAATGACAAATGGTTCATATGACACCCGTCTCGATGCGTGGAAAGCCTATCAGGAACATATCAATGGCTGAGATGAAACAATCAGGGTCTGCTTACTATTTCCAGAGTAGCAAAGGCTACTTGCAGCGGAAAGATGGGGGTGGGTGGGAGTGGGCCAAAACTGGAGCACTGTTCGCCAGCAAGGCTGAGGCGCAAGCCGCACTTGATTCTTTGCAAAAGGGAACCGAAGAGATGTCTGATTCTTACGTTACGCTGAGCCGCAAAGGTATTGATATCAGTATCGCCGGAATCTCCGGACACATACTCAACGATGGAGAAACTAAGCGTTTCAAAATTGTGCCCGGCAAACCTGTGGAGCAGTTCGGTGTGTTATACGGGTTGTGGAATGAGGGTTGGCACCGCAGCAAGGATGCGATTCTTTCGTTCAAGACCATCGAATGTGCTGAGAAGTACCGACAAGCGAATGGTTTGGACCGATGGTGGGAGGTCCAACCCTTGACTAAGACCCTGCCCAGCATTGAGGTCAAAAAGACTCCCCTATCACATCCTAAGCCGGACAAATTCTACATCGTTTCCCATGTGGGAAAGCAAGTACTTTATTGGAACAAGAATCGTTACTGGAAGTTCAGTTGCGACGAGTGTTATTTCGACAGTGAAAAGGAAGCAATGGAGCATTACAATGGATGAACTCGGACAAATCATCTTGGCAACTTACAACCATCACCAAAATCTACTAGATTCGGTACAGTTTCCCAAGCACTTAAGGTCGATGGTTGACAGTGACATCGTTCCTGGGCAGATCTGCTTTTCTGGGAAAAAGAAGATTGTTGTCTACAAGAAGGGTCCAAATGGAGTTCATAGTACAGAAGGTACGTACTATAATCTGCGTGACTTGCAGGTTGAGAGTCATGTGCCGACTGTAAAAAGTGTGAATGGTAACTTTCTCACGTTCAGCGATGGTCGTATGTTTGTCGTCAATCGTATGCTAGTTAACGTGCCCGTACATAACCAAAACCTGTTCCGAATCGTTGGCTTCTGCATTGACCAGAAAGTTTCTATCTATGAATGCACCCCAGTTGATCCTGCAAAAGTCGAAGGAAATCAGGGAACTGTTGACTTCAATCAAGACGCCGGAAAAGCTCCGCCCTGTGGAGGAACGTGACCGGGTTGATGGGGTGGCCGTTTGGATGCCGACGGGTGAAGTGTACATCGTTGACCGATGGATTGGCCCCACATCCTTCACAGATTACAAGGGCAACGTATATACGTCGACCACAATCATGGTCGAGGACAAGTCGCCTACTGTCCGAGGTAGAAAGCACGATGGATGGTTTGAGTTCACTGACGACACGCTTTGGGGCTATGACGGCCGATACATTGGTGTGGGGTGGATAGGACTGACCAAGGCAGAGATGGAGAAAAATTTCAGTGTTAAATTGATTCCCAAACCGAGCGGTCTGATAACGGCAACGAAGCAATTGGTCGAATCAAGGGTTTGGTTCCAAGGTCGTCTACTAAGTGGTGTGACAGCGTGTGAGCGTCACATCAATTGTGATAGTGGTGACTACCAATACGAAGTGTGTCAAGTTGAAGATAATCGGAAGGTGATCGCCTCATGGCACAACGGACGGTTCCGATTGTCTGATCAATCCGAGTACATCGTGCTTAATCGTAATATATCTGAAGATCTAATCTGCGGACTCTCACTTGCAGCCGTTAAGAAAGTCGGAGAGGTGTATGCTATCACCAAAGTATGACGGACGAGTGACCAACAATCACCTGTACAAAGAGTTGTACACGGCACAAAAACGGGTCCGCAGACTCAAGGATTTGATATCCAAGCTACCGAGACCGACCAACTTGGTATCGGTGCCACCGGATCTGATTCCCAAACAGGGGCAAGTATTTTGGTATCCTCCACAAGATACCTACAAGATCGTTATGGGTTACTTTGGTAATCGTCGAATTGTAACCACGGAAGGTGAAAACTACAGTCTTGACTCTCTGCTGATGGAGACACCAGAAGCCTTCTTGATAAGATTAAGCCCGCAGACAAGCGGGTTTGCTGATTTCTCCGATGGTTCTGTGGTTGGCTATCACCGCGTAGATCGCGTCACGGTAATTCTCCACTCTAATGCTATCATGGAGGGTAAAGGTCACAAGATTAACATAGATGCCATCACCACAAAATCACAGTTCATAGAAGCCGTCCGCAAATGCGGCGGCGTAGTCTATCTGGAGGGATCATGATAACTAATCAAGACGCCTACAACATCGTTGCCAAACACCTATTGACCCAACTCGCCCAGTCCATCTACCCTAGTGGGAACTGCGTCTATCGTGGTAAAGGTGGTAAAAAATGTGCCATCGGGTGTTTGATTCCTGACGAATTGTATGATGTCAGCATAGAGGGTAGTACCGTTGATCGCGAAAAGGTACAAGACATCATGGATCAAATCATCGTTGATCCAGACTTTATGCTATTAACGGATCTCCAATATATCCACGATCAAGTGCCCGTATCAGAATGGAAGGAACGCCTAAGCAAAACGGCGGCGGAGTACGGTATCGACGACATTATCCTAAGGGAATTCAATTAAGGAGTAGCTATGATAAGCAATCAGGAGGCGTTCGACAAGGTGGCCCGTCACCTACTGACCCAGAAACGGAAGTCAATAGGGTCGAAAGGTGGCTGTTGTTATCGAACAAATGAAGGGCTAAGATGTGCCATCGGCTGTTTGATTCCTGACGAATTGTATGACCGTAGATTGGAGGGCTTCTACGTTTCGGAGTTGCGTGAATTGCTGCGCAAAATCATCAATAATCCCCATATGGGTTTGTTATCGGAATTACAACATATCCATGACCAGAGAGAAGTTGAGGATTGGGAACCCCTATTACGTGACGTGGCTGTCAAATTCAAACTTAGCACGGAGGTGTTGAATGCGTAAGGTTCTGCGTGGTGGGGTCCGTAGGATCGTTCACGTTGTGGCCAAGGTTCTGAAGGAGAACATTGAGAACGGAACTGACAAGCCGGTCATCGGAATCCGAAGGGTTGACAACCCTGATAAAGTCCGAATGGTTGATGGGGTCCAAATCTTAGGGCCGAGCATACTTAAATACACGCCCGATAACCCGGTCCCTGGAACCGATGGGCGTGGTATCTGTGTCCTACGCACAAGTGCTCCTTTGGTGATTAAGTACCGGGAGGAGGTGTTGGTTGGACAGAAGGATTGTTAAGGCTTGTTGTTTCTTCCTCATGATGGTAGGGATAGCAACAGGTGTTGCTGGGATTATTGACACGTTTGTAATCAGTACCCAGCCGTGGCGGTTCCTATTGGTTGCGTTGGTTTGTTTTCCAATTTGGCACTTTTTAAGCAGGTGAACAATGTTAGATCTTGATGCTTTCCAAAAAGCTTTTTTGCGACTAAAAACCGCGGAAGATAAAGCCGCTTTCGCCCAAGTAGCGATTCCTGAATTGATCTCCATGCTTCGCTCGAAGCGTGGGGCCGAAGGTAAGCTGCGCGTTGGCGTAATAGATGGCCGAATCAGGGTGACGATCCCCGATGAGACCGTCGCAATCAACTTCAACGAGGAGCAAGCTGAATCCTTCATGGAGGCATTCAAGAGTGCTCAGATGCGGATCAAGCAAACTGCTGAGATCATGGAAAAGTTCGATGATCTAATCAAGAACGTGTTCAAATGAACGATAAGGACGTTGAGGATCTGATCTACAATCAGGGCCGAAGGTATTGGGATATTAAGAACCAAGTATCCAAGGAGCAGTATCTCCGCGTCGTCCGTAGACGTGAGTTGATTGACTTCGCTTGGACCTTGGGCCTTTGCATAGCGTTGTTTGTAATTGCTTGTTACCTTACTTGGGGACCGTAATGATTAAAGAGAAACTTGTTGAGGTACGGGGGTACATCGCCACCGGGTGGTGCAAAGGTATGTATATGGTCGACCGAAACGGCAAGCATACCATTGACAAGTCGAAGGCGTGTCAGTGGTGCCTGTCGGGTGCCATCCAAATGGTCACGAATGACACTGTTCTGCAACGTGATATCGAAAAGGCGATGGACAAGACGTTGAGTACACACTACGATTACGCTGGTGGGATACTCAACTTCAACGATGGAACGTCACAAGAAGCTGTGCTGGCCATGTTGGACCGTACAATCGAGGATCTGCAATGATTAAGTTCCTCCTGGATCGTATCACTAATCAGTGGTTCGAGAGGCATAAGCCGCGACTCACAAACGCCCTAGGTCAACTCGTTGCCGCTGAACTTAGGGACGAGGAATTCTGGCTGAACGGATTCAAGTTCTCTTGGTCCGTGTCGGTTGACGGAGACATCTACGTCAAGGTGGAGAGAGAAGGTAAAGAACTGGTCTCAGAGAATTTCGTCCTCAGGCGAATGGCTTGGGATATAACGTATGTGAATGGGCCGTGGGATCGTGAGTTGGATCGAACCATCACACACCTACAGAATCAAGCGTGGGCATACAGGGAGGCTACTTATAGTGAGTAGGGACAAATTATGGAGATGAAGTTAATTCCAAGAGAACAATTGTCGCTATTGCCTACGATTCGTAGGTTAGTCGATGATGAGGTCATAGGGATCGTATGGCCTCACGGTAAGTTGAGGTTGCGTTATCTGACCGACGATGAACTTATCTACGATGAGCGATACGCGGTCGAGGTCTCAATACCGATTGGGACCAACAAGATTGTCGTCTTGCGGGAATCAGAAGAGAAGCGTGGGTTATGCTACACTGGAACCCTTTCGGGTCCGTGGGACAAGGCTGTTGCAGATTTGTGTGAGGCAGTCGGAGCACTTAGCCAAAATGTCTTGGACGTAACGGCAGCAAAGCAGAAGATGCTACAAGAAGCCGAGCAAGATTGGCTATTGAAATTCGCGAGGAGTTTGTTTGAATGATCTTGGAACTGTCGAATCAGATTTGGTCTGTCGTCATGCTACTTGGCGGCATCGTCGTGTGCTGCTGGCTGGTAGTGATTCTGTTGCCCTATCTACTATGGGCATTCGCGTTTGTGGTCGTTGTTCCGATTGCCCTAGTTGTTGGTGGGATCGTTGGAGTGTATGAGAACATTAAGGCCCGATGGAGACAACGTGGTAACTAACTTAGGACCAAGGCAGAAGGCGTGGGTAGCTGCCCTTCGGAGTGGCGACTACAAGCAAGGTAGATATGTCCTTCACAACGTCAAAGAAGGGACACGTTGCTGTTTGGGTGTAGCCTTTGACGTTTGTAAGAAGTTGGGTCTCGAATTGGAATCAGTGGTCCGAGACAGACAAGGCCTGAAAGTCGAACAGTGGGGAACTAGCTACGCAATCCTTAATAAGGAGGTTATGGATTATCTGAAGATTAGAAACGTATTTGGGGCATTTGGCGGTACTACTCTGACATCTCTGAACGACAACGAACATAAGACGTTCGCCGAGATCGCCGATCTGATTGAGCAACACGCTTCTGAAATCTTTACTGAACCAGTATAACTTAATGGCCCTGAGCACCACAGGGCCGGAGCACGTGATTAGGCCCTGTGGTGCTCAGGGCCATTGGAAATCATCTCATGAATGACGTTCTGTTCTGCATCGACACCACCGGCTCAATGTACACTTGTCTCACGCAGGTCCGCCGGGACGTAAGTAAAACGGTAAAAGAGCTTTTCGAAATGATTCCCGATCTTCGCGTCGGGATCATTGCGTTCGGTGACTACTGTGATGGTCCGCAATGTTTGTCTGTTTTGGAGTTCACTGATGATCTGGCGGCGGTTGTGCGATTCGTCAATAAGGTTCCAGCGACCGATGGTGGTGATGCTGATGAGTGCCATGAGCGAGTCCTCAATCGGGCACGCTCTATGCACTGGGGTGACGGTGATCGTGCCTTGGTTATGATTAGCGACGCCAACCCACATGCGGTTGGGTATAGGTTCCCGCCGGGCCACACTATGCCGCGTCCGGTGAACAATCTGTCTTGGCAGACGGAGGCTCAAGCTCTGGTTGATGATCGGGTCCGAATCTATGCTGTTCAGGCACTTAATCGGTCCAGCAGCACGGCGTTCTATGAGAAGTTGGCCAGCCTGTCCGGGACGCCCAAGCTTGACTTGCCCCAGTTCGCGGACGTGACCCATATCCTCACCGCGATCTGCTACAATCAGGCCGGTCAACTTGAGGTCTACAAGCGAGTCGCTAAGACGAGAGGTGCATCTGCTCATGTGATGCGGACCCTTGATCTGCTTAGCGGAAAGCCTGTTAGTGCACGATCGGCTGCGATTGGTTCCCGCTTCCAAGTCCTCGACGTAGGGGAAAAGACTGACATTAGCGGCTTCGTCAATGCTAACGGGTTGGTATTCGAGCCGGGGCGGGGATTCTACGAGTTCACCAAGAAGGAAACCATTCAAGAATACAAGGAGGTTGTCGCACAGAACAAAAAGACCGGAGCAATCATCTCCGGCAAACGAGCGCGCTCGGTGCTGGGTATCCCGGAGGGACGGACGACCGCGAAGCCTGATCCTGATGGCTCACATCGGGGCTTTATCCAATCGACATCGTTCAATCGGAACCTGATGCCGGGGACCAAGTTCCTGTACGAACTCTCTGAAAAGTAGGAGGTACAAAGTGCCCTGAGGTCCTGGGTGTTAGGGCCTAGGACCTCTGGGCCTATCATGGAATCACTGGGAGATGATCTAACTACATTGCTCATAGCTGGTGACATAGGGACCATTTGGAGACCTGACAGAAACATACACTTCATATCTCGCGGAGCTTCAGACAATACGTGGCAAGGTGTATTGGTTGACGGAGACGACCAGTTGATTGTGTATAACTCTCGACATAATCCGAACAATCCTCTACAAACTGGTATGTATTATTTGCCGGGACCGTGGGACGCATGTTTCAAACGCGCCGTTGAACTCGCTGCCAAGCTGGTAGCAACAAGGGAAAATAGCCGCAAAGAAGCTGAGCTACAACGGATTCAGAAGTTTCGCAAACTGTTCGGAGGGATTGATGTTACAGGATGGTGAGATTAGTGTGGAGACTTTTGACGGCCTTTGGGACGCCGAAAAGTATTCTGGTGGCCATCATCACTGGCTGAAGTGTTACTTCGGATTCCACAAATATGCCCACATATACACGCTGTGCGAGGGCAAATATCAAGAGGTGTATGGGTGCATAAGTTGTACCAAGACACTATGTATCCACGACTTGGGTGAAAGTGTTTGGTACGTTAAGCAGGAATCAAAGTACCTGTCGCGTCACCGAGAAGTGTGTACCTGTTCAAAGTGTGGAGTACGACTGATGACACGCGGTCACACAAGCACACGTGCTTCGCGTGAGGCGTGGGCAATCATCAACAAGGTGTTAGGTTTGCGGGCGTTGCCTAGGGCGTCAGGATTCCATTGTGAGTTTCCTGTTGCTGTGTCCATGATTCTGGATGAGCAAGGAGAGGCGGCTGCTGAGCGGTACGCTGAACAGGTTCTGAATAGTGGTGTTAGTTCTATGGAGATGCTATGGAAGTCGTAATTTACTGCGTGGTCGCTTTCATCGTGTTCGAGTGGATCATGGATCGCTGGTCCTATAAGCCGGAGCGCATTGCTGTTAGGGTTGCCTGCATCATTGCTCTAATCGTTACGGAGGTCCTGTGTCGAAGTTATCAATAGGTCAACGTCCAGATGAGACCGGTGTCAAGGATGCTGTTCACGTGGCCGTCATCAGCGTTGTCGCTGGGGTCGATATGGAACCCGGCACCCGTTGCGGCGTTCTTAATGGGGTCGCCAATACTATCCATGAAGCGACTGGAATCATTGACCCATTCGTCGAGGGTATGGTTAACATGGGGGAGATTGTCCTGTTTCTGATTGATCCTAAGCGTGTAAGCGGGCTACGTCATGAGTGGTCCTCGGATGATTTCCCCGAATTGGAGGATGATTACGATGAAGAATGCCGCTTCTGTTAAGTGGTTGGGTGAACTAAAGTGTGGAGATAGGGTCGTCGTGAAACGTCATGAAGGCTACTATCTTCCCAGTTTCTTCGAACGCTATGATAGTGGCACCTTCTGGACCCGCCACGGCGGATTCACTATGCGCGGTGAGGGTGGCGGTGGTCGATTGGTTAAGTATAATGCCAGTCGGCACAAGCATCTGTACGATAGGCTGCTATTAGCACAGCGCCTGCTGGACTTCAGTGGACCACCAATCAATGAGGTTCAAATTCACGAGGCTGGCCGAATCATTTGGAACAAGTAGGAGGATCGCCATTAAGATCGGATGCGTAACACTTGTCCCCGGTTGGGGTGATGGTATTGTGGGTAAGTTTTTAGCTCTGGATTGCGCTAAGGGGAGGGGAATCATTCTGCCCGGCGGCAAGTTCGAGCCTAAGATAGATCGCACATATCGCAATGCAGCGGCGCGGGAATGTCGCGAGGAGACCGGCTGTGAGCCTACGGATTTATCGTATCTGTGGCACGGTCCCGATGGCGGCAAATTCACAACCTTTGCCTTTACTGGGAAGTTATTTGCTCCACGGCCTATGGTTGAGACGCGTGAAGGTAAGCCGCTCTGGGCAACCCGTTCGCAGTTGCTCGCATCGGATTATGCTGCGTTCTATGACGTGATGTTCGAGATGTATGACCGAGGGAGGTCCAAATGAACGTGTATGAGATGTACATATCTGACGGTCGGCACGATAACGGGTCTCACACTTTTGTGGTGTTGGCTCGAAACAGGCTTCAAGCTGAGCGCCTAGTCAGGAAGCGCATGGCGGAGATGGGTAACACTGATCATGATATTATTAGGTTACTTAACACAAATATCCTTGCAACGGAGGCTTCGATAATCTATGACAACTGTCAAAGTACACAGGCTTGAACTGTTGGCGTGCTTCCTTGATTACCTGCCACCTGAGAACTTCAACATCAACATCATCACGGACGTTGTTAGATGCCTCCGCAATTGCATACCACAGGTTGAGTGTGGTTCAGTTTGCTGTGCCATCGGTTGGACACCGCACCTCTTTCCAGAGCTTGTCTCGTACCAATGGCAGGGAGGGATGCTGAAACCCCATACGAAGAGCGGTAAGTATTTGTTCCAAGAGGTAGCGATGGAGCTATTTGGGATTGGTTTCCTTCAAGCAGGTGAATTGTTTTCTTATCGTGGGGATAACGGGACACCTGCTGCGTTGGCCGCAAAGATCCGGAGGTTCTGTGCAAAGCATCAAGACACTGATAATCGTACATTCGTCGTATCTGAAGCAAGCTAAGACACGAGAGGGAGCCGTTGAGTTAGCCATCAGGTCTGTTTTGATTCCTGAAGCTTCGATTAGCGTTACCAAGACTCATTATACCTTGAACGGTGTGACCAGACGACTTGGTGCAACGGTGTTCCACTGGATCAACACACATACGACCGATTGCTTCGATTATTACATGATGATCCCACGAGAGTTGGGACGTTACACGACGGTTAGGGATTCAAAAACTGGGGAGATATTATGATTAGAAGATTTTACTCTATTGTGCTTCTACTGTTACTTACCTCTATGCCGGGGTGCGCGGCGTGCAACAATTCTATAAAGGGGCTTAAATCAGGGACCTTCGGACTACACAAGAAAATTACCCTATACGGTACGGATGGCAAGGAGATCCGTTCGTGGGAGACTAGGGCAGCCGGGATAGATCACGGTGGTACGTATTTCTTCCTGGATGCAAATGGCAAAGCAATCACGTTGTCTGGGACGTTCGTCATCGAGGAGAAGTAACAGCGTTGGCCCTGAGCACCACAGGGCCTAATTAGTTTGCTCAGGCCCTGTGGTGCTCAGGGCCTTTGGTTAGGAGGACTCTCTGTGATTAATACAATTACACCCGGTTGGGTTACGTTTGGTTTGGCCCTGCCTCAAGGTAGCGGCAAATCAATTGCGTTCGATGCGCCGTGCCAGTTTGATGTTAAGAAGCGATATGACGACGGGACCGTTAAGTTCGGGATCGTCACGACTAGGGGCGGTAGTGGTGGAGCTTGGAAGCCGACACTATCAATTGGTTTTGAGGGTAATCCCACCACTGTGCCCGAAGTTAATCATGCGTTTCGGATGGTGTTCAGATTCAGCAACGGTACAGTGGTATCTGTGGTCCCGCCGAAAGGGAGTGTTGATACTTGGTTGTCTGGACCTTTGGTCACGGAGAGACGGACGGTCGTTCCGGTTGCTTATGGAATCGTAGTTGTATTCGACACGCGGTCATACGTCGATGGGTCCGTCCGGATGGATGTGTGCGTGGAGAATTGCCTAGATTTGGCAGGGTCAGATGTTCGGGTATACACCTGCGAGATGTGGGACGGTAGTAATAAGTTAGCTACCTATAATGTGTCGCATTATTACCTCACTCGATGGAGGTGGACGTGTGGGCTGAACGGCTTCGTTGGTGGGACGTGCGTACAAGATTTTAGTAGTGCTTTCGACAGCGGACTGATGCCGCGGTGGGACAGTAGCGTCATTGACTACGCTGATGTGATTCCTTCTGAGGATGGTCAACGGCCTGGGCAATATCTGCCGCTTAGCGCTGGTGGACTCAATCCCTATATGGGGGACGTTGGTGGTCGGGACGAAATCGGATTATTACCTTGGCGATATGTGCGTGGTGTTGTGCACCGTCGGGCTTCACAATTGGAGCTAATCAAGGCCGTTGGGGACACCGCCGCGTCGTGGCCGATCCACATCCGTAACGCCGTGACTGGGGCACCAGTTAATATTGACCAACGGCCGCAATTCTGGCTCGATATGTCGTGGCGAGGTGACGATAAGCCTATGACCGATGTTCGGGGGCGAACAGGGCCGCTCAAGCCCGACGCCTCGCACACGCCTGCCTTGTCGCTTATCCCCTACCTAATCACAGGAGATAGGTTCCATGCTGATGAGTTGGCATGGTGGGCACACTTCGCTCTGTACGGCACCTATCAGGACCGTTTGAAGAATGCTCGCGGCGGGTCGCTAGGGTTACTGAAAGGTAATATACAAGTCCGCGGTGTAGCGTGGCCGCTCCGCAACTTGGGGCACGCTTACGCTTGGCTGCCTGATCAGGATGTGGGGTACTTTAGGGGTAAGATTGCCTCGAACAAGGCGTGGTTCGCTGAACAGGTGGCTAATAGCCCTTCGCCGTACTCGTTCATGGATGATGCCCGGCCAGAGAATAAGGGGTCCCTGGCCATCGTGGCTCTGTGGGAGCGGAATTACCTTGCTTCGTCGCTTGAGTACATCGGTGAGGAGGTATTGAAGAGGCACCTTGTTACGCTTCAGTGTGATCTGCTGACTAATCCGGGCACCTATGACGCCCGCTTCGCGATGCCGATGACGTTTGGGATTGGTAATCGTAGTTATGCCGGTGGACCTATTAGCAGTTATGCTCAGACCCTCGAAGCACTGGCCGCGATTAACATATGGCCGGGGCGGACACCTAACCCGACTCTCGGTTACTATGGTGTCGATGCTAGGATGGCGTTGATCTACGGGCTACGCATGGGTCTGCCTGGGTTAAAAAGTGCTTATGATTCACTAACAACTACAGTTTGCAAGACTAGGTTCAATAATCAGCCGTCTGACGCAGGGTGGCGCTGCGGATTCGACATCGCCCTGTAGTTGAGGTGCACCTACCCTAGGTGCAAAGACATACCCTGAGGTGCAAAGGCCTACGGCCTGAGCACCTCAGGGTCTCAGTTCCTTAGATCAGATTGGACCTCATGAAGATCCGTACAGATTTACTAACACGTGAGGCTGTTAAGCACAATGGTGCCTTGGAGACCCTGATTAGGGTCACACGGGAGCACGGAAACGTATTACCCGGTTTGCTGATAGTAAAGTGGAACCCGCTTCTCGGTTCCTATGACGTGATCGACGGGCGACGCCGGGCTGAGGTTGCCCGGATACTACAGATAGAGTACGTCGATTGCTTGGTCACGTATCTTGATGTAGTTAGTTACCTCAAGGGGATGAACGATTCTGAGCGGGGCTGCGAGTTGGGGCGGATCAATTTGGAATTTGGAGATGATTTCAAATGATTAACAAGTATGGTGGATTGATTTTGCCGGGGTTTCTAATTGTCCTGTGGCTATGCGGGTGGTGGACACCTGTACCACCTGCTGAGCATACTGTTAGGTTGTATTTGCCTTCTGGGGAGGTGAGGGAGTGGCTCGGAGTATCCTCGGTTCGTTGGGTTAACGGAGTACTTTATTTCGATGATGTGTCGATTAGTGGGACGATTTACGTCCTGAAAGTAGGACCATAATGGCTGTGGTGCACCTTACCGGACCCGCGATGGAACTCCCAGATCGAACAATACAACGATGTATGGTATGCGGACAACTTTTGATTAACTTTGCAGGCCGTTGTGATGTTTGGCCCGATCACAGATTTTTGCGGGTGACAAAATCTTCATCCAAACTGGTTACCGAACCAAGGAAAAAGGATACCTCTTGTCTGAGTAGCGTTCCGTGCCTTAATTTAGGCACCACTTTTTGATTTGTACTTTGAATCTTTTGATTCAAAAAATTCAAAAGTATGGAATGCACATTCGACGCAAAGATCTGAGGGACTAGGCTGCTCGCGGAGGCGCTTCCTAGGACCGTCGCTACGGGGCCGGTTTGAGGGGTGGACCTGAGCATCGGAGCACCCTATTACAACGCGCTGGGAGCGAGCGTAGCAAGCGACAGGCACCCTAGCTCATGGGGCACGTATGGCCCCGCCGAGGCTTACTGGTTACGCTCCTCTCTATT
>ERZ650311.999-NODE-999-length-15231-cov-6.163745_pt1 | contig 15231 bp, 14 predicted proteins | sample MGYA00376247_ERZ650311 | MGnify/ENA primary metagenome ERZ650311 (study PRJEB26733, sample SAMN07839324) | wastewater metagenome | biome: small river; feature: stream; material: water | place: USA: North Carolina | collected 2016-07-28 ... | reverse complement strand
ACGCTTTCGCCACTCTTCTCCCACTGAAGTCCAGTAGTCGATGTAGACGTCGGCGAGCGTCGAACCTGCTTTCCTGCGGAGACGGTACACGAAGCCGTAGGCGTAGCCACTCCCGCCGGTCGTGAAGGAGACCGGAAAGAAGTCCAGCAGCTGAGACGACTCGTCGTGGTTGCTTCCGTAAAGGGTCGGGTCGATGCGCCAGACTTCCTTCATGCCGTGAAACGGGCGGAGGGGACCGTCGAGAGTGCCGTCGATTCCGGTGAGCTTGTAGGTGTTCGGAAACGAGACGGAGGAACGTCCTCCCTCTGTGGAGGACGTGGCACCTACGAGGGAGGTCTTCCAGTCTTTCTTGGCTTCAGGCACGAGGCTCCTCCTTCGCATACCAGCCGAGGGTGTCCCCCTCCCGTCTGGTGTGGGTGGTGGCGGTGTCGATTGCGTCCGAGAGCGACCGGAAAGGATAGAGGCGCAGGGCGGAGTCTGGATTGCAGTTGTAGATGGGCCACCGGGCTCCGTGGGTGTCTCCCCACCGCTTGAGGGCGGCCAGCCGCTTGGTGGTCACGGCGTAGAGTGAGTTGTTGTGACGGCGGCCGCCTGCGTCCTTGTCCTCGTCGAACGCATACGGCGATCCGGAGATGGGCATGTTGAAATCCACGCCGAGCAGAAAGACGCTGGAGAACCCCATCCAGTGCAGAATCTTCAGGGCCGCCAGCATGACGGTCCGATTCTGGGTAAGGCCGAGCGCGTCCGTTGTGCCCTTCAGTGTCCCCCACTGAGCGCTCTCTTCGGTGAAGAAGGTGGAGGGGTCGAATCCGTTGGTTCGTCTGAAGAAGACCACGTTCGGATGACTGCGCACAGGCATCCAGCGGGCGAAGGCGTCCCCCTCCCGTCTGCGGGTGTGTGCCTGGGCGTAGGTGCCCGGTACGAACTTGAGGATGGCCGGGTCCGCCCAGCCGGCGGAGTGGAACTTTTCGGGAGGATCTACGGCAACCCATGCGTTGGGGCGGAGAAGACACCATGCGTTGTTCATCGCCATGGTGAATATCCCCCTCCCGTTGAGGGGCGTGAGGTCCACGTTTCGGAGTGAGGGGCCGCCGCCCACGAGGAAGGCGCACTGGCCGGAGAAGGAGCCCTTCAGATGGGTTGTGCGTCCGTCCGGACGCCAGACCATTTCGGAGGGTGGGTCCTTCCACCCGCGAGTGTCGTTCTTGAAAGTGGAGACGGGCGGATCTGTGCGGGGACGGAAGGCAGAGCGTCTCGGGTCCACGTCAGGTCTCCCGACTGAAGAAACTCAGGGGCCGCTTGTGGTCGTGGGATTTGTACTCGACGTTGCCGGAGATGGTGAGCATGGTCAGCTTCACAGCTGTTCCTGAATCAGGAGAGGAGAACCCCTTCCGTCCCTTCGGACAGATCAGATAGGGGTAGAGGAGCTTGGGGTAGTCGCCATCGACGAGGCGTGCTTCCTCGCGCTGGCCGCAGCCGCAGCCATTGCAGTAGAAGTAGCCGTCGTCGGCGCAGGCGAGGGCTTCGCACGGCTCGGACACGGGAGTTCCGTCTGGAAGACACCCGAAGCAGGAGACGTGGCGTTCGGTGAGAGTTTCGGGTTTTACGGCGGCGCCGAAGAGGCCGCGGGACATGACGCTCTTGAAGTAGGAGGCGGCGTCAAACCACGCCTGTTTGATGCGTGACGCCTTCTCCTGACGTGCCTCGCGCTCGGCGACGAAGCCGGGTTTGGGGATGGGGACGGTTGGTACGGGGCGTGTTTCGTTTTCACCATCAGGGATGGGGAGGGTCATGGTCAGCACTCCGAGGGCTGTTCGCAATAGGGGTAGGCGCAGCAGGCACGATCGTAATCCGGTGGTCCGAATCCGTTGGCGATGGTCCGCTCCTGGAAGAGGGTGCCGAGCGCCTCTGAGTAGCTTTCGCCCATGAGGATGTACCACCACGCATACAGGTGGGTGATGTCGAAGATGCCGCCGTCATCGAAGCAGGCATACCAGCGCCAGATGCCGCACTTGAAGGGATGCCAGAGGTCGCCACCGGAGCAGCAGGAGATTCTCTCGTTGTACGAGAAGTAGCTGCAGAGATTGCCGTCCGGAACGGAACGGGGATAGTGGACGGCGGGGTCGCTCGAACTGTTCCACAGGCTGATCTCGAAGAGGAGATCCTCCTTCGTGGGATAAGGGAACGCGTAATCGACGCAGTGCCCGCTGACGTACCAGTTGGTGTAGAGGCCGCTGTCTGACCGGGTGCAGCGCAGCCGCTGGGAGAGAGGACCGCAGACGGTGACGCCGGAGGAGACGCTCGATGTGACGGGTGGAGAAGCGGGCGGAGGTCCCTCGTCGGATGTGGGGATGATGACGAGGACGCCGGAGCTGCCGGATGCGAGGGTGGTCTCACCAGAGCCGGCGGTTCCTCCCCCTCCCGTCGTGAAGGAGTCGGATGGGAAAGAGGAGGAGACGGTGACTGTGGGTGGGGATGACGTCGTGGCGGGCGGGGTCGAGCTGGAGGTGGTGGGTCCGTCACCGGGCGTGGTCGTATCGCCGGTGGTTGCGCCGTCGCCGGTGGTCGTGCCGTCCGACGCCGTGGTGGTGAGCCCTGCTGTGGTTCCGTAGGTGCCGGTTCCTCCGGACGAAGTGGCCCCGATTCCGGAGGAGGAGGTTGCGGGGACGACCGAGGGTGTCTCCAGGAAAGAGGGAAGATCCTGAAAACGCATGGACCGCGAAGACGGGAGGGGAAACGGAAGGAAGGAGGGGACGGGGGAGCGGATGGTTCGGCGCCCGAAACCGGAGAGCTGGCGTTGGAGGATGGATGGAGAGAAGGAGGGCACGAGGGACTCCGCCCACCGCGAGATCAGGTACTCGGATTGACGGCTGGAGTCGTACGGCATGGGTCAGCGGATGGGAGACCAGGTGAAGGGGGACTGGTTCTGGGGTGAGTCGATCGTATCGCGCGGGTAGGTGTGGGGCATGCGGGCCTGTGCGGTGGTGAGGTTGTCTCCGATGGTCTTGAGGGAGGCGCGGTAGTTCGTGAGAATGCGAGACATGTGTTCGTTGGAGATCTTGCGGGCGGTGCCGAGCTTCGAGGCGCACCACGCGGCGGTGGCTTCCATCATGGACTGGGCGCCGCAGGGGACGATCTCGTAGGTGATGGTGCCGACGGAGGCGTGTTCAAAGGGCGGGTCGACGACCACCTTCCAGGAGGAACCGACTCGGTCGTGGGAGACGATGGGCCGTTCTTCGATGGGCGGATTGGTGTCGCCGGAAGTGAGGATCCGGAGGTACTGGCCGATGTAGGCGCCCTCGCGGCGGTCCACGGAGCCGAGGGTGGGGGTGGTGGCAAGGGTGACGGTGTTGAGGAGGGTGTCTGCGTCTTCGGCGAGAGTGCCGGAAGCGAGGTGTGGGAGGATGTCACCGTTGGAGGTGTACCAGACCTTGATGGTGTTGGTGCCTGCGGGCGGTGAGGGAACGACGATGACGAAAGAGGAGGGGGAGCCTTCGAGGCGCCAGCCGACGCCGAGGCGGTTGTAGATGTCTCGCGGCAGGACGTCGAGGATCGGATCACCGGCGTCATTCTGGACGACGAAGCGGTGGACTTGGGCGATGCAGGGAGGAAGGACGAAGCGGGTTTCCTCGCCGTCCATGGTCAGGGTGGCTTCGAGGATGATGGGCGCGGTGGTTGTGTTGTTGATGCGGCTGATGACGTCGACCATCCCGGGGCAGATGACGTGGCGGACGATGTAGTCGTCGGTGAACTTGGCGTCCACGTCGGGCTCGTCGAGGTACGTGCGGATGCGCTCGATGACGGTGCGGAGAAATGAGCCCGAGGAGTGCATTACGTTCCCTTCTTCAGCATGCCGGAGAGTTCAGAGGCGATGATTTCGTTCTCACGCGACGCCGAACCGGCGCCGGCGAAGGGTATCGTGCCGGAGTCGAAGGCGGAAGCCAGCTCGTGGTTGTCGTTTCGACGGAGGTGGGAAACGACCTCGTTGCGGTGGAGGAGGTCGGTGGCGCGGGCTTCACGTTCCGATGCCAGCTTGTCTGCGTATCGCTTTTGGGCGACGCCGACACGGCCTGGCTGGAGAATGCGCTTCATGATCTCGGGGTGAGGGAGGCCGGGGGGCCACAACTTGTCCATGGGCCCGGAGAAGGCGTGAAGCTGATGGAGGAGCGGCGCTGTGGTTTCTTCCGGGCCGTAGACCCAGACGGAGATCACGTTCTGGTCGGTCTCCAGATCGTGAACAACACACAGACGAGAGCGGGATGGAGCCTGCCTCTGCAACCAGCGACACCACTCCCAAGACGGGAGGGGGAACAGGACGTGACGGGAAGAGACCCGCGTACAGAAGAGTTCGGCCTCTTCCCGCGGGCATCGGACGATCTGAATGTCGTGCACCATAAGAGGGGGCCCCCCTTGGAAGGAGGGCCGCCCCCGGAGGAAGAGATCAGAGTTTGGCGCTGGTGTAGCGGCCGTGGAAGAGTTCTCCGGAGTCGCTGGCGACGAAGTTGCCGCGGCGTGTGTTGATGATCAGGTTCAGGCCGGACATGGTGGCCACGCTGGCTCCGACGACGCCCACGGTGTACCCGGCGGGGATGATCGTGGTGTTGTTGGTCAGCGTGAAACCGAAGAGGTTGTTGGCCGTGAGGCCCGACATGTCCTCGACCGCGGTCAGTGCGGTGCCGGAACCCAGCGCCGTGCCGGAGGGTGCGTACCAGAAGCGGATGGTGCCGGTGCCCGCGGTCGTGTTGCGGGCGAGGATGCTCTCGATTCGGATGGGCTCCGTCGTGGTGAACAACGGGAGCGTGAGAGAGGCGAGGTCCGCCGCGACGAACGGGCCGAACTGGCGCTCAGTGACCTGACTGGCGTCGTCCGTCGTGAGCGGAAAAGTGACTGCTGCTGCGGTGCTTGCCATAGGAGTGTGTCCTTGTGTGTGTCTTGTGAGTACGAGGGGCCCCCTCCCGCCGAAAACTCAGACGGGAGGGGGGCTCGCGGTGCACGATCAGGAGAGGCCGGACGGAGGAACGGACGAGTCGTTGGCGTAGAGACGATCTTCGGAGACGCCGGTGATCTTGAGGCCGCACGCCTGCTCGGGAACGAGCTGCATGCGGAGCATGCCCGGCATTTCAGCGCCCACGGTGGTGAGGGAGCGGCCGGACGAGCCGACGGCGAAGATCGGAATCTGGTTCGCGCCGGTGCCGGTGAGGGCGGGGGCGACGAAGCGGAAGGGGTTCCAACCGGGGACCTTGTCGAAGCGCTTGACGCCCTTCGGGTCCGGCGGGACGTAGCGGGTCCAGTTGTTCTTGCGCTTGATGCCGTAGACGGTGCCCTTCTCGACCCACGAACTGGTGACACCTTCGTAGGTGCGTCCGTCGAAGGTGAAGGAGAAGCCCTCCTTCGAGCCTTCGTTGTTCATGTTGGAGAGCTGGCCGGTGCGGTCGTACCACTGGCGGCCGATCTTCTGGGCTTCGTAGGCCATCCACACACCGTCGGAGGCGATGAGCGTGTCGATGCTGTAGCCGTGACGCCGCTTGGCGGAGTGCCAACGGCGGAGGATCTTGCGGAGCATGTGTTCGGTGAGGGGCGTGTTGCCCATCGCGACGTGCAGGGACTTGAACTCGGGGTGCACGGTGACGTCGATGTTGCCGCTGAACCCGTAGTTGGTCCCAGCGCGCTCGGCGCCGAGGAGGTAGTTGTCGTTGGAGCCGGTGCCGAACTTCAGCCAGCTGTTGACGCCGGCGATGCCGGTGAAGTAGGGGCTGCTGGAGTAGGGGGTGGAAGAGTCGCCCTTGCTGTTGGCCGGGACGATGATCGCTTCCTGGCCGGTCGTGTTGCTGCAGGAGTTGATGAAGTTGGCTGCGTCAACGGCTTGGTTGCGGAGGCTCTTGAACTTCACCTTGCCGGTGAGGGCGTCGACGGCAGTGACGAAGAAGATGGAGTCGCCGCCCGCGGTGGAGATGAGGGTGGCGCCGTCGTAGGTGTAGAACTGGACCTGCATGCCGACCTCGAAGCGGTCCACGGCGAGGTTGCCGTAGTTGAGGTCGATGACCAGCGTGGTGTTGCTGTCTTCGGCGGCCATGGTGGAACGGATGCCGGCGCCGGAGAGGGCGTAGGAGCTGTTCTGGCTGACGTACCAGTAGTTGCAGAGCATGTGGCCGATGTGCCGGGCGAAGCCCGAGAGCTTGGGCGCGATGATCTGACCGATGGTGTGCGGGTTGGCCTCCAGCTGCAGCTCGTCGAGCGTCATGAGGAGGTTGGTCACCATCGAACGCATCGGGATGGTGAGCCGGTAGACGGACTGGTTGGCGCCGCGGGAGGCGTCAGGGAAGGTGCGACCAAGACCCTGCGTAAAGAGCTTGGCGCCGACGGCGGTGTTCTGCGGGTCGCCGTAGAGGGTGAAGTCGGTGCCGGGACCGCCGGGCTCGATCACGCCGGTCAGACCGCCGGTGTAGGGCTTGTTGATGAGGTAGTCGCGGCCCATCATGTCGGGGTTGCCGACGTTCTGGGCGCTGACGATGGAGTCTTCCCAGACCGAGTCGAGGCTGGGAAGGAAGGTGTGAATGGACTTGCCGATGACTTCCTCAACGCGAACCGCGTGAGTACTCATCAGTGAGCCGACTGGGGATGCCATGTGTGGGTCTCCGAATGGTCCCCCTCCCGTCTGTTAGACGGCGGAGGGTGAGTTGTTGTTGCTGATGGATGCACGAAGGAGCTGGTCCACGGCGAACTTCTCGACTTCTTCACGCACGTTGTCGGCGGTCTTGCCTCGTTTCCACGAGGGTTCCGGAATCGGCTTCTGCGCGAGAAAGAGCTGTTCTTCGTCGGACTCTGAACCGGGGCCGAGCCGATCGGGGTTTCGGACAAGAGTCCGCCAGCGGGTGGCGATGGCCTTGCCTGCCTCGATCGCACTCTCGCCGATCCACTCGTTGCGCCAGGCGCCGCCCGCTTGGGCGCGGCGGATCTGGAGGAGACGACGTGTCTCGGCGTTCACTTCCTTGATCGCCAGATCACGAAGCTGCTGCTCGTACTCGGTGTCGCGGTTGCCCTTGGTCGGGTCGCTGTTGAGTTTCACGAGGGCCTTGTAAGTATTCTGCAGCTCGGGGACGCTGTCAAGCGTGGACCTGACTGAGTTGTCGAGATCGGCCTGAAGCGAGGCGAGGTTCTGGGACTGCTGGGTCTTCTCGATGTCCGCGAGGCGGGCCTCAAGAGCAGCGGCAGCGTCGTCTTTTTTACCCCCTCCCGTCTTGGGGGGTTCGGCGGGTGGGGTTTCGGGGTTGAAGGTCTCGCGGATGTATGCGTCGATCTCGGCGTCGGAGTAGCCGTTTTGGCGCATGAGGACGCGGGACGACTCGGCGAGGATGCTGGGGTCCTTGCCGTCGGGCTTCATGAGGTTGGCGATGTGCCGCGTGGTCTCCTCATGCGCTTTGGCTGCGGTCTGGGCCGCAACGAGGCGGTCGTACTCGGCGCGGGAGAGCGCGATGGTTGGTTCGCCGCCTACGGGGGGAGAGGGAGGCGCGGGTGGGGTGGGTGGGGTGGGGGTGCCTCCGGAGGGGGGTGGGGTGGAGGAACCTGTGGGGACGGTGGTGGTTTCGGGGTCGAAGAGTGGGTGTCTGATCATGAGTGCACCTGCTGAGACGGAGCGGCAGACAGGCCGCGGAGCTGGCCGGACGGACCGGCTGACTGGGAAAGCATAGCGGACTGATGGGCGGAGTCATCCGGATTTGGGATTCCTTCCGGAAGCACGCCGCCGGCGAGTTGCATGGCGTAGAGGCGGAGGTCACGGAAGGCATCGACGACTTCGGGAGAGGCCGAGATCATGATGGGACCGGACATGAAGGCGGAGAGAAGGCGGAGGAGGATCTCGGGGCGGGTCGTGTGGGGAGTCAGGATGATGCGGCCGGGGTTGGAGCCGTCGGAGAAGAGGGTGAGGATGGTGCGGACGGCCATCTCGTAGGAGGCGCGGTCGCCTTCCATCCAGATGGCGGGATCGAGGTCCTCTTTGAGACAGAAGAGGCGGAAGTCGAGAGGGTCGGTGGAGATGCCGCGCTGGAAGAGGTCGAGGGCTTCCTGTTTGCGGGCAACGCGGGAACGGGGAGAGATGTCACGGACGGTGAAAGAGAGGCGGGAAATGTCGGGAACGGGGTTGTCGCTGAAGGTGATGGTGCCGTCTTCGTAGTTGACGACGGCGCCGGCGAGGTCGAGGGTGAGGTTGTGGACGGGAAGGGGACGGGGAGAGGTGGTGAGGGCGGAGAGGGCCTGCTGACAACCGGAGCGGTAGGCGGCACCCCATGCGGACTGGACGCCGAGGGTGGGGCAGGTGAGGGCGCGTGTGATCTGTTCGTCGAGGAACTGGAGGCCGGAGGCGCTGTCGACGCGTCCCTTTTCCTTGATGAGGTCCTGGATGGGATTGACGGAGGAGAGGCCCTCTTTGGCGAACTGGGCGACTCGGCCGGGCATCTCGCCGGAGGATTGGGGCTGGATGGCGAAGGGGGAGAAGGATTGGGCGACGGGGTCGGGATCCCAGAACATGGCGCGGAGGCCGCGGCCGACGTCGCGGAGAACGGAGTTCTGATTGAACTGGCCCTGGGGGAGGACAAGGACGCCGTAGCGGTCGATGTCCATGATGTTGGTGTAGAGGGACTTGGAGAGCTTCTCGAACATGCGGTGCTGAGAGAACATGAGGTCGAACATGCCGGCGCCGTGCCACGAGCCGTTGTTCATGAAACGGGCGACACCGATGGGGCAGTAGACTTCGACGTCATCGAGTGAGACGTCGGTGATGATGTAGTCGCCGGAGGCTTCGATGTAGCGTGAGACGGTCCCGCGTGGGCCCATGAGCCAGAGCTGCCGGACTTTGACCACGCCGATGGATTCGTCTTCGCTGGACTCGGGCTTGGCCGGACCGGAGGGGTAGATCATGGAGGTGCCGCCGACGAGCCCGCTGTTGATGGGCTGGTCGGCCCACGGTTCGCCGGGGTCGACTTCCCACCAGTCGAGGGAGTCTGCGTTGGCTTTGATCTTCGAGCCGTGCAGGTCAGTGAGGCGGGACATGGAGACGTAGCGCTGGCGAACGAGGCCGAAGGCTTTGGTTGCGTCCTGCGCGGTGGCGGGGAAGGGAAAGAGTTCCTTTGGGTGGATGACTTCGAGGTCAGCAGTGAGACCGATGGTGGGGTGGTCTTCGATGTTGGACTGGAGTCCGGCGCAGCCGAGACAGGTGAAGAGGAAGGCCCACTGCTCGGCGGAGCGGCGGATTTCGTCGTCGGAGTAGACGGAGTCGCAGATGATCTGGGAGACGGCGCTGGATCGCTGGCCGGGAAGGGTGAAGCCCTGCGTGAGGATGCGGGGGCGGAGGTCCATGGACTGGATGCGGCCTGCGACCTGGTTGATGTCGAAGAGAAGCTGCTGGGACTGGAACTCCATGTTGCCCTCCTGATCGAGGATGTGCGGAGTCAGTTTTCCCGTGGAGGGGTCGTAGACGTCGAAGCGGCGGTAGCCGTTGAGGTAGTACCAGCAGAGGAGCCAGTTGGTGCGGCGGTACATGTACATCTGCTCGCAGCGGTCACCGTGGCGGCGGAGAAGCTGCGCGAGAGACTTCTTGTTCTTGGGCAGTTTGACCGGCGAGCTGTTCATCGGCGTCTCTTTGTCAGGGGAATGCGGGGTTTGGGGGAACGACGGGAAGGGGTGGTGGTTGGTCTGGTGCGGTTCTGGTTGCCGAGAAGGGAGTCGATCAGGGCCGCTTCGTCGGAAAAAGAGGAGAGGTCGGAAGGCATTCCGGGAAGAAGTGGAGTGTCATCGGAGGAGAGGGAGCGGGCGAGCGCTTTGACAGCGGCGTCTCGTTGGAGAGAGGCGACGGCGCCGCCAGCGGCTGAGATGGAAGGAGCAAACATGGAGAGGCGGTGCCGATATGGGTTGGAAGCCGCCGGGGAAGTTCGGCGGAGCATGTTGGCTGTGATGGGGCTGTCGGAGACTGGTTGGCCAAGAAGTTCCATGACGGCGTGCTTGGCGTGAGTGTCGGCGAAATGTTCCGCGGCGGACAGGTCGATGTCGTTCAGGGAGGCGTCGGTTTGGAGGTGAGGGTCCTGATGATGTCCGAGTTCGTGTGCGAGGGAGAAGAGAAAGTGGGTGCGGTCTTCTCCGATGAGGGGAGCAGAGATGTGCTGAGCCCGGGTTGCGGGGTTCACGTAGGGATCGAATGACGCTTCGTAGACGGCCGCTGGGTCTGTGGTTTTCTTCAGTGAGAGAGAGACGGGGTGGCGTGAGGTGTTGTTGGAGAGTCCGAAGCGCGCGGGGCGATAACCAAGACGCCGGAGGAGGGCCGCAGCGAGATCCAGATGGGAGGGGGAGTTGAAAGCGGTGCGGAGTGGATTGTCGCCGTAGTCAAGGAGAAGTTGGTGGTCCATCACGCGAGGGCTCCTTTGCCGGGAGTGTATCGCGGGCGAGGGCGCCGCGAGGACGCATGGTGGGGCCGGGACGGGAGATCAGGGACGGGGGGAGGGCGGAGGGCGGGGTGATTGGAGATGCGGAGGGAGGGGCGGGAGGGGCAGGAGAACGCTCGCCGCAGCGTGGGCCGGAGCCGTAGTAGCAGAGGAAGAGGGCCTGAGCCAACGGGAGGGGGAGCCACACGCCGTGTGCGGTCATGCGGTCAGGGAACTCAGATTCGGGAGGCATGCGTGCTTTCCTTGGAAGGCGCGGTCAGGAGGACGTTGAGCGTTTCGGGGTCGAGGGCGGAGAGGGGAAGGCCGGTCGCGTAGGCGATGTTGGTGCCGGGGATGTGCGTGTTGCCTCGGCGGAGTTCGGAGATGGGGTCGAGCGCGGAGGACTCCTCGGAGATGGTGGGGCGTCCTTTGGATTTCAGGACCTGAAGGACCATCGAGAGGGTGTCGATCTCGTCGTCCTTTTCGAGACCGCCGTTGTCGGCGGAGGGGGAGAAGGTGTCGATCTGCTCGAAGAGACGGCGGTATGCGTCGTGTGAGGAACGGCGCCAGAGGGGGAGCTTGATGAGGCCATGCTCGAAGCGGGTGTCGAGTGTGGCGATCTTGGCTGACTTGTCCATCATGCCGGGGCGGATGTCCCGGATGGTGGGGGAGAAGGAGAGGCCCATGTTCTCGGAGAGGCGGGAGACGACTACTTGACGGTAGCGGTGGTAGAGGGCGAAGGACTCGCGGACGACTTCGACGTAGATGAGGGGACAGCGCCAGAGGGAGCAGAGGCGAAAGGAGGTGTCGACGAGGACGGAATCGGGTTTGCGATCGGACCAGAGGTCGAGAGAGATGAGGATGTTGTCGCGGGTGAGGGCGAGGAGGTGAACGACGCGGCGGTCGGAGGTGATGTGTTCGGTGTAGGCGGTGTCGACGGTGCAGAAGAGGAAGGAGGAGGCGAGGAAGTCAGAGAGCTTGGTTTTGACCGTGTCTCCGGAAGAGGTGGTCCAGCAGATGAGAGTGGAGGAGGAGCGGGGGTCGGTGTCGAGGAGGGTGTCGTGATTCTCGTACCAGTAGGCGTGCTGACCCTTGAGGTCCTGGTTGAGATGGAAGAAGGCATCGTCGGAGTCTCCGGGCCGGCCGAGCATTTCGTTGTTGAAGGCGGCAACACCCATGATCTCGCGCCAACGGGCGAGAGAGGTGGAGGACTCGAAACCCGGAAGTTTGTGATCGTCGTCCACGGGCCACATTTCGGGCCAGACGGACGTGAGGGCGCCGGTGAGGGGGTCTTCGGTGGCGGCTGGAATGAAGAGACGGTTCCAGTGGTCGAAGCGGGAGTCGAGGGCTCTGTGCCCCTCGTTGGTCGAGATGACGGACATGGCGTGCCACAGGAAGTGGCGGCGTGAGACGAAGGTTCCAACCCAGTCGAGGCCGCAGTTGGCGCGCATGGTGGTGGGAATCGCGACCTTGAAGAGGAGGCGGTCCATGTATTCGCGGACGACAGAGTGCGAGGTGGTCTTCTTGTTGTCGTACTCGGGGTCGTCGAAGCGGAAGCGGCGGGGACGGACGGAGCGGATGCGGGATTCGGCGGAGAGGCAGCGGAACCAGGAGCCGTTGTTGAGATAGAAGTACTGGACGCCGGAGGGACGGTCGCCGCGGCGGGGTTTGAGGCCGGAGCCACGGAACTCGGGCTCGGGGCCGAAGTCGTCGTTGATTCGGGGGTTGTGGTGGCACTGGCCGCGGATGAGCTGGCCTGTGTGCTGCGCGTTGTCGTGGGTGGAGGTGGCCTGCACGATGGAGTAGGCCGGGTGAGAGACGAGGCGGAGGATGTTGTCCTTGTTGAAGTGCGTGGACTTGGCGGAGCCGCGGGGGGCGATGGCGACGTTGAGACGACCGGAGGCCCACTGACGGGAGAGGTCCCAGTGGATCTGGGGTGTGGGGAGAGGCTTCATGTCGTAGAAGCCGGGATCGAAGTCGTCGTCCGGGTCGGGATGCAGGTAGTAGCGGTCGAAGAACCACGTGGATCCGATGAGGGCGCGGGCGCGGTCATCGACGTGAGGCAGGGGGACGATCCACTGGCGGCATGCGTTGACCCGCGCGAGGCGTTGACCCTCGGCGGTCAGAGAGTCATAGTCCTCGGGAAGGGGATAGAGAGGGGAGGAGAAGGGGATGCGGACTGGTTCGTTCATGCTGAACGCAGGAGTGGGAGGCAGGAGAGTTCAACGGCGCAGCGGCAGACGTCGATCGGGCTGGCGCCGATGCGGTGCCGGAAGATGAAGCGGAGGGCCGCGGTGATGTCTGGTGAGAAGGAGGCGTCGAGAAGGAGAGCCGCGCGGACGTGAGCGCCGAGGGATGTGGTGGTGCCGAAGGTTTCGATTGGATCGAGGATGCCCAGTTCCTGGAGGAGGGGGGAGATGTGCTGGCCGAGAGTCTCGTCAGGTGTCGAGGCGAGAAGAAGGAGGGCTTGGCTGAGAAGTGGGGAGAGCGGGTCGCGAGATGGTGCCTGCCGTGCCGAAGACGGTGGCGTTGGGGGCGCCGGCGCCGATGATGCGGGTACCTGAGACACGCTGGGTGCCTGAGTCGGAGGTGCGGGTGCTGGAGATGCGGGCGATGCGTCCGTTGATGCGGGCGAGCCGATCGAGGTGGGCGGAGAGCTTGGTGATTGCGGAGAGGGAGACCTTTGGGTCGGGGTCGCGGACGTGGGTGACGAGGGTGCGGACGAGTTCTTCATGGGAGAATCCAGATGTGAGGAGGGCGGCTTCTGCCGGGTCGGTGGACAGGAAGGACGTCAGGGGCTGATCGTCGGGAATGAGATCAAGAGGAAGCGGTGGACCCCCTCCCGTTTGTGATGGGAGGGATGGGGTTTGATTTTCGTCTGCCCTTGTCATGGACGGCTGCCTGTTCCGCACGGAGGTTGGCTTCGGTTTCGGAGAGTATACGCAGGGTCGCGTTGCGTGAGGCGCGGAGGAGGGCGTCTGGGTCGTAGGAGGAGCGGTTCATGTGTACGGAGGCCAGGATCTCGAAGACGAGCTGGTCGAGGGAGGGCATGTCGGAGGGTGAGAGGCGACGGGATTCCATTGGGAGGCGCCGCCCCTTGACGAGATCGGAGGAGCCGGGGAAGTGGAAGTCGGGGGCGCGGTGGCGACAGACGGCACGCATGGCGATGGAGAAGGTGAGTTGGTCAACGAAGCGGACTTTCCCGATGGCGATGAGCGGAACGCCGAGCGAGCGGCAGAGGGCCCGGAAGCCACGGCGGCCCATGCCGAAACGGGCGAGTTCGGAGATGAAGAAATCCTCGGCGTAGAGGGTGACGTATGGGCCGATGGATATTTTGGCGAATGCGGGTTTTGGCATGACTTCTGAATGGAATAAGGGGAGGGGTGTGGTATGATTCGCAGACTTTTTCCGGGGTTCTGGTTTCATGGAGCATAGCACATGACGAGCAACAGGCAGCAGATCAATCTGGTGGCCAGCGAGGAGCCGATGAAGCTGGCTCGGCAGATGAAGCACGAGAAGTTCAACGAGGGATGGACGCTTCCGGGGGTGTGGTGGTGGAGAGGGTGCTTCTGGGTGTTCAGCGGCATGCGGTGGCGCATGAAGAGTGTGGAGGACATGGAGGGAATGGCGCTGTTGTGGATGGAAGACAAGAGCGTCGAGACGGAGGATGGGTATCGGAGGTTGGCGCCGACGAGGCAGCTGGCCAAGGAGGTGGTGTTTGCGATGAAGGCGCTGTCGTCTGCGTGGTGGAAGGCGGCGCCGAGCTGGACAAACCCGCAAGTGGAGGTGGATGCGAAGGAGTGCGTGGCGTTCGAGGATCAGGTCGTGCGCGTGGTGGGAGGGAAGTGGGAAAGAGTGGGAGGGACACGAGGGCCGGAGTGGTTTGGCGCGGTGGTGCCGTGTGATCTGGAGCAGGCGATCACGGTCACCGACAACGCCAAGACCCAGAAGTACAGCCCCTGCAACGCCAGCGAGGGCCTGCTGGTGGCGCGTGGCGTGGCCGCCGATTTTCTGCCGAAGATCGGTGCGGTGTATGCCGCCAAGGGGGTGGAAATGCGCTGCTGCCCCGAAGCGAAAAACATCCTGGCCAGCCTGCCTGGTGCCCAGCTCAAGGACGCCACCGAGCAGGACTGGTTTGAAGAGTTCCTCGCGCCCATCATCAGCATCAAGGTGGTGGGGGGTCTGGACGAGGCGATTGCCCACATCAACCACTACAGCAGCCACCACACCGACGCCATCCTCACGCGCGACCACATGCACGCCCAGCGCTTTTTGCGCGAGGTGGACTCGTCCAGCGTGATGGTCAACGCCAGCACACGCTTTGCCGATGGTTTCGAGTATGGTCTGGGGGCCGAGATCGGCATCTCCACCGACAAATTCCACGCCCGTGGCCCGGTGGGCATCGAAGGCCTGACTTCGCTCAAGTACGTGGTGCTGGGCGAAGGCGAAGTCCGCCATTGAACCGACATGCAGGGGCATGGCCCCTGTCGTGTGTGCGCTTGTGATTCAGTCAATCTCCCTCATATAGTCGGGTTTGAAAACCCAGAAAAAGGCCTTTTCCATGGTTCCCCACCTCGTCACCGCACTGACCGGCCCCATCAACGAGCTCGAGCAGCGCATCCTGGACTCGATGCCAGCGATCGAGCGCTGGTTCCGCCTGGAGTGGATGGAACACACCCCGCCCATCTACACCTCGGTGGACATCCGCAACGCCGGTTTCAAACTGGCCCCGGTGGACACCAACCTGTTCCCGGGGGGCTGGAACAACCTGACCCCGGCCATGTTGCCACTGGCGGTTCAGGCGGCGCAGGCGGCCATCGAG
>ERZ650311.998-NODE-998-length-15290-cov-10.990548_pt1 | contig 15290 bp, 12 predicted proteins | sample MGYA00376247_ERZ650311 | MGnify/ENA primary metagenome ERZ650311 (study PRJEB26733, sample SAMN07839324) | wastewater metagenome | biome: small river; feature: stream; material: water | place: USA: North Carolina | collected 2016-07-28 ... | reverse complement strand
ATACGAGATCGCTGATCGTGACTGGAGTTCAGACGTGTGCTCTTCCGATCTCTAAGGCAAATGCCAATTCCCCTGCCCCCCGCAAGCATTCAATTGGAGTTCGCAAGGACCATTGAGCGCATCCAGCAATTGCGTAGGATGTTGGAACGCAACTTGCCCCTTGAGGCGGAACTTTTCAATTCAATACAGGCAGAATCCTTTGGGGATTACTCATGAGCAACTTCGAGTTTCTATCCAGCGAGTGGCCCGAAGTCTTTAGCGAGTGCTCTTTGGCCGAGTCGTACCTAGCAAAAGATCCTCGCTCAGCTTGTATTTATGGGCGGCGTGTGGCCGAAATGGTGGTTCAATACTTGTACGAAGTTGCGGGGATAAGCGCTTCATATACAGACGATCTTGCGGCACGTGTAAACCACCCTGAATTCAAACGTCTTACTGGTCACGCAATTACTTACCGCTTGAATGCGATTAGAAAAGTAGGTAATTCAGCAGCTCACGGTCTCACATCGGTGAGCACAGAAACTGCTGCTCAAGTGCTTCGAGACTTGTTCAATGTCGTGAAATGGGCGATGTATAACTATTCGTCTCAGCCGGAGCTTGTGCCGCTCACGGCGGAATTTGATGTCAAGAAGGCTGCTTCACGTGCGCCTCTTAGCAAAGCCGAAGTTTCCGCCCTGCTCCAGAAGTTTGAAGAACAGGACGCCGCTAATGCGGCTGCGCTTAGTGCGAAAGACGACGCGATAGCAAAACGAGACGCCGAGCTTGAGCAACTGCGCGCTCAAATCGCAGCGGCTCAAGCAGCAAACACAACGCTTCCCGAGCCTGGAATAACCGAAGCAGAGACTCGCGTATACATCGACGCTTACCTAAAAGAGTCTGGCTGGGCGCTTGATAGTGCGCGAGATCGCGAATTCGAAGTCACCGGCATGCCAAACAACCAAGGGCTTGGCTATGTCGACTACGTACTCTGGGGCGCGGACGGACTTCCATTGGCCGTTGTTGAGGCTAAGCGAACAAGTCGGTCACCGCAAGAAGGTCAGCAGCAGGCAAAACTTTATGCCGATTGCCTAGAGCAGATGTATGGACGTCGTCCAGTTATTTACTACTCCAATGGATATGAGACCTGGCTCTGGGACGACGGAAGTGGCTACCCGCCACGGGACGTTGCCGGGTTTGCCCGTGCGGATGAACTCGAGCTAATGGTGTCGCGACGCTCTTCGCGTTTGGCATTGGCAAACGTTGAAATCGATGGCGAAATCGTGGAGCGCCCATATCAACACCGTGCGATTCGAGCTGTTGGAGATGCTTTCGAGCGCAAACAACGCGAGGCGTTGCTTGTGATGGCTACCGGTGCTGGTAAGACGCGCACGGTTGTGGCTCTCGTGGACCAGCTCCTAAAGGCAAATTGGGCCAAGCGCATCTTGTTCCTCGCCGACCGTATCGAACTCGTAAAACAGGGTGGAAATGCGTTCAAAGCATTCTTGCCGCATGAAGTAACTGTCAACCTTCAGAGCGAACGCAACTCTAACGGCCGTGTTTATGTGGCCACATACCCGACCATGATGAACCTCATGAATGAAGTCGGCGACGATGGTCAACGTAGATTCGGCCCTGGCTATTTTGATCTTGTTGTCATCGACGAAGCACACCGTTCTGTTTACGCAAAGTACGGAGCGATATTTGATTACTTCGACAGCCTCCTACTGGGACTAACCGCTACCCCAAAGGATGAGGTCGATCACAACACCTACCGTCTGTTCAACCTAGAAGACGGAGTCCCTACGGATGCCTACTCGCTGGACGAAGCAGTCGCGGACGGTTACCTAGTCCCGCCACGCTCAGTGTCTGTTGGAACAAACTTCCTCCGCTCCGGAATTCGCTATGACGAACTTTCGGAGGACGAACAGGATCAATGGGATTCGCTCGAATGGGGCGAAGGCGGGACGCCTACCGAGGTTGGCGCTGCCGAGATCAACCAGTTCCTATTCAATGAGGACACCGTAGACAAGGTTCTGGCGACCCTGATGACCGAGGGCTACAAGGTCGCATCTGGAGACCGCATCGGCAAGTCAATCATCTTTGCCAAGAACCAAGAGCACGCCGAATTCATCGAGAAACGCTTCAACGCCAACTGGCCAGAGTTTGGCGGCGAACTTGCTCGAGTCATTACTTACCAGGCGTCCTATGTTTCAACGCTTATCGACAAATTCAAACAGCCTGACCAGGCGCCACACATCGCCATCTCCGTCGACATGCTAGATACAGGCATCGACGTTCCTGAGGTGCTAAACCTCGTATTCTTCAAGCCGGTACGTTCTAAGTCGAAGTTCTGGCAAATGATTGGACGAGGAACGCGCCTTTGTAAAGATGTCTTTGGTCCTGGGCAAGACAAAAAAGACTTTTTCGTCTTCGACTTCTGCGGGAACCTAGAATACTTCAGCCAGGATTTGCCTGGCTCACAAGGGTCGATTCAGAAGCCGCTCTCGCAGCGTCTGATTGAAGCGCGTGCCTCGCTACTTGGGGCGTTGGATGCGATGGAAATGACCGGCGATCAAGCTATGGCAGACCTTCGAAACGACACAGCTGCCACTCTCCGCGAGTTCGTCCGGGGAATGAACACCGAGAACGTCGTAGTGCGGCCACACCTACGCGCCTGGGAAGCCCTCAAGGACGATTCTGGTTGGCTGCGCTTCGGAGACGCCCAATTACAGCACATTCAAGAACTCTCAGGTCTTCCTAGCGAGCGCGTGGACGATGATGAGGATGCCAAACGCTTCGACATGCTGATTTTGACTCGACAACTGTCGCAGTTGAACTCGGACGAACGGCTTGCCGACAAGGTGCGACTGACCGTCCAACGAATTGCTCAAAATCTGCTCACAAAGACGAACATTCCAGCCGTAGCCGAACGAGCCGAGTTACTGGAAGCCGTGGCTGGTGACGAATGGTGGATCGATGTAACGCTTCCAATGCTTGAATTCGCTCGCAAGCGAATTCGTGGACTTCTGAAGTTCGCAGACAAGAATTCCAAGACAGCCGTCTACACGGACTTCGAGGATGCTTTCTCCGACCGAACCGAAATCGACCTCCCAGGCATTACTCCTGGAACCAATTTCGAGCGCTTCAAGCAGAAGGCCGAAGCCTACCTACGCGAACATCAAGACAATATGTCGCTGGTAAAACTGCGTCGAGGTAAAGAACTTACACAGAGCGATTTGGACGAACTAAGCAGGATGCTTGAAGCATCAGGCGCTGCTCAGCAGGACATCGCTCAGGCCCAGGAGAACGCTGGAAGTCTGGGGCGTTTTATTCGGTCCCTTGTAGGACTGGACCGCCTCGCCGTCCAAGAACAGTTCTCCGACTTACTTGGACGAACCTCGTTTGGAGTCAACCAGATTAGATTCATTGAGTTGATTGTGGACGAACTTACTCGCAACGGCTCCATGGAGCCGGCCCGACTCTATGAATCACCATTCATTGATTACGCAGCCTCTGGACCTAACGACTTGTTTGAAGCACAAGACGTGCGCGCGATTGTTGACTTGGTGGTCAAAGTCAATGAGTCCGCCGAAGTGGCGGCCTAAACATTCTCAGCTTCGATTGACTTAAGTGTCTCCAATGACATCTGGTACGTGATTTCACAAAGCGTTTCCGCGAGATGTAGCCAGCCAAAGAGTGCCAAGTTCACAGACATGTCAGGTCGTGCTTGATGACGCGACATCTTGTCTGTATCCGAGTGGAGATATTGCCCGTTCAACAGGTCATCCACAATGGATGAGTCTAAAGTCGGCTCCGCCCCATCGGATTCGATAATCCCGACTGCTCCAACATTCCCAAATTTCAATTGATCCAGAAACCGTTCAAGGTCTTCCCTTGAGGAGTCCCCTATGGAAAGTTTTCCCAATTCTTCAAGAGCGAGGTGGACCTTCACGAGGTAGAACGCGTCCTTGTGCTGGAGCACGAACTTTCTAAGCGCAATTGCTCGGTGAGTTCTAATCCGCATCGAGCGAGCCTGGTCTTCTGATGTGAAGAACTCGAATCTACTTTCATCAGGGAGTGGCTGTAAATCGCAGTCGTGTTTATAGGACTCAAAGGCGGTTATGAACCCTTGGACCCGCTCTTTCGCAGTCAGATCATAGCGATCGGTCACAGGCATACTTACGGCCAGTTCGGGTCGCGTTCTTGTTGGATCGCTTCCATCAACTCGTCATAAATTTCGTTGGCAATCTCACGATCAACGGTCAGGGTTCCACGTTCACGACGATAGTGACGGTCATTCACTCCTTGGAAGCTCAGCCAGTTGAATGTGCCTTCGATGAAAGATTGGTCGGCGACTAGCACCTTTTCGTGACTACGCCACTTATGAAGGTTCATCTTTCCGGGGTGTTTGCTAGCCAGCGAAACGACACGTGAAATAGCAGACGTGTGGCTGTCTGCCAAATCATCGCCGATACCAACTGCTATGTCGATAACTACTCCTCGGCGGATTGCCGCTTCTAGCTGCTGAATGAACTCATCATTCACAACGCTTGCCTTCATCCACGGACTGATTATGAGAATTCGTTCCTTGGCAAATCGGATGGCTTCGCGACGATACTGAGGGAAATCGGTTACCTTTAGGCGAACTGGTTTCGCTTGTACGCGGAATATCGCAGGCCCTAGCTGGCTCGGTTTCGCCATCATAGCTGGTGAAGGCCTGCCGTCCTCGGCTTCTGCTGGCACTTCGTGGACGTCTTCTACCTCTGGTAGTTCTTCGAGTTTGCGGACAATTTCGAGAACCTTGGCAGTCTTGGTTTGGAAAGCGCCTTGGAAAACTTGACCGGGAATAACCGCTTCTGGAGCTTTTTCGACATTGATATTCAAAGAGTCGCGCACTTCGTCCCTGGCAAGCACACGGTCATGTTCGACCTTGCGCTCACCGTCGACAGTCATGTTCAACATAACCCGCTCCCCGTTTGGATCAGCGAAAACCATAACTTGGCCGAGACTGTAAAAAGGCTTCTTGCTCGACCGTTTGGACGCGAGCACTTCTAGGACGCTGATCTTCTTGAGCTTCTCGGAACTAGTAAGGAGCGCGTCTACTTCCTCGACAGTGAAGTCAGAAGCCTTCTTGGGGTCCTTATTCTGGGCTTCTAGTTTGCGAACGTACTCCTCGCCCTGAAGTCCCTCTAGAGAATTTGCCAAACGATCAACAGTGGACTCAATCTTTCGATAGAAAGTGACTTCACCCGTGACAAGGTCAACATGAAGCTTCTGAGTCTGGCGTCTAGCCTCGCTGATAGTCAAGTCCTCTAGCTTGCCCCGTCCGAATTCAGTAAGCCTGAGGGCCCCTCCCGGAGCAATTGAGACGGTACCCACGCTCGTGTCCTCGTGCGCGACAGCTTCGGCGACGAAGTCAATGTCCAAGCCAAGGAACGACGCAATGTCCTTCACGCTGTTCAAGCCAAGAGCCAAACAGCGCAGAACGTGCTCGTTGAGTAGTGGGTAATCCTTGGACTCGTAGAGTGTGAGATCAACCTCGTAAATATGAAGCGGAATGCCGACAGGAACGACGGCAACCAGCTCTAGACCAGGGTGGAGGTCACCGTATTTCTGTTCAAAGTCTCCGAAACTAAACATTTGCGGCCACCTTTTCGATTGAGCATGTGTCCGGATGCGCTGACATGTAGTCCAACGCTTTTGAAAGTCCGCCTTGTGTGCTTCCGATGAAGTTGGTGTCGCCTACGACAATCAGCCCGAACTTCGCGCGAGAAAGCGCGACATTGATTCGCCTCCATTGGGCCATACCCAAGAAGCCGAGTTTGCCACGATTATTGCTACGCGTTGTTGCGACAATCACGACGTCTGCTTCTGAGCCCTGGACAGCGTCGGCTGTTTCAACTCTGACTTTCACATTGCCATAATCGCGAACTTGAAGTTCATTCAGGATCGTCCGCTTTTGAGCGCGATAAGGCGAAACAATGAGAATTTCAAATTCATCTTGGTCGACCTTCAAATGCCGGCTCAAAACAGCCTTCGAGATTCGAACTACTTCATTAGCGATTACTCGAGCCTCGACTGGGTTTGTGTATCCGCCACCTTTGGATTCGTACTCCATACGCTTGGGGTGCTCGGAAGTGTCTAGCCATCGCACCTGGGAACCAATGAGATTGGCATACCCCGGGATTTGTCCTGTATTCACCGAGTCCAGGTTTCCGTCATAGAAACACTCCGAAATCAAGTCGCCGATGGGCTTCGACATTCTCCACTGAGTGACAAGCGATGTCGACTTGTTCCCAGGCAGACGGTTCCGAAGCAGATCAAAAAGTGTCGTACGAATATCTGCTTCGACGAGACCGTGGTTGGACATAATTTGCGGATTCTCAAGCAACTCTTCGTCGTTGGGTGGAAGTTGATTTGAGTCTCCAACGAGAATTACCCGCCGCGCCTTAGACATAGGCACAAGAGTTTCAGTGGCCGTGGCCTTGCTAGCTTCGTCCACAATACAGAAATCAAACTCCATTTCACGCACCGCTGGTTCGCGCAAGAAGCCAATACAGGTTCCCGCGACAAGGCCCGAGCCGCTTAGGAAGCGCAAGCGGAGGTCTACATCCGTGTGAACCTTCAAAAGCCAACCTGTTTGGACTTCCAAGAGTTTGATCAGCAGATCAGGGTTCGGGAATTTGGTAACCCACTCACGCAGAAACTCGTCTAAAGCTGAGTCATCCAGTTCGCTTTCCCTTTTAGCGATTCCAGGACTCAAGTTAGTCAACTTATTCCGAAGGCCGTCCTGCCAAAGACTATTTGCGGCAATCGCAGCCTGGACGTTCGACTCATCCTCTTCATTCACGCTATCCTCGAAAGCCGTCGTAGTGAGCTTGGTCTTCGCGTCGAGGTAGGCTGCCTGTTTTCTAGCAGCGTTGAGTTCGGAAACGAGGGCCAACGCCTTGAGTTGCTCAAGTCCCTGGCCTTCGATTCCAGCGCGAGTCTTTAGGTCTGATTCAGCGGAAAGACGAATTTTCTCAATCCACTCTTTGATTTTCTTGTCCACCAGATACTTGAGCGCTTCAGGGTGGAGACGTGGATCCGCTGAATCACCAATGCGAAGCATATCGCTGTAACCGGATTTTTCAAGTCGCAGCATGGCGTTGTCCACAGCGACGTGGGTTTGGGCGACCAAGAGAACCTTTGCCTGGGGGTTCCTCCGTTTTATTTGGTGAACTAATTCGGCAATGAAGTTAGTCTTTCCCGTTCCCGGAGGTCCCTGAACCACGAAGACGTCGTCAGATGCCAGGGCATCACGCACCGCTGCGACCTTGTCACTGTCTAAGCCTTCGATCACTGGGGTGATGTCAGGCGCTATTGACACGGATGTCGCCTCCGCTGGCATTTCAACTGCGGCACCTACATCCTTTGAAGCAGCATCGCCGTTCTTGAAGCTCAGAACGGCTGTGCGTTGCCTACTCAAGGAGACCGCATCACGGCCTAGCGAAGGAACCAGTTGTCCGCGCTGCGCCAAGGTGCCGATGTCGCGACTTGGACGCGTCCACAGCGTGGTCCCATCGAAGCTAGTTACTTCGAAGTACACCCCACGGAAATCCTTTATTTCCCAACTTGTGTCGGCGATGTCTGACTCAATCTCGGAACTGAGGCCGAAAATGGCGCTGCCTGACTCTAGCCGAACGCTGTTGAATTCCAGCGGCTTGTAAGCGCCGCGAACAAGTTCTTCACGCGCATCCAGAACCCTATTCCATGACTCAAATGAGCCCGGCTCTGAGGAATGCTCAGTAGGGGCCGGTGAATGACGTTGGAGCTCGGCTTCGAGAGCATCGATCCCGCGACTTGCCGGGACCGGCTGACGAGGCTCACAGACCGACATTTTGTAAGCGCGACCTAGGTTCTTGGACCCGAATTTGTAGCGCTCGAGGGTATCAAAGTCAGGTTCAGAGGCGCTAACCAGGAGAAGGTAAGGATTTGAGTTCTCTTCGCGCTTGACGATGAAGGTGAACACCCATTCATCAGTACATACAGATATCCTCGGAGATTGATCTTCAAGGTCGGCTTTTGGCGGGAGAATCTGGGCATAAAGGTCATGAGCGCGGACAATATTTTCGAATTTAGCCCTGGCTCTAGCAGGATCTGGAATCGACCCAGAGAGAAGTTGTTCCACTGGCTTATTTGTGAACTTGACGCTGACGGCCAGCGACGGTGCGTTCTCAGCTTGTTGCTTCCTATACGGCTCAAGGAGACGATCAAATCGGACTTTGAAGTCGACCATGTTCTTTGGCCGATTCTCAGGGTCTAAGTCAAGAGCATCCTTTAGCAAGGCATTGAATGCCGGAGGCAGCTTTGATGCCTCCAACGCCTTTTGTAGGTCTAGAGTGTCACGGATGAGCACTCCAGTGGTCAATTGAACCAAGACCGCGGCCGCTGAATAGACATCGCGTGAAAACGGATCTCTCGAAGCATGGTCTGGTGGGGAGAAAACCATTGAGCCAAAATCAGCCACGGTGTGAGTATCCGTTTGGTTGTCCGTGTTCTTCGAAATGCCAAAATCGGCAATTACAACGCGGCGGTCTTCATCATCCTTCTTGCGAAACAGGAGGTTATCCGGCTTGATGTCTCTGTGAGCAACATTGTGCTGATGCGCGTGCGAAAGCCCACCTATAAGCCCCATCGCATACGCCAGCCACGAGTTGGACTCGAATTTGTACGTCCCTCGGCCGTACCTTTCAGACAAAGTCTCTTCGAGCCATTCAAGAACAATCCAGTACTGGCTATTTTCGCCATTTTCTTTGACGCAGGCGTCCAGGATTTTTACTACGTTAGGGTGCTCGAGTTTTGAAAGCCCCTCTACTTCTTTCTTCCAAAGAGCCTTAGACAGTCCATCGCCAAGGTCATTGATTACCTTTACCGCAACAACTTTGTCGCGTTGGTTGTCAAACCCCTTGTGAACCTCAGAAAGTCCGCCAATGCCTACTTTGTTCAAAAGCGTGACATCACACTGGCCACTTAACTCTTCCATCAGACCCCCTGATTCAGTATTGACTTCAAATCTACGACTTTGTAACGACATAAAAATGCCTGTTTACCAAAATCGTTGTATGAAAGCGATCCTGAATATGGATGTAATGGCGCCGTTACACGCTCACATACCCCGACGTGGATTTCATCCGCTGACTATGTCCGCAAAATATCCGCAATCTATTCAAATGCGAACCCGGTCGCAGTAATCTCCTAAGAACTCAAATGCCATAAAAAGCCTGTAATTAGCGGCAATTCGCTCTTTCAAAAGGGAGCGAAAAAGACTCCCAACGGACTTTTAATCCGTGGGTCGTGGGTTCGATCCCCACGGGGCCTACCAAAACAAAACCTCACCGAAACCGGTGAGGTTTTGTCGTTTAAGTTCGAAGGTTTACTGAACGCCGAGTAGGTCAATCACGAAGACCAGAGTGCGGCCCGAGAGGTGGTGGCCAGCGCCGGCAGGGCCGTACGCATACTCAGGTGGGCAGATGAGGGTGCGGCGACCGCCGACCTTCATGCCTGGAATACCTTCCTGCCAACCGCGGATCAGACGACCGAGCGGGAACTCAATCGACTGGTTGCGACCCCAAGACGAGTCGAACTCTTCGCCGCTCTCGTAGTCGACACCGAGGTAGTGCACGTTCACGACGGCACCAGGGGTGGCCTCAGGGCCATCGCCAACAACGTCATCCTTGATGGTCAAGGTTGCAGGGGCAGGTTCGAGCATTGGCTCGATTTCAGGGCGTTCTAGATTGCTCATTGCTAAAGGCTATCTGACCGAACGGCGCTGGCTCAAATAGCAGGCGACCACAAAGAAGGTTACGCAGGCCGATTGCGAGACCGACACTACGCGCTCCCACACACCGATGACTGGTGAGGTCGGGTCTGACCAAACGACGAGAAAAATGATCGCGAGAATGCCCTGCAACACGGTGACCGATATCGCGATCGGTGGGCGAAGGGCGGCGGGCGCATCCCGCCTGAATCGCATGGCGAGCAGTGGCCATGCCGCCGACAGCGCAAACGATGAAATTGCAAAAAGTCGGTGCATCGGCGAGCTGCCGACCAGCGGCGTCGGAAAAATCGTGAGGCCGTATGTGCACAGCGCGCTCACGAACAGAGCGATTCGGCCTGGCAGCGAAAACGTTCTTGCGTAGACCGCGCCGATAAGGGTTAACGTGCCGCCGAGCACAAAGAACGAAGACATGATGACGCGCACTGGCGACTCGGGTGAAGCGAGCTCGCTGATGGTTTGGCGCACCTGGTCATAGCCGGGCCAGAGTGAGCCAGCGATGACCCAGCCGAGGACAGATTGAATCGGTCCGATGATTGAGGCAACGAGTGCTGTTTTAGCGATTGGCTTCATGTGGTGAGCCTAACTCCACTGCGGCGCTCTTGACCTCGATTAGGCCTCGAAACGGCTGCGGAAAGCACGAATCGCGAGCGTCGAGAACAGACTGGTTAGCACAACAACGCCGAGGGTGACCTCGCGAACGCCTACCGGCAGCGCGCTGGCTACCGTCGCCGCGATGATCATTGAAAACTCGCCTCGCGATGAAAGGAACGCTCCGATTCGTCGCCAAGCCAGCGGGTCTTGCAAATCGCGTCCCATCAGCCAACCGACAAAGAACTTGCCGGCGACTCCAACTACCGAGAACAGCAAGGCAATCGGCAAAACCGAAAAGACGTCAACCGCGGCGATGCTCAGGCCAAAGAACAAGAAGAACACGGCCGAGAACACATCGCGAAGTGGAGCGAAACGGCTGCGGAGCGACTCGGCGACCTCGCCGGTCAGAAGCAAACCGAAGAGGAACGCGGCGATCACGCCCGAGAACCCGGCGATGTTAGCGCCGGCCGAGATTGCCAACGCAACACCAAAGGTGAGCAGCAAGAGCGGGCCGGGGCCCGACTGCGCGAGTGACTTGAGGCCCGGAATTTCGCGTCCCATACCGATGAAGAAAACTACAAGAGTGACGGCAAGCGCGATGCCCACCGAAATTAGTCCACCAAGGGCCGATAGGCCAAGAGTCACGGCCGCGAGGATTGGCAGGTATGGAGCGAGCACGATGTCTTCGAAGACGAGAATGCTTGTTGCGCGCTTGGCGATGTTGGACTTCGCCCAGCCGCTCTCTCGAATCAATTGACTGGCGATGCCAGAGCTCGAGACGAACATGATGCCAGCGAACGCGACTGCGCCAATCGGCCCATACCCGAGAATCAGCGCGATTACTGCCGCTGGCAGGGCGTTGATGGCGAGGTCGACCAAGCCAATCGACCACTTCGAACGCAAGGTTGTCACCAGCTCGTTCGCGGAATACTCGAAGCCCATCACCAATAGGAGCAGGAGCGCGCCGATTTCGGCGCCGAGGTTCAAGAAGTCTTCGCTCAACTCGAGTGGCGCGATTCCGCCCTTGCCGAGGCTGAGTCCAGCGAGCAAAAAGAGTGGAACAGCCGAGATGTGCAATTTGAGCGCAAGCCAAGAAAGAAGACCGAGCCCAACAAAGACCAATCCAAGCTCCAAAATCGCCAGATTCGTAGTCGCGTTTGTTGCGGCTGCGAGCACATGGTTGGTCATGCTTCGAGTCTAATTTCGGCGAGAGGGTGAAACTAGCCGCCGATTGCGCGAACGGCGAACACGCCATGCGCTCCTGTGATACTTGAGTGAGGCAGTTGCTCAACGAGGAGGCATCCATGGAATACAAAGGCAAAACCGCGCTCATCACCGGTGCAAGCTCTGGCATCGGGCTCGCATACGCGCATGAATTCGCGAAGCGCGGTTCGAACCTGATTCTGGTTGCCAGACGACAGGATGCGCTCGACGCGCTAGCCGCCGAGCTCAATGCGAAGTCGCAGGTCGACGTCACCGTAATCGCCATGGACCTCGCAACCATCGAAGCCGGTCAAAAACTGGTCGGCGCGGTCGCAGCCAAGAAGCTATCCGTCGACTTTCTGATCAACAACGCGGGCTTCGGCACCAACGCCCGCTTCACCAACGAAGACCGCTCAACCATTCAGAGCGAGATCATCCTGAACATCGCGACACTGGTCGACCTCACCGCCGCATACCTGCCTCACATGGTCAAGCAAAACTTTGGTGCCGTGGTCAACATCGCGAGCACCGCCTCTTATCAACCTGTGCCAGGAATGGCCGTGTATGCGGCGACGAAATCCTTCGTTCGCTCGTTCACGAGTGCGGTTTGGGGCGAGGTCGCAGGCACAAACGTACGAGTGCTCTCGGTGAGCCCAGGCGCTACAAAGACCGAATTCTTCGATGTCGCTGGCGCAAAGCCGGCTGGCGCACTCGCTCCGGTCGAGAACGTCATCAAGACCACGTTCAAGGCGCTCGACTCACGCAGTTCGAAGCCCTCGGTGATTGACGGCTTCGGCAACAACGTGCTGGCGTTCTTCTCAGGCATCATGCCGAAGCGACCGGTCATTAAGGCAATCGCAAAGGTGTTCGTACCGAAGGAGTCAAAGTAATGCGCCGCTTCATCATCTCGTTCAACGACGGAGACATGAAGTTTCCGATGTCGGAGCTCGACCAGGTAGCCGAAGAATCACACAAGGTCGTTCGCGAAGCTAAGGCAGCCGGCGTGTGGATCTTTGGCGGCGGCTTCTTCGAAGACAAGCCGGTGGTTGTCGACGAAAACGGTAAGGTCACACCTGGGCCGATTACGCCGAGCGATGTTCGCTTGGGTGGCTTCTCAGTGATCGAGGTTGAGACCGCCGAGCAGGCCTATGAGTGGGCTGCGAAGATTGCGAAGTCATGCCGCTGCGACCAAGAGGTCCGCGAGATGATTTTCGACCCAGAATCGACTAACTAAAGCAGGAAAGAACGTGCTAGAAACCGATCGGCTTATCCTCCGTCAATGGCGCGATTCTGACCTCGAAGCGTGGATCGCTATGAACGCGTCTCCAGAGGTAATGAAGTTTTTCCCTAAAACGCTAACGACAGTGCAATCCACAGAAATGTTCCAGCGACTTCAAACAAGGATTGAACTTCACGGGTGGGGTTTGTGGGCGGTCGAAGTCAAAGACACGGACCCGTTTATCGGCTTTATCGGTTTGTCAGAGCAAAACCTGGGTTTGGATTGGATGCCGTGCACCGAAATTGGATGGCGCTTGAAGGAATCCGCCTGGGGAAAGGGCTATGCGACCGAGGGCGCCCAAGCCGCTCTCGCGTTCGGCCTCGAACGTTTCGAGACAATCTATTCCTTTACATCAGCCTTAAATGAGCCGTCCCGCAAGGTCATGGAAAGAATCGGGATGAGGGCTCGTCCCGATCTCTGTTTCGAACACCCCCGCGTTGATGACCCGCGACTGAAATCACACATCGTTTATTCGACCCGCTCGCACTTTTGATGTAATTTGGTCGCAACTGGGGGTAATCATGAGACGACTGGTCCGATTTCTTGCAATATCCGCTGCGGCCACTCTCGCACTTGGCACGGCTGGCTGCGCCGGCCCAGCCTTTGAGGCGACCAAAGCCAAATCCAAACCGATAGTGCAGAAGTTGTATGACGATTTCAAACTGGCTGGATACAAAAAAGGCAACATAGGCGGAGGCGGGTGGAGTCCAGACGGCGGAGGCGACCCCAACTTCTATTTTGAGGCGACTCTGACCACCGACAGGATCTCCGCCATAGCACAATGTGAGGCTGTGTCCGCATACGTTGATTCGATTTCAAGCACACCGTTGCCTGCAGTGCAAGAAAAACGTGGAGTTCCAAACTGCATCGCCGAACTGCTCTCTGCGTATTCGACGAATGGCGGCTACAGCTGGACGGGAACCTTCGACAAGGCTCCGCTTCTCGTCATGCTAGATAAGACCCAATACGGTGACGAAGGTGAAGTTACAGACAAACCTGTGATTTATAAGTTGACCGTGTCTACGAACTTTATAGAAGGCGCGTCCGGTTTAGCTGGTTGCCCAGAGTGCTTCATGCAAGAACCCGAAGATCGCAATCTGGTTCGCTACCTAAATGATCTGCAGAATTATCGACTGGCACAAGGCTTTGACTACTTCACCGAGAAAACCATCGAGGCAGCAGGCGTCGAGGGCAAAACAAGCACGACCACTATGACCCCGGTCGCAGACCCAGCGGGCAAACTCACCCGCCTCAAGGTCGAGTGGGCCAGCGGCAGAATGAACGTGCGTTGCTATTCGCTGATGCCTTGGAGTGAGAAGGTATGGGGAATGCCCGACCCCGGTTCACCGAGACCGATGATGCTTCGTTTGAAACTCGAAGATCTGAAGAGTTTCGGACAATACATGTTCGACTCTGACTGCGTCGTAGACGATGTGTTTGCTTCAGCTACCCCAACCCCGCAGGGCTAAGTCGCAGAACTAAAGCAGGCTGGCAGTCGAAACGACGGTCGCGAATTCGCCGTGCAGGTTCGTGGCCGTGATGCGCGAGAGCTCATCCGCGCTGACTCGATTGCCGTTCATATCGGTCAAATCGAAGGTACGAGTTGCATCGAGCACGAACTCGACCGAATAACCGAGGTTGCCGGCCATGCGAGCGGTGGTTTCACAGCAGTAGTTGGTCTGAATTCCGCAGATCACGAGATTCGAATAGCCCGAGGACTTGAGCCACTGGTGCAGGTCTGGCTCGCCATAAAAGGCCGAGTTGACACTCTTGGTGACAAACAGGTCGTGCGTGCCGTCGATGCCAGGCATCAGGTCGTTGCCGCTCTGCCCCGGCCGGAGCACCGAAGTAGCACCCTTCGAATCGTGACGCACGAGCACAATCGGCCAGCCCTCTGCTCGCCATTTGTCGAGCAGCGCGAGCACGTTTGAGTCACACGATGGATTGTTGGTGGCCGGCATTGCCGGATCGTTGAAGCCGTTTTGCATGTCGATTACGACGAGCACTTTTTCGTTTTTCATAATCATCCTTCGGTCTTATTCAAACAGCATCATGCCGAGACAACCGGCGGCTTGCGCAGAGTCAGGCTGTATGCGGCCGCGCCAAGACAAAGCACCGCGGCAATGATCCACGCGATGAAGTAATCGCCCTGAAACTGGCGAATCCAACCGGCGAATGCACTCGCGACTGCAGCGCCGACCATGTGGCTGGCGAAGACCCAACCATAGATGAGCCCCGAATTCGCGACTCCGAAGTGCCGGCGGCAAAGCTCAACCGTTGGCGGCACAGTGGCAATCCAGTCGAGGCCATAAAAGACGATGAAGAACAGCATCGGCGGCTCAACAGTCGGACCGATGACGAACGGGAACGTGAATAGCGCAAGCCCGCGCAGCCCGTAATAGGCGACAAGCAGCAGGGCCG
>ERZ650311.996-NODE-996-length-15298-cov-9.165322_pt1 | contig 15298 bp, 15 predicted proteins | sample MGYA00376247_ERZ650311 | MGnify/ENA primary metagenome ERZ650311 (study PRJEB26733, sample SAMN07839324) | wastewater metagenome | biome: small river; feature: stream; material: water | place: USA: North Carolina | collected 2016-07-28 ... | reverse complement strand
TATTAAGGCATTATTATCTATTAGAATTTAAAATAAGTTCAATTAATTTTTTAATTAAAAAATGAAGATTAATAAGCATACAATAGTTATACTATTGATTACAAACCTATTGCTGCAGGTTTATTGTGAGGGTACTACATTCACCTCTAATTATAAACTAACTGAGTTATCTCTAAAAAAAGGTAACAAAAGTCAAACCCAACAAAATCCATCAACTCCCAACGCAAACCCTTCTACACCAGGAGTATATTTAGATGCCCAAGGTAACTTTAAAAAAGAAGAGGCTAAACCCTTAACTCAAGAAGAATTAAACAAGGGAGATCTACAAGATGTACCAATATATTATCAAACATGGATAAAGTATTTTAAATACACAGATCAAAAGCAAGCAGAGAAGCCAAAGCATTTCTTTAAAAACCCATCATTCGAATTACAAACCGAAATAAAGACAGATTCAGATAAGGTATAGGATAAATAATGTAGGATGGATTATTATCTATTCCAGATGAGAAGCATTTCTTCGGAGTATTATATAAGGATAATTTGAACATTCTTACATCTAGAGACGTATAATATATTAAATTAGAACGCTTTAGTGAAAACAAATGATTCATTAGCAATCGATTTTATAAAAACTATTCCTGAGGATCAAAACTATCATGGAGGTGTTAAGGATTTTGGTACATTTAGTGAAGGTTTCTGTTTCCAGGTAAATACTGTTAGACCAGCTACTTTATTTAAAATGACTGCTAAAAATCTTGAACCTGAATCAGGTGTTAAAGAAATATGGTTCTTATGTACTGATACTGAAGAACAGAAAAAGAATCTTATGAACTATATCATCAGACTTAAATTAAAGAAACAACATGAAGTTGGAATATTTACTTCTCATCAAACCAGAGCAATAATAAATGGAGGAAATGGTGAAAGTATTAGTTCTCTTCTCGCTCCTAAGCCAGCAGTTGCTTTGAATGATCCAAAAAATAAACCAGAAGATGGCAAATGGGTTGTATTACAAGATTGGAGCAGTTGTACTCTCAAATGTGGAGGAGGTCTCTCTTATCAACATCTTATGTGTATTCCTCCCAAGAATAATGGTAAACCTTGCGAAGGTCCTAATATCAGAACCAAACCATGCAACACTCAACCTTGTCCAGAAGTTAAACTATTAAGCTCAGTTTTAAAGCCTGAAGAAAAGAGTGCAAATGGTGATAAGATAGAGAAACCTATAATCAAGGTTATGCCCTTATCTCAAAGACCTCAAAGATATGATAAATGTTATATTAAAGACTCTGATGCTCTTATGTTGAAAAATGATAAAGAAACTTCCTCTCTTGAAACTATTCCAAAGATACCTGTTAGAATTGTTATGAATAATAAGACTATCACAGTATTTCAAGATGAGACACTACAAACTAATTATGTTACTTTTGTCCTAAAAGATACTGTCTTCAACGTTGCCAAAGATGATCCTTCTTGTTTTGTATTAAGTGGAAATAACAATAAAGCTCAATTCTGTACTTTAGGAGATAAGAAATTTGTCGATGAATGGAATTATGATTTCAATCTTTTCAAATATCAATGTAAAGAAAAAAGAGAGGTCATTGAACTTGAGAAGAGAGAGGAAGATAAACTTAAGAAAGATTACAGCCCTGCACATTTTAATTTTGGTCCGGTTGAGATATACTTGTCGCGCCATTTTGGCTTCTGTTATGGTGTAGAAAATGCCGTAGAAGCGGCCTACAAAATTATTGATCAAAACCCCGGCAAGCGCATATTCCTTCTGTCTGAAATGATTCACAATCCAGCCGTAAATGCAGATTTGTTAGATCGTGGTGTCGCATTTATTCAAGATACGAAGGGGGGGCAAATCATTCCTTGGGATGACTTGCAATCAACGGATATTGTCATCGTGCCTGCTTTTGGAACCACCTTAGAGATTCAAGCTAAATTGAGCTCGATCGGAATCGACACCTATGCTTACGATACAACATGCCCTTTTGTTGAGAAAGTATGGAATCGTGCAAATGCCATCGGTCAGAAATCCTACTCGGTCATTGTTCATGGTAAACCAAGTCATGAGGAGACAAAGGCAACTTTTTCGCATTCGCAAGCAGTTACTCCTACCTTAGTCATTAAAGATCTTCAACAAGCTGAGCAGTTAGCTTATTACATCCGTAAAGAGAAGTCGGCCGAAGACTTTTACGATGAATTTGAAGGGCAATATTCCAAAGGTTTTAACCCAGAAACTGATTTAGAACGTATTGGTGTGGTGAATCAAACCACGATGCTTGCCACAGATACGCAGGAGATTGTTGATTATTTACGTGAAGAAATAATCAATTACTACCAATTGAAACCGGATCAAATCACCGATCATTTTGCCGACACGCGAGATACCCTGTGTTATGCCACGAATGATAATCAAAGCGCAACTTATGGACTACTCGAGATTGAGGCCGATTTTGCGATCGTAGCAGGTGGATATAATTCATCCAACACCGCCCACTTGGTGGATTTGTGTGCGGAAAAATTGCCTACTTATTTTATTAAATCTGCGGATAAGCTGATTAGCCCAACGGAAATTTTACACTTCAACAACCGTAAAAAAGACGAAATTCAAACCTTGGATTTTATCCCTCAAAAGCAGCCGGTACGAATTCTCTTGACTTGTGGGGCTTCCTGCCCGGATGCCGTGATGGAAGAAATTTTCCGAAAGCTTGTTTCCTTCTTTCCTGGTGCTAAAGACCCTGATGTGGTCGTTGAGGATTGGTTGAATTCCTTCAATCAATAGCTCGCCAAGATTTTGTTGACTGCGGGTAAGTAGCCCTCTCCAAATAAGTTTACATGGACCATTAAGGGATACAAATTGTATAAGGGTATGCGTTCATGAAAACCCTTTTCAATCGGAAAGGTTTGGTGATAAGCTTCATAAAATTCGGTAGGAAATCCACCAAACATCGTCGTAAAGGCCAGTTCTGCCTCTTCTAAGGCGTCGGCTAAGGCAAAAGCGTCGGCGGCTAACAAATCCGCATCCACTCTAAAGCCTGCCGCCAAGTCTAAGGCCGCAACACCGGCGAAGACCGAAACACCACCGTGGTCTTGAGCCACGCGCTGGATCATTTCCTGGATAAGAACGGTCTTACCAACACCGGCACCACCGAACAGACCAATCTTTCCACCCTGTACGTAAGGGGTAAGAAGGTCGATGACCTTGATACCGGTCTCGAACATAGTGGTCTTCGACTCGAGCTGGTCGAATGCAGGGGCCTTGCGGTGGATCGGCCAGGTCTCCTTGACCTCGATCTTCTCGCCTGGTGCTGCGTTCAGAACCTCACCGGTTACGTTGAAAACGCGACCCTTGGTGACGTCACCAACTGGCACCGAGATAGGTGCGCCAGTGTCGGTCACCGAACCGCCACGAACCAGACCATCGGTCGGCTTCAGGGCGATGGCGCGGACCAGGTCGTCACCGAGGTGCTGAGCAACCTCGAGAGTCAGAGTGGTCTTCTCGCCATTCAGGTCGATCTCGGTGGTGAGAGCGTTATAGATCTCAGGGATCGCGTCGTGAGGGAACTCGATGTCCACAACTGGACCGGTCACACGAGCAATACGACCCTGAATGTTCTTCTCGGCCATGTCTCTTTCTTTCTCTTAGTCTTCGCTAGTGGCGACCATTGCGTCGGCGCCACCGACAATTTCGGAAATCTGCTGGGTAATTTCGGCCTGACGGGCCGCGTTGCTGAGGCGGGTGTAGTTGTTGATCAACTTCTCGGCGTTGTCGGTCGCGCTCTTCATGGCCTTCTGGCGAGCGGCGTGCTCGGAAGCAGCCGACTGCAGCATGGCGTTGAACAAGCGGGTCTCGACGTATACCGGGAGCAGAGCGTCCAGAACCTTGGTGGCATCTGGCTCGAACTCGTACAGCGGGAATACCTCGCCCTGGCCAGCCTCGGCCTCGGCGAACTCCAGCGGCAGCAAACGAACTACCTCAGGAACCTGCGAAACCATGCTGACAAAGCGGTTGTAGATGAAGTGGATCTCGTCAACGCCACCGTCAGCTGCCGGGGTGTTGAAAGCATCGATGACTGCTTCGGCGATTTCCTTGGCGGTGTCGACCTTAGGTAGGTCGGTGCCACCGATCCAGTTCTTGAGGAAGGCGCGGCGACGGAAACCGAAGTAAGCAGCTGCCTTGCGACCGACCAGGAAGTAAACAACTTCCTTACCCTGCGAAACCAGGAGCTTCTCGAGGGACTCGGCTTCCTTCAGCACGCTGCTGGAGAAAGCACCAGCCAGACCGCGGTCCGAGGTGAAGATGACGACCGCTGCGCGCTCGATGGTTGCTGGCTCGGTGGTCAGCGGGTGGTCCACATTGCTGTAGGTAGCCACCGCAGAAACCGCACGAGTCACGGCCTTGGCGTATGGAGTGGCGGCAGCTACGCGCTGCTGTGCCTTGTAGATACGCGATGCCGAGATCAGCTCCATGGCGCGGGTAATCTTCTTAGTCGTCTTGGCAGATTTGATTTTCTGCCGGTAGACGCGAAGTTGCGCTCCCATGTCTCTCCTTGTGTCCTAAATCCGTAAGAGGTTCGTCAGTGATCGCTTAGCGACCCTTGACGATCTTCTCCTGGTTGACCTCACCGGCAGGAAGTGCCTCAACGGCAACCGATGCCAGTGGAGCACCCTCGTGGGTGGCGAAGGTCTTCTTGAAAGTTGCAACAGCGGTCTCGAGCGCGGCAGTGGTGTCGTCGTCGAGGTTGTTGGTCTCACGGATGGTGGTCAGCACCGAGGTGTTGCGACGCAGGTAGTCCAGCAGCTCCGACTCGAAGCGCAGTACGTCACGGACTGGAACCTCGTCCAGCTTGCCGGTGGTACCTGCCCAGATCGAAACGGTCTGCTCCTCAACTGGGTATGGCGAGTACTGAGGCTGCTTCAGCAGCTCGGTCAGACGTGCACCACGCTCCAGCTGCTTGCGGCTAGCTGCATCCAGGTCGCTCGCGAACATTGCGAATGCCTCAAGTGCGCGGTACTGGGCCAGCTCAAGCTTCAAGGTACCGGATACCTTCTTGATGCCCTTGACCTGTGCGGCACCACCAACACGGGAAACCGAGATACCCACGTCGATAGCTGGACGCTGGTTCGAGTTGAACAGGTCCGACTGGAGGAAGATCTGGCCGTCGGTGATCGAAATCACGTTGGTTGGGATGTATGCCGAGACGTCGTTTGCCTTGGTCTCGATGATTGGAAGACCGGTCATCGAACCGGCACCCAGCTCGTCGTTCAGCTTGGCACAACGCTCCAGCAGACGGCTGTGTAGGTAGAAGACGTCACCTGGGTAAGCCTCGCGGCCTGGTGGGCGGCGGAGCAGCAGCGATACTGCACGGTAGGCCTCTGCCTGCTTCGACAGGTCATCGAAAATGATGAGGACGTGCTTGCCGCCGTACATCCAGTGCTGGCCGATTGCCGAGCCGGTGTAAGGAGCAAGGTACTTGAAACCAGCTGGGTCAGAAGCTGGCGAAGCAACGATGGTGGTGTACTCCAGTGCGCCGGCCTCTTCCAGTGCGCCCTTTACGGCTGCAATGGTCGAACCCTTCTGACCGATACCGACGTAGATGCAGCGAACCTGCTTCTTTGGGTCACCCGAAGCCCAGTTGGCCTTCTGGTTGATGATGGTGTCGATGGCGATTGCAGTCTTACCGGTCTGACGGTCACCGATGATCAGCTGACGCTGTCCGCGACCGACTGGAATCATGGCGTCGATTGCCTTGATACCGGTCTGCAGTGGCTCGTGAACCGACTTACGTGCCATAACGCCAGGAGCCTGGAGCTCCAGGGCGCGGCGACCCTCGGACTTGATGTCACCGAGGCCGTCGATTGGGTTACCCAGTGGGTCAACAACACGACCCAGGTAGGCGTCGCCTACTGGAACCGAGAGAACCTCGCCGGTGCGGCGAACTTCCATACCCTCGCGGATGCCCTCGAAGTTACCCAGAACAACAACACCGATCTCGCGCTCGTCGAGGTTCAGGGCCAGACCCAGGGTGCCGTCCTCGAACTTCAGGAGCTCGTTAGCCATTGCGCTTGGCAGGCCCTCTACGTGTGCGATGCCGTCACCGGCGTCGATTACGTAGCCGACCTCGTCGCGCGAAGCAGCGGCTGGCTTGTAGGACTCAACGAAGTCCTTCAGCGCGTCGCGAATCTCGTTCGGGCTGATCTTCAAATCTGCCATCTCGTTCCTCTTCTTCTGGGCCCAATCGTGATTGGGAACCGGTTGATCGTTTTGCGGGCTTACGCCAGCGAAAGCTTTGCTTGGTTCAGGCGAGCGACAACGCTGCCATCAATGATTTGGTCTGCGATCTGAACGCGGATGCCACCGATTACCGAGGCATCGTGTTCGATGTTGAGCCTTACTGCGGTTCCGTAGGTCTTAGCCAGTACCGCGGCCAGACGCTCAACCTGAGCGCTGCTGAGATCCTTGGCTACGGTCACCTTGGCGACCAGCGATTCGGCTACCTGAGCGATGATCTTGCTGTACGAGTCGAGCACCAGCGAAGTGCGGCGCTTACCCGATGCAACGACTGCCTCGCGAATCAGAGCAGCACCCTCCGCAGAAGCGTTGCCTGCCAGAAGCTTGTCCACAAGGGCGAGGCGGGCCTCGGTGCTTGCGGTCTTCGAGGCGAGAGCGAACTGGAGTTCCATGCTCTCGTCGATTGCCTGCTGGAAAGCGAATACCTCGGCAGCCAGTGCGTCGACCGTGCCGGTCTTGGCTGCCAGGTTGGCGATGACATAGACACCCAGCTGTTCGATGGCTGACACGAGGTCAGAGCCCTTCGACCAACGGAGTGCAACCAGGCTGGTCACGAAGCCAAGCACGTCGGCCGAAGTACTCTTACCGAATACTGCGGCGACTGCGCCGGACTTTGCGTTCACCTCGGCGGAAGGGTCCGAGAGGAGACTACGCAACTGAGCCGAACCTGCAACCGCACCCGATACTGCGAACAGCTGGGATGCAAATGCTAGGTCGGCCTTGGCGAGCAGCGGCTGAAGAGCCTGCTTTGCACTCGCGAGTGACTGCCTGGTTGAACTTGCCATTGCTTACTTCTTTACTTGCTTGCCTCGAGCTCGGCCAGGAACTGGTCGACTACGTCCGATGCAATCTTGTCGTTCTGAAGGCTGGCGCCCACTACGCGCGAAGCCAGGTCGATGGCGATACCGCCGACCTCGCTACGAAGCGAAATGAGTGCCGCCTGGCGCTCGGCTTCAATCTGAGCCTTTGCGGTGGCGGTGAGGCGTGCAGCTTCGGCAGCGGCCTGCTCCTTGAGCTCTGCCAGAATGGCGGAACCCTCGGCGCGTGCCTGCTCGCGAATCTGCGATGCCTCGGCGCGAGCAGCTGCCTGCTCGGCCTCAATGTTTGCGGTCTTGGCTGCTGCCTCGGCCTGGGCCTTCTCGGCTGCCTCTAGGCGGCCTTCGATGGCTTCGGTACGGGCATCGAGGTTCTTCTTGAAGTTAGGTAGAACCTTGGTCCAGAAGAACACCAGGAGGATCGCAAAAACCACCGATGACCAGATCAGGTCGGCACTGCTTGGGAGGAGCGGGTTATGAGTTTCGCCCTCCGCCGCGGCTGCGACGATGCTGTGAATCATCATGATTTAGGAATTCCTGACTTCGATTAGACGCCGAAGATGAATGGGGTTGCGAGACCGATCAGTGCCAGTGCCTCGGTGAAAGCGATACCCAGCCACATGGTGACCTGGAGCTTTGCTGCGAGTTCTGGCTGGCGTGCGATGCTCTCGATGGTCTTGCTGACTACGAGACCTACACCGACACCTGGGCCTACTGCTGCCAGGCCGTAGCCGATGACTCCGAGGCTGCCCGAAACGCCTGCTGCGATGGTAGTTACGTCCACTTGATTTTCCCTTCCGTGGTTTTTGACCTGGTGGTTACCAGATCGATTAGTGCTCGTCCGCCAATGCCAACTGAATGTAGACAGTGGTCAGAAGAGTAAATACATAGGCCTGCAGGAACGCCACCAGAATCTCGAAGAGAGTGAAGACGAAACCGAACAGGAATGTGCCGGCACCGAAGAACTTGAAACCGCCCTCGGCCTGGAACAAGAAGAACTGGGTTGCGCTGAAGCAGAGAACCAGCAGGAGGTGGCCGGCGATCATGTTCATCGTGAGACGAAGAGCCAGAGTTACCGGACGAAGAATGAAGGTCGAGAGGAACTCGATCGGGGTTACCAGGATGTAGAACACCGGTGGAACACCGGCTGGGAACAGCGAAGCGGTGAAGAAATGGCCGCCGTGCTTCTTGATTCCGGCGTAGATGAAGGTGACATACGCGGCAAGGGCCATCACGATTGGCAAACCAATCAGCGACGAACCAGCGATGTTGAGGCTCGGGATGATACCGGTGATGTTCATGCCCAGGGTGGTGAAGAAGATGGTCGCCAGCAGCGGCAGGAAGCGGTTGCCGTCCTTCTCACCCAGCTGGTCGTGCGCGATGGACTTACGAACGAAGTCGATCGAAATCTCGCCCATCAGCTGGAAGCGGCCCGGAACGAGCTTGCCTTCCTTGGCCGACTTCTTGAACTTGCCAGCCCATAGTGCGAAGACGATTACCAGCAGGGTGGTAACGAGGATGCGAATCAACATGATTCGGTTCATCTCGTATGGGGTGCCAGCGAAGAGAACTGCCTGAGGGTAGAACTCGTTGATACTTGGCGCTTCAAAGCCCGAATTTTCAGAGGCGACGATACCTGGCATGATCAGGTTCAGTGCGTGTACCAAGGGCTTGTACTCCTGCTGTCTAGGGCGGTCTAAAGTCTCCTTTTCAGGAGACGATTTAGGCGTGCTAAACCCCGTGTGAAACCACGGGAGATGTCTCTAGTTTATAGGGAAACTTTGGGGGTGAAACGGGCTTTTTTGATTTCTAGGCTTCGATTGGCAGGCGGGCCTTCAAAAAGACCCAGGAATCGATACCAAGCGAGCCCAAAATGCTCGCCACCAGGGTGAAGAACAACGTCGGTCCGTTGATGAATTCGGCGTGACGTAGCACTCCGACGATGATCAAGAAAATCAACACCTTGAGGATCCAACCACCCAAGACCACACCGTAGAAACCACCGAGGTTGAGCTTGCCGCCCAACCAGACGCTCAGCGCGGTCAGGCTGACGAATGCGAAGGCAATTGCTGCCCCGATGAGTGCACTGATCAATCCGTTGGTTCCGGCCAGCGCCCAGCCAAGAAGGCTGGCAATCACTGCAATTGCCGCGATCAGCAGGGCGCCCCAGCCCAGCACCTTCTTGAACATGGCTGCTACACCCGTGGTAGTTGCGGTTGCCATTTAGGTCTCCTTCGGGGCCGAGAATACCGGCCAGACGGTGTAGGTGAGGGCGGCCAGTAGACCTGGCACAAAGAACCAACCGACCTGCTCGGCTGGAATCAGGAAGAACAGCAGGCAGGTGATGGAAATCAGTGCGGTCCAGACGTAAAACACCAGCACCGAGCCCAGGTGGCTGTGACCAAAGTCCTGCAGTCGGTGATGAATGTGGTTCTTGTCGGCCGCGAACGGGCTCTTGCCAGCGCGAAGGCGACGAAGCACGGCCAGCGTGAAGTCCAGCAGGGGCAGCACCAGAATGGCCAACGGCAAAATCAGGGGCAGGAAGGCCGGTACCGCATTTGACTTGCTGGTGATGGTCGGGTCGATCTGGCCGGTCACGGTCAGCGCCGATGTGCTCATCAGCAGACCCAAGAGCAGGGCACCACCGTCACCCATGAAGATTTTGGCCGGACGCCAGTTCCAGGGCAGGAAGCCGACACAGACACCGACCACGCAGGCCGAAATCAGGGTGGCCAGGTTGAAGTAGTTGGTAGGCGTGGTCTGCTGAGTCAGCAGGTAAGCGTAAGTGAAGAACACGGCGGTACCAATCAGCACGACGCCAGCTACCAGCCCGTCTAGGCCATCGATGAAGTTCACGGCGTTCATGACCAGCACGGTGATAAACACGGTGACCACCAGGGAGACACCGAAGGATCCTATGGTGAGGCCGTCGATCGGCAGGGACACAATCTGAACGCCCTGCCAGGCCAACAGACCGGCGACTAAAAACTGACCGGCAAGTTTGAGGGTCCAGTCCAGGTCGTATAGGTCATCGAAAAACCCCAGCAGATTGATGGCAACGGCACAGATAAGGATCGTGACTATTTTGGTGGGGTCCGCGAAGACGCTGTGGAACCAACCCAGTAGCGACGCGACCCCGATGGAGACCGCAAAGCCAAGCATCATTGCGATGCCACCGAGCCGTGGGGTTGGGCGACTGTGAGCATCGCGAGACCGGATTGCCGGGTAAATCTTGAAGCGGTGAGCCAGCCTCAGGACCAGCCAGGTGGCACCAAAGGTGACCAGGGCGGCAATCAGGGCTATCAGCAGATAGGCGCGCACTACTCCCCCAGCAAATCGCCGGCAATCAGAGCGATCTGATCACGAGTTAGTGCGCCCTGGCGAACGATTCGAATCTTGCCAGTGGTCTGAACGGCACCGTCCACCACTTGGTCAACGAGGCCAGTCAAGTCCAGGATGGTGCTGGCTTCGCCTTTGGGTGAAGTGCCCGCATTCAGGTAAACCGAGACCGACTTACCCAGGTAAGCCGCGGCCTGCTCGCAGGTCGTGGCTGCTAGCTCGCCGGTGAGGTTGGCGCTGGAAACCGCCAGCGGACCGGTCTCCGCCAGAAGGGCTAATGCAATCTTGTGGTCCGGGACGCGCAGCGCCACGGTTCCCTTGGTCTCGCCCAGGTCCCAGCGAAGGCTGGGCTGAGCCTTCAAGATCATCGTCAGCGCTCCCGGCCAGAAAGCCTTGGCTAACTTGTTGGCGACCTCGGGAATCTCGGTGGCCAGACCCGGCATGGTTTCAGCCCCGGGAATCAGAACCGGAGGCGGTGACTGGCGACCACGGCCCTTGGCGGCAAGCAGTGCGGCCACCGCGGCGGCATCAAAGGCGTTGGCCGCAATGCCGTAAACGGTGTCGGTCGGCAGCACAACCAGTTCGCCGCGCTGCAAACCAACCTTGGCAAGACGCATCCCGGTGAGTAGGTCGGTGTCCTCGGAGCAGTCATAAAGAGTTGGACTGTTTCGGTCGTTTGCCATGGTCACCTCGGTTCTCAAGTAGCCGGTTCAGAAGCCAGTTTAGGGACGAACTGCGCTCACCACGCGGTCTCGTTGGTTGAAGTCTTGATGCTGCTGCACCTGAAGCCAACCATCGCTTCGCAGCAATTCAACCACCGATGGACCCTGAATGTCGGCATGTTCCACGGCGAAGAAGCCGCCGGGCTTTAGGAGCCTAAGGCCGGTCTTGGAGGCCGCCCGCACCAAATCGAGGCCATCTTCACCGCCATAGAGGGCCAGTGCCGGATCGTGCAGTGCCACCTCCGGGTAGATCGGAACCATGTCCACTGGGATATACGGCGGATTGGTCACGACGACGTCTACCAGCCCGTCGAATTCGGCGAAGGCAACGCGAAGGTCACCCTGTCGCAGATTGGCATCGGCTCCGGTGGCACGATACTTCTCGAAGTTCTTGGTGGTCCAGGGGTAGGCCTCGTCCGAGTACTCGACCGCATGGATGGTGGCGCCGGGCACCTCGGTGGCCAGGGCGAGTGCTATCGCGCCACTTCCGGTTCCAAGGTCGATGCCCAGCGGCCGCTCCCCCGCCTTGACAGTGGTTTCAGTCGCAGCACGCAGCGCATCGATGCCCAGTTGCGCCAGCAGCTCCGTCTCTGGGCGAGGAATGAAGACGCCCTTACCCACCGAGAGTTCGAGATTGCGGAAATAGGCTCGTCCGGTCAGGTGCTGGAGTGGCTCGCGCGCGGCACGACGATCGGCGAAAGCGAGAATGGTCTCCAGTTGCTGGGGCTCGGCCACGCCCTCGGTGATGATCTGGGCACCGAGTTGGCCGCGGTTGATTCCCAAGACCTCGGCGATCAGAACTTCGGCCTCGACGTTCGGGGCCTCGATGCCAGCCTGAGCAAACTGCTCGGTGAGCTGGCTAACCAGCGCTCGCAGCAGCATTTGGGCTTACTTTTCGCCGGTCAGGGCTGCCAGACGCGACTCTTCGTCCATCTGAATCGCGCTGTCGACGACTGGCTGCAGTGCACCATCCAAGACGGTGTCGAGGTTGTAGGACTTGTAGCCGGTGCGGTGATCCGCGATGCGGTTCTCCGGGTAGTTGTAGGTGCGGATTCGCTCGGAACGGTCCATCGAACGAACCTGGCTCTTACGTGCCGCAGACTGCTCCGCTTCGATGGCTTCCTGCTGGGCCGCTAGAAGGCGAGCACGAAGCACACGCATCGCGGCTTCACGGTTCTGCAGCTGCGACTTCTCGTTCTGCATCGAAACTACGATGCCGGTGGCAAGGTGAGTGATTCGAACCGCAGAGTCGGTGGTGTTTACCGACTGACCGCCCGGACCAGAGGAACGGTAGACGTCAATGCGGATGTCGTTCGGGTGGATCTCGAGCTCTTCCGGCTCGTCAACCTCTGGGAAGACCAGAACGCCAACGGTGGAGGTGTGGATGCGGCCCTGGGTCTCGGTGGCTGGCACGCGCTGAACTCGGTGCACGCCGCCCTCATACTTCAGGCTGGCCCAAACTCCCTGGGAAGGGTCGGTGGCGTTGGACTTGAACGCAATCTGAACGTCCTTGTAGCCACCGAGGTCGGACTCATTCTTGTCCAGGATCTCGGTCTTCCAGCCGCGGCTGTTGGCGTACTGGAGGTACATGCGAAGCAGATCGGCAGCGAACAGAGCGGACTCCGCACCACCTTCACCACCCTTGATTTCCATGATCACATCACGGCCATCGTCTGGGTCACGCGGAATCAGCAGGCGACGCAGCTTTTCGTTGGCTGCGTGGAGCTTTTCCTCGGTGGCGGGAACCTCTTCGGCGAATGCTTCGTCTTCCTTGGCCAACTCCTTGGCAGCCGCCAGGTCGTCGGTCAGCGCTAGCACGTTCTCGTAGGCCGCAACCACGGCCGAGAGCTCGGCGTAGCGACGGTTGAGCTTCTTGGCCAAGGCCTGGTTAGCGTGCACCGAGGCGTCGGAGAGCTGCTCCTGCAGAGCGGCGTGTTCCGCTAGAAGGGGCTGTACGGAATCGAGCATTTCGAAGTTGTCCTGTTATCTAGGAGCGAATGATTTGGCCGGCCTAAACCGGTTGGGATTATTCGGCGTCGCTGCCCTGAGGAACTGGCATCGACTTCTGGACCTGCATCAGGAACTCGACGTTGCTCGAGGTCTCCTTCAGGCGGCTGAGCACGAGCTCGAGAGCCTGCTGCTGCTCCAGACCGGCAAGTGCGCGGCGAAGCTTCCAGACAATCTTGGTCTCGTCCGGGCTCATCAGCATCTCTTCGCGACGGGTACCCGAGGCGTTGACGTCGACGGCTGGGAAGATACGCTTGTCGGCCAGCTGGCGGCTTAGGCGCAGCTCCATGTTTCCGGTTCCCTTGAACTCCTCGAAGATGACCTCGTCCATCTTGGATCCGGTCTCAACCAGAGCGGTAGCCAGGATGGTCAGCGAGCCGCCATCCTCGATGTTGCGGGCAGCTCCGAAGAAACGCTTTGGTGGGTAGAGTGCCGACGAGTCGACACCACCGGAGAGGATGCGACCCGAGGCAGGTGCGCTCAGGTTGTAAGCGCGGCCCAGACGGGTGATCGAATCCAGCAGAACAACAACGTCGTGACCCAGCTCAACTAAACGCTTGGCGCGCTCGATTGCCAGCTCGGCAACGGTGGTGTGGTCCTCGGCAGGGCGGTCGAAGGTAGAGGCAATGACCTCACCCTTGACGGTGCGCTGCATGTCGGTAACTTCTTCTGGGCGCTCGTCAACCAAAACAACCATTAGGTGAACCTCTGGGTTGTTTACTGCGATTGAGTTTGCGATGGCCTGAAGCACCAGGGTCTTTCCGGCCTTTGGCGGAGAAACAATCAGACCGCGCTGGCCTTTTCCGATTGGTGAAACCAGGTCGATGATACGAGTGCTGAGCTTGTTCGGCTCGGTCTCAAGACGCAAGCGGCTTTGCGGGTAGAGCGGGGTTAGCTTCTGGAACTCGACGCGTGCGCCGGCTTGCTCAAGAGTTAGACCGTTTATTGAATCTACGCGAACAATCGCGTTGAACTTCTGGCGGCCCTGCCCCTCGCCTTCGCGTGGCTGGCGGATAGCGCCCACTACGGCGTCACCCTTGCGCAGGTTGTACTTCTTGACCTGACCAAGTGAAACGTAAACATCGTTTGGACCAGGCAGGTAACCGCTGGTGCGAACGAATGCGTAGTTGTCCAGTACGTCCAAGATTCCAGCTACTGGAACTAGCACGTCATCCGGAGAAATTTCTGGCTCGATCTCATCGTGCTGGTTACCGTTGCCACCGCGACGACCACGGTTATCACGATCACGGTAGCGATCGCGGTTACGGTTACGGTTGCGGTTGTTGCCACGACGCTCGTCGTTGAAGTCGCGCTCGTTGCGTGAGTCATTGTCACGGGTTGAGTTGTCGCGGTTGCTGTTCTCTTCCCCGCCCTCGCGTGGTTCGCGGCCTTCACCACGGTTACGATTGCGGTTACGGTTACGGTTGTTGCCACCTGAACGCTCGCTTGATTCACCTGAATCGTTTGAACGAGACTCGCCAGCATCAGCTGACTTCTCTGCAACTACCTTCTCGGCCTTTGGCTCTGCAGCGTCTGCTTTAGCAGCCTTCGCACGAGGGGCCTTCTTTGGAGCTTCTGTCTTCTCGGCTGAAGCTGATCCGTCTGCAACTACGCGACGAGACTTCTTTACCGGAGTGGTTTCCTGGATTTCATCCATGTTTATTGATTTCTCTTTCTTAGGAGATATTCGTGACTGTTTTATTTAGAGAGTCACTGCCTGCACGTTTTGAACATGCTGCTACCGCTTTAGATCTGCGGGATTTTCACCAATTATTGGTGCAAGGCCACTGTAGCACCTTTGAAGTCCACAGCCAAAAGCAACGCCTTCCACTGTGGATAGTGCTTGGCGGCCAATTTAGCTGCTTCTAGGCGCTGAGCCGGGTCGCTAGCCAATACCAACACCGATGGGCCAGCTCCGGAAACCACCGCCGCATGGCCGTGTTCGCGCATTAACTTCACGATCTCATCGGTCTCTGGCATGGCCGCTGCGCGGTAATCCTGGTGCAGGCGGTCTTCAGTTGCAGCCAATAAAAGCTCTGGGCTTTGAGTTAGCGCGGCAATCAAAAGAGCAGAGCGCGAAACGTTGAACACAGCGTCATCGTGCGGAACTG
>ERZ650311.994-NODE-994-length-15326-cov-5.606313_pt1 | contig 15326 bp, 18 predicted proteins | sample MGYA00376247_ERZ650311 | MGnify/ENA primary metagenome ERZ650311 (study PRJEB26733, sample SAMN07839324) | wastewater metagenome | biome: small river; feature: stream; material: water | place: USA: North Carolina | collected 2016-07-28 ... | reverse complement strand
TGCTATACCCAAGCTCACCATCATGATTACCTAGGCAGATCTTTAATGGAACATTCCCTAGTTTTTGGTAATAACCTTTCATGAGTTCAAAACGAGCCCGGATATTTGCCTCGGTCTTACTTTGTAATTTATCGACCATGAAAATATCACCGAGGTCCATAAGAAAAGCTGGCGATGCCGCAACTATCTGCTTCAAAGTGCCTTCGTAAACCTCTGCACTGGAATTCTCATCCATATGAGGATCTGCTTGAACTGCAAAGGTACTTGTGGAAAGGGCATTGGCTGCAGCTGTTTTTACACTCTTTTGTGTCAGTGATGCGTAATTTAAGCTGGTACCAATCGCATACTTCACTCGGTAATACACCACAGTGTTTGCTTTCAAACCACTAATCGTTAAATTTTGGGTGGTGCCTTTTGAAACAGTTATAAAAGGTGTTTTACCTACAATTGTGCTCTTACCATAACCGTACTCAATGTACGCTCGAACAGTCGTCGAAGCGGTAATAGCAAGAGTAAATGAATTAGAACTGACATCTCCTACTACTTTGCTCGTGACAGGAACTGCCGCCACCGCTTTTCCAATTGGAGTGCTCGCTAGTGCGGCAAGAAACGATGCCTTAAGGAAACCACGACGATTCATGAAGTTAAATGGATTGCTCATTTTCTTTGATACACCTCTGTTCGAATAGCGCCTTGTGGATCGATGAACTGCATATTTACCTCTGCAAGAGTTGCTGTGTACTTAACGTGATAATCAACAGCATTGACGGTGTACTTGAGATCAAAGGAGTTATCTCCTACACGATCCAATCCAGTAATAACCGCTCCCTTTAATGGAGCACCAGCAGGTCTAAAAGCCTTTGTTAATGCCTGAGGATCCACTTGACCTTCAATCTCAGTCACGACGCCCTTGAAACCTCCATTTATATATGGATAGTTTTTCGTTGCGTGGTAGTGATAATTCTTTTTAGAGTCAAAGTGACCGTTAAATGAGTCAAGACCAGTAACTTTCTTGCCATCAACTTCAGTTTCTCCATAAATCGGAAAGCCATCAAGTGCGTATGCAATAGGTACTTTCTTGCCAACAACTGTTTGAAGGTGGGTTGGGGCAATGTGATAGTGATAATCATCGGCACGACCGCAGTGACCTCCCCAATCATCAAGCTCTCCGGCAAGTAGCGCGTCATCTCCACGATTATTCAGAGCGTTAAAGATTGGGACTCCATTTACTGCGATTGCAATCGCTCCACGAAGGAAGTGATCCTTTGCAGACATAGGGTTCGTGGCAATTACTGGCTTGATTGGAATCGACCAGGCATTACTTCCTGCATAATTTTGAACAGTTGGTACTTGCTGCTGCCAACTCTTGATTCCCACCATCATTTGGTGTGCTGGGATTCCATTGCTTTCTACTAGATAATACTTATCAGATTTGAAAACCTTTACTGTTTTTGCAAATGCTGTGAAACCTGGCAGTTTCGCTGCGGGTAAAGCTGTTGCGGATTCAAGTGAAACTATTGAGTTAACAAAAGCTAGCCCAGTTGCCAATCCACTAATTTGTAAAAACTTTCTTCGGTCGTACTCGCTTAGATGTCGAACCTCATGTTCATGTTCCATTTTTATGCCTTTGGCTTAATAACGTAGCTATGTGCCACGCTTAAATTCTTGCGACTTGTATCCTTGCTGCGAGCCGCTAAGAAATACTCAACTTTGGCTTGTGATGGTGCAACTGTTACTCGCACATGGCCTGAATTTGGTGCCTTTGTTCCGCTCTTATAGGCATCATCATTAAACATTGAGAATGTGTCATCCGCAGGATTTGGCATCGATTGATAGATCAAGCCATCTCTTTCTTGTGTGCAGAAGATGTGGTCATGTCCTTGGAAGAAAATTGAAACCTTATTTTTAACCATCAAGTCATGAATCGGAAGCTCCCAATTTGGACGCTCCTTAGCAAATGTAGATTGACCCTTTGGATCTTTACCGCCCCATTCATAGTTTGTCGAAACTTCAACAGCGCCTCGGCCAGTTCCCATTACATGGTGGGCAAATACAAACTTGTATTTAGCCTTGCTGCTTTCTAGGGTCTTTTTCAACCAGGCATACTGCTCATCACCAATTCCGATACTCCATAAATTTGTAACTTTTCCATTGCCAGTTGGTGCAGTTGGAGCCGTTGCGATAGGTGTTGCTCCACCTTTTTTATTTCCTCCACCACCAGTTTTAGTTGCAGCTGGATCTTCCACACCTGCGACATTGTCTACAGGATTTTTTGAATGCCAGTAAGGATCAAGTGTTACAAATAAGGCATCTCCCCACGTCCATGCGTAGTAGTCGCGAGGAAGTCCAACACCATCGACCGGAGTTGTATTTCCTGAATAGAAGGCATCAGGTGCAGGAAGTGGGTAGTACTTCAACCGTGCATTTCCTGCTAATACCGCAGGGTTGGTTGTTGTTCCATCCAAAAGATAAGCAGCCGCTTGTTCATGATTTCCATTGATTAAATAGAGCGGAACTGAACTCGTGGCTGTTGTAAGCCAATTTCTATGGGTGCTATAAATTTTTTCAACATTTGCTTGATCAGCCTGTCCCTTTCCAATCAGCGGATCAATGCTGAAGTCATCACCCATCATGATGTGAAAATCTGGTTGTTGCGCTGCGATGTTGGCAAGGGTTACTCCGTAAAGTTCGGCGTTAAACATTTTGCCGGCACGCTCTGGATGTGTGTCGCCATGAACTGAAAAACTAAATGTTGATCCTGCTTTTCGAGCTGTTGTAAATGAATACTGCTTTCCATTCACAAAGGAAGAATCTGATGCTCCCTTGTAATTGACTCGGTAATAGACCTTGGTTCCGGCACGCAGACCTTTAATGTCAAAAACTGCAGGAGAGCTTGGGGCAGTTTGTAATTGAGCTGTTTTACTTGTGTACCGAGTTTTTGAGGTTCCGTACTCCACAAATGTTGTAATTGGCTGAGATGCCAAAACACTGACAGCGATTGAAGTATCAGTTGGACGACCAAGCACCTGGGTGATTACAGGGGCTGTAACGCCAATCGCCTTGCCGATGGAAGTGCCTGCAACTGCGGTCGTAACCGCCATCAACAGTAAAGAGCGGCGTGTAACTGGAGCCTTTGCCCAAGATTTCAATAGGTATGTGGAGTCATGTGTCATAAGAAAACGGTAGAAGTCTTGCAAATGATTTGCATCAAACTTTTGGTAAAGGTTTAGGTCAAATACCCTGAGAAAAGCATGTGTTAAGCGTGCTGGCTACGCTCAATGCGCTCCCGGGCAACCTGCATCGCAGGAGGTTCAGGGCCGAGAATTGCTAAGAAGATATCAAGGCTGACCCGTGAAACCCGAAGCCAAATCTTTGATCTTTTCTTCAGGCCAAGAAGTGTTAATTCATGCTGATCAAGAGTTGCAATTGCGGCGTTGGAGATAACTTTGTAAAAGAATTTACCTGCACCATCAAATGGTGGATTCAAGATGAATCGAACAACTTCTGCGGTGCGGGCAACTGTTGCCAAATCATTCTTTCGGAAATCATCTAGGGCTGCTTCCAATTCTGAAACTGACATAGGTGCATTAGTGAGTCCAAGTGGAACCGCGCTTTTGCTCCACTGCGCAACATACGCATCAGCCCCTTGATCAATTGAATAACCCAGTGCAAGGTGTGCCTTTAAAAATGAGTCAGTGAATGCACAGTGAACCCACAACAAAAAGCGCGGATCTTTGGCTTTATAACTCTGCTCGAGACCCTGCTTATTTTTGAATTCACCCTTTACATGATCATGCATCGCATTTACTCGTGCGGCTTCTCGATTAATTACCTCTTCGGCAGCAAAAGTGGTAACCGTTAGCCAACGAGTTGTACCAGCTAAACGTCCTAAGGGATCTGATTCATATCGAGAATGCTCTGCAACTCCAGATAATGGTGCGGGGTGTGCAGCTTGCAATAAAAGTGCGCGGACTCCCCCAACTAATGTTGCGATACAGCCATGCACTTGCCACACAGCGCTACCTGGGCCAAATAAGCCAGGTCCGGTTCCAAGTGCGATTGTGTTAACCCAATCAGGTCGACCATCTTTAGAGCCTGAAACATTCTCGCGAAACTTATCTGCCAATGGCTTTGTCAGCGGGAACTTATGGAATTCAAACACCGGGTAATCGTAGAAGTTGCTTTATGCCAACGCCAATTGAAACTAAGCCCCAAAGTTTGTCTTTTTGTAAGGCTTTCCCTTTTGATCGTAGGTAATCCAAACTCCAACTTGTTTGCCCGCTTTAAAACTTCCAGAGCGCATAATTACGCCATCTTTGCGGAACCACTTCCAATCACCATGCATCTCTTCATTTTTAATCTTGCCCGAAGCCTTTAAAACACCGTTTCCATAAAACTCCAGAAATTCACCTGTCTTCTTGGGAAAGCTGGCATTGAGTTGCTGAATTCGCACCTTAATGATCTTTTTCAATAATGGCTTTGGAAATCTCTTATCCAGTGCGAAGTGAATGGAGCCTTTTGTCTGTTCATATTGAGCAAGTTCTGCTTTCAGCAATGATGTGGTCGATCCGCTGTACGGAAATAAGCTGTTGTGCTTCTTATAGCCGTCATAACCAATTATCCCAATGCCTTCAATTACAAAGGTTGGAATTCCGTACTTAATTGTTTCTGTTGCAGTTGGCAGCTCTGCAGCGATCATTTCTCGCAGGTTCTGCAATATTGCCCTCTGACCAATTTCAAACTTCTTTAAATGCTTGTCAACTAACGCCTTACTCATCCTGAAATAACACCTGTTGCCAACAAAATGAGAAGAACTGAACCAAGAGCCACCCGATAGATGATGAATGGACGGAAGCTCTTCGTGGAAACAAACTTCAATAGCCAGGCAATCACGATATATCCGATTACAAAGGCAACACCCGTGGCAACTAATGTCTCTGGAATTGTGAATACATTTGGGGCTGAATCTGAAGAAAGTGCATCCTTTAACTCATACAACCCGCTTCCGAAAACTGCGGGAAGTGCCAATAGAAATGAGTAACGAAGCGCAGCTTCACGGGTGTAACCAAGGAAACGTCCCATAGCGATAGTTGCACCTGATCGAGAAACCCCTGGAACTAACGCAAGCGCCTGCGCAGCACCGTACAAGATTCCATGCTTTGCATTGAGTTGATCGAGAGATTTTTCGCTTTTTCCAACCTTGTCGGCATAACCAAGAATTAATCCAAAGATAATCATTACTGAAGCGATAAGCCACAGCGAACGAAGATCATTGGTAATGATGTCTTTTCCAAGATAGCCCAGAACAACGATGGGAATACTGCCAACGATAATGAGCCAGCCCATGCGAGCTTGACCCTTACCTTCAGTTGAAAGTTCAGTACGGAACACAACTTGCTTAACCCAAGACCTTACGATCGCAGCAATGTCCTTGCGAAAGAAGATGAGGACTGCAAGCTCTGTTCCGATTTGAGTAATCGCTGTAAATCGAGCGCCAGGATCTTGAGCCTTGTTCATGAACTCGCCCACGATACGAATGTGCGCACTCGACGAAATAGGAAGGAACTCAGTAAGTCCTTGAACAATTCCTAAAAAGATTGCTGAGAACATACTGAGCCCCTGTCGCTATTCGTAGAGGTCAATAGTAACTATTGCGCGATAAGAATTACTCCTTTGAGTGGTCCTCTGCTGTGATTCTTCCTGCATGTGCTTTTGCCGATGGATCCTTACTGGATTTAATCAGGCTCGCCACAGTAGAGATCGCCAATATTGATGCGATCACACCGAGGCTTACAGGTGTTGGGATCTTTGGAATATCGTGGAACTGCTCATGCAAGTAGGTCATGATCAGCTTTACACCGATAAACATCAAGATAAATGAAAGACCCAACGATAGGTAAATCAGCTTATCTAGGAGACCCTTAAGCAAGAAGTACAGTGCACGTAGCCCTAGTAAGGCAAATGCGTTGGCTGTAAAGACCAGGAAAGTCTGTGATGTCACACCAAATGTTGCTGGGATTGAATCCAGCGCAAACAAGAGATCTGTCGAAGCAATTGCAATAATTACTAAGAACATAGGAGTTGCAAACCGCTTGTTGTTGAGCTTGATGAACAACTTGGTTCCGTGGAACTCATCGACCATAGCTACACGCTTGCGAATAGTGCGGACCATGAAATTGTCATTTGGTTCTGGATCTTCATCCCAGTGCTTGAAGAGACCCACGCCTGTCCATACCAGGATTGCTCCGAAGATTACAAATGTGAATGAGAATGCCCCAAGAGCTGCAGCACCGATCGCAATAAAGATTGCGCGCAACACAAGCGCAAGCATTACACCGATCAACAGGATTCGCTGGTGGTAAATACTTGGAACAGCGAACTGCGCCAAGATGATTACGAAAATAAATAAGTTATCAATTGATAATGAGTACTCAACCAAATAAGCCGCGAAGAACTCTGTTCCATATGTTGAACCAAAGTAACTCCACACCCAGGCACCAAAGCCAAGGGCAATGCTGACATAGAAGGATGTCCAGGCAGCTGCTTCTTTGAACTTAACTTCATGTGCTGTTCGGCTAGATGTAAATAGATCGATCGCGATTAAGGTTGCAATTAAGCCAACCGTTATCGCCCAAATCGTTGATGAAACTTCCATTGTTATTAACTCCCTTGACTCGCGTAATTGTTTAACGTGGCCAAGGTCTCCCTAACCGTAAAACGGCCAGCGCCCCGGGTTTTTACACCGTATTGACGAGGTAGCTGTATCTAGGTACTCCCCTTAATTAATTTAATTCTAAGGGGGCTTTAAGGGTGGAGCAAATCAGAAACTCAGCCATGGAGCGGGCGAAGTTCAACTTTGCGATTGCAGGCTGCAGATCCTTCAGCTGCTAATTGCTTAGCGGTCTCCAAAGAATCAACCTTCACGATCCAGAACCCGCTGAAGTACTCCTCACTCTTGTGGTGAGGACCTTCCTTTGATTCTGATTTTCCATTACGACTATCGAAAACAATTGCTTTATCTGGAGAATCCATGCCACAAGCAAATAAACGTTGTCCCGCATCCTCGATCTTGTCGTTGAAATCATCAATCGCCTTCATCTCTTCTGGGGTGTGAGGCGAGCGTGTTTGAGTATCAATTACTGAAATTAGGAAGCGCATGGTCCAATCTTAAAGTGGATGTACCAAGATATCCAAGTAATTTCGGTAAAATTTACCTATGACATTTTCAGGGTTAAGTATCGTTGGAATTCTCGTTGCATTTGTAGTTTCTTTCATTAGCGGAGCTGTCTGGTTCGGCCCAAAGACCTTTTATCCAGTGTGGATGAGAGCCAAAGGAAATACTCCAGGTCAACTAACGGCTGAGCAAAACAAGCCTGCACTTCTATTTGGCGGAACAATCCTGGGAATTTTGATTCAGACAATAACCCTTGCGGTGATAATTAACTCTCTGCAGGCTAAGGGAACTCAGCTTGGAGTATTCCAAGGTGCAGGAATCGGATTAGCGCTCGGCGTTGGAATTGGAATGTTCGCATCTTTAAGTCACCGTTTGTTCAGCGGCGAATCTTTAAAAGTTTGGATCATTGAGACCGCAAATGATGCAATTAACCTAACAATCGCAGGCGCAATTATCGCCGCCTTCAACTAATTACCAATGAACGAATACGACCAAGAGGTTCAAGAGCGTTGGGGAGATACCGACGCTTACCGAGAATCTCAGGCTAAAACCTCAAAGTATTCAAAGGATGATTTTCAAGCTGCAAAGGTAGATCAAGAGGCAGCAACAGAGCTCTTTGTTTACGCCTTTGGTAATTCACTTCCTATTGACTCACCTAAAACCCAAGAAGCTGTGCGTGCTCACAGGGATGCTATTACTAAATGGTTTTACGATTGTTCAGTAGAGATGCAAAAGAATCTTGCTGTTATGTATGTCGAAGATCCAAGATTTAAAGAGTATTACGACGGCCGCGTGCGTGGGCTAGCACAATATGTGCATGATGCAATCATTAATCAGTAATTAGGAAGCTCTCCAGCAGTACCAAGCAACAACACTTCTCATTCCTGAAAATTGATCACCTAAAAGATGAAGTGCCTTTGGCTTTATTGGTTCAGAATTCCCATGAAGGTTATCCCAGCCACGGCGTACAGCTAAATCATCTACAGGCCAAACATCTAGGCGACCTAGGTGAAAAATCAAGAACATCTCGACTGTCCATTGACCGATTCCAAACAAGGGCACTAAATCTTTGATGATCTCTTCATCAGACATATAGGTGAATTTGCGAAAGTTAATCTCACCTGAAAGAGAGGCTTGAGTTAATTCGCTAATTGTTCGAACCTTTGCGCCAGTTAGACCAACAGATTGAAGCTCTTTGAGAGATAGTGATCCGACTCTTGCCGCAGTGATTGAGCCTGAACACTTTTCCTGCAAGCGACCAGAGATTGTGAGAGCCGCCGCCGTACTTACTTGCTGAGCAATAACAGCTCGGATCAATGATTGATACTGCGAAACTTTGGGTTTCTCGAGCCCAAAGGTGCATGGGGCAAGGTTTTTAATTGCAGGCGCAAAGGCTGGATCAATCTTTACGATCTTTCGATTGATTGCCGCTAACTCTTTTGCCCGGTCCACCCATGAAACTTATCAGTATACAAATGAAATTCCGAGGGTACTTATCTCCAAATTCGCATATAGTTGACACATCAAGTATTTCTGCTTAAATTGAGGTATGGCACAAAAGGGCATGAAGGAGTTGGACTCCAAGGCATGGCGTGCTTTTCACAAAATTGGAAATAGTTTGCTCCCCCATTTAAGCCGACAGATAACAAACCACTCTGGAATTACCGGGGCTGAATATGTTGTATTAGTAGCTCTTTCAGAGTTAATTACTCCGAACGTGAATCTCAACCGCTTGGCACTTGGCTTGGGTTGGGAAACAAGTCGCATGTCACATCAGTTATCTCGCATGGAAGAAAACGGCTTAGTCAAGAAGGCTAGAAACGTTGAGGATTCTAGGTGCTTCGATGTGAGTATTACCGCTAAAGGTCGAAAGATCGCTGAATCAGCTATTCCCTTGCAGTCAAAAGAAATAAATCATTGCTTCAGCGATGTCTTAAGTAAAGAGCAAATGATCTCTTTAATCGAAATCTCTGACGCAATTTCAAAACACATGAAAGAACAACACCCACTCAATAAAAAGGAAATCTAAAATGGCTCAAAATATCAATGTCCGCAAGTTTGCTGGATTTGCAGTTCTGGCAGCAGTCATAAATTCAGTAGTTTTCTTCATTGCTAAAGCTGCAGATGCAACGATGATCATTAAGCAAGGAGGAGAGCGAGAAATTGCTGTACCGATGGTTTTGGCTTCCACGCTTTTTGGCCTTCTTGTTGCTGCATTTTTCGCATCTAAAATCGGTGCAAAGTCGCAGGGCTTTGTGTCAAAGGCACCACTTTATGGACTTGTTTTTGGAGTAGTTACTGCAGTTGCACCATTTACCGCGACAGATGATTCGAAGACGGCTCTTGGTCTTGCATCAATGCACATTGTCGCTGGCTTAGTGTGGTTTGTGGGAAGTAAACGTTCGACAATCTAAATCCAAAATCTATTTATAATCCGTTCTTTTTGCGGTAGTACGCAACAAGGGCATTTGCATGACCATGGCCCATCTCAAACTTCTCTTTGAGGTGGGCTACTTGCTCCATGTGGGCTAATTTAGAAACCTTCTTAAGTTCCTTCATCCAATGTTCTATGGGCTTTCCATACTTCTTCTCTATTGAAGGAAAATAGGAAGCCGGACCCATAACTTTTTTCTCAGCCATTATTTCATTTAACCATTTCATTCAGTGATCGAACAGCTAACTCACTCAGCAGGGCGGTTCCCCGATGTAAAACGGAATCATCAAACATTGCTCTAGGTGAGTGATTAACCTCTGACTTTAAGAAATCCTTATCAACTGATGCACCAAGGAAAATATAAGAACCAGGCACTGCTTCTAGAACGCGTGAATAATCCTCCGCACCTGCAATTGGATGCGGCATATCCATATATGCATCACTTCCAAAGATTTCAGCTGCAACCTTTCCAACAAACTGTGCGTGTGCATCGTTGTTCACGGTTACGGGATATTGCTCCACAACCTTTACTTCGGCCTTTAATCCGTAACCCTGGGCTATTGATTCACATAAACGAACCGCTTCAGTCTTAATACGGTTTCTGTTCTCGGGCGAAAATGTTCGAATAGTTGCTTGGAACTCTGCTGTATCAGGAATGATGTTTGCTTTAGTGCCAGCATGAAACTGTCCGACAGTAATTACTACTGGATCAAAGGCATCAAATGAACGAGTAATCATTAATTGCAAGGCGCTCACCATCTCGGCAGCTACTGGTATTGGATCCTTTGCAGTGTGAGGCTGTGAACCATGTCCACCCATACCTACAACTGTTACATGTATTTCATCGGCAGAAGCCATCATGGTTCCGGGCTTAGTCGTAAAGGTTCCTGTTGGAACCGATGAAGACATAACGTGAATTCCATACGTTGCATCAGCTTTGCGACCACTTGAAGTCAAAACACCTTCTTTGATCATGTGCCCCGCGCCATCAAAGCCTTCTTCGCCTGGCTGGAACATAAAGACCACATCGCCATTTATTTGCGACTTGTTCTTAACTAATAACTTTGCGGCACCGATTAACATCGAAACATGCAGGTCATGACCGCAAGCATGCATTGCACCGTCTATTGTGCTTTTGAATGGAACATCGGCAAGTTCGGTTACGGGTAGAGCATCCATATCGGCACGCAATAAGACGGTTTTGTCAGATTTATTTCCACGAAGCACCGCTGTTACCGAGCTGAGTGATTTTCCTGTTGTTATCTCAAGACCAAGCCCATCTAAAGCAGCCACAATCTTTGCTTGTGTTTTAGGAAGGTCTAATCCGATTTCTGGTTCTTGATGAATGTGTCGACGGATTGCTTCTAACTCTCTTTGAATTTCACGTGCTTCACTCAGAAAATTGCTCACTGTGGACCTCTCATCAATTTAATATGAAGGGATCATAACTAGCCCAATTGCTGAAAGTCTATGTAGATGCGAACCTGCGGGAACTTATATGTTAAAGAAGAGTCGCCCTATAAGCCGGAGGCGACATTCTTATGTGTGTGTGCACGCTCAAAAAATACAATTGCCCCCAATATTGCCCCCAAATATCTGTAAACTTTAAGAAGGTCGGCTATTTATTTACAGCGTAACCAGCATTTCGTACCGCAATCTCAATCAATTCATCTGAAATATCAGAGCTTGATTCGATAACGGCAGTTGCTTTTTCAGCGCTGGCAATAACGTTCGTGACACCTGGGATTGTTAGAATTTCATTGGTCACTCGACCTTCGCAATGCCCACAGGTCATTCCCTTAATTTCGATAGTTCTCTGCATCATTTCTCCATTCCAGTTTAAGTTTAGCTAACTTTAACAATTCCCATCATTCCTGCATCTTCATGATCCAGGATGTGACAGTGATAAACGGTTGTTCCTTTTATATCTTCAAAGGGAATTCGAATTTTTACCCTTCCGCCTGAGGGTAGGTTTATCGTGTCATGCCAACCCTCCAAAGCTCTTCCGCTTCCATCATCTGAAACTTGAAAAGGCCAAGCGTGGAGATGGAAAGGATGGTCCATGGAGGATGGATTTGAGATCAACCACTCCTCATTTGATCCAAATCGGACTGATTGGTCAACTCTTTTTGGGTCAAAAGGTTTCCCGTCGAAGGTGAAGGACGCCTCGTGGCTCATTCCTTGCATCATTCCCATTCCAGAGCCCTTAACAGTAATTGTTCTGCGCTTATCTATTTTTAAAATTGGTGTAAACGGCAATAGTGCATCAGGTGACAAGTTTTGAGATTTGGCATTAAATGCAAATTTGGCTAGTGGCTGAAATTCGTTCTCAAGTGTGAAAATTCCGGCCCTAGGTGCAGTCACAAGAATTTCAGTTCTTTGGCCAGGGGCGAGATATACAGATCTTACTTTTCTCGGTTGTGGCAGACGAGAGCTGTCTGAAGAAACTTGCCACAACTGAGCACCAGGGATTGAAACATTTTGGTATTGGGTCACACATGAGTTGATAATTCTCAATCTTTCAAGTTTGTCACCGTCTGCATTAAAAGATGGGATTAAGATTCCATTCACCAAAGTATTAGGTCCGGACCTTCCGTGCATTGAATCCATTTGCGTCGTCTTAGCAACAGCGGAAGTTTTGCCAATTCGGGGATCGGCAAGCATTAGCACTCTTTCCGAAGTATTCGATATAACTGGTTTCGAATCCAGTGAATCCTCAACAATGAGGGTTCCGGCTAGCCCTAAAGACACTTGTCCAGCCGATAGGCCATGATGATGTGGGTGGTACCAGAAAGTTCCACTTTTCTGATTCTTTGGAATTTTGATTGAATACTGAAAGGACTTCCCTGGGTCAATCATCAAAAGGGGATTATCTCCATTGCCTGATGGAGAAGTGTGCAGACCATGTGTGTGAAGATTTGTCGGACTATTCAATTTATTAACTAGATTGATCTGCAATGTATCCCCGGGATTGACTCTTAAAGTTGGCCCCGGGAAAGTGCCGTTATATGTCATAGCCCAACGTTTGGAATTCCCATATTTTATGAGATTTTCTTCAGCTACTAAATCCAAACTTAATATTCCGTTGAAAGACTTAATTTCGTTTGTATTTGCAAATGCAGTAGATGACTCAAAAATCCAATCGGCGGTCAAGAATGCGCCACCTGTCAGGGCGCTCAATTTCAAGAATTCTCTTCTATCCATCATCATTCTCTCTTCCTTAGTTAAATCGAATCATCTTATAAAACCTTCTTAAAGTTCTTTCCGGCGTTCAAAGATTTATAGAAATCTGAGCCCACGGTAACAACTAATAGATTCTCACTTGCTCCCAAAATTCCAGGCTCACCTTTGAATGTTGTGAGTTTTGACCAAGTTTTGCCTACGTTTGTCGATTTATATAGCGAGCTACCACTCACACCATAAAGTGCAGCCTTCGTCCACTCTATTTGAGTGAACTTTAGGCTACTTTTGATAGTAACCATTGTGTTGAATGAATTATAAGTCAACATCAAATTTGAGTCTTTCAAGGCAATGGCCATGCCCTTCATTTCAGGTGATACCGCGATATCTGAGAATACATTTGTGTCAATTGATTTCCATTTTTTCCCAGAATCTGTGGAATACATAAGGTTTCCACTTTGAGAATCTGCACCATAAAGTTCCGAGTTAGCTCCTTCGAGAAGATGAAAATCTACTTTTCCGCCCAACGAAATCAGTTTCCAAGACTTTCCTAAATCGTTTGAACTAACCAGACCAACTGGTGCGGGTAATTTCGATCCTGGCATCGGATGTCCACCTGCGAAAATCTTGCCTCCCAAGACTGCAAGACCCATGACATCGAATTCTTCCGTTCCCATTTTTTTCATCGAATTTGATCCGGTTAACTCATAAAGGCCTTCATGGGTGCCAAGAAGTATTTTCTCTTGCAACACTTTGATTTGATGGAAATGTGAAACTGAATTGAAAGATTCAGCTTTGGCCGATCCAATCGAACTACCCATAACAACCGCTATAGACAGAGCAAACCCAGAAACCAATTTCGTAATTTTCTTCATTCTTTCCTCTATTTCACTAGATTTTCATGTTTAAACTCTGCCCGCAAAAGGCATCATTCCTGGAACGCTGTAAATATTCGAGTACTTTAAGCCGGTCGCAGTTGATCTCGCTTCCCACATCATGTTATTTCCTGCATAGATGCTTATGTGGTGAATGGTGCTTTGTGTACCTTTGTAAGAGTAGAAAATTAAGTCCCCTGGTTGCATTTCAGCTATTGGAACTTGCTTTGTATATGTGTAGTAAAGCCCTGAGTTAAGTCGATCCCAGTTTGGCCAACCAAGTCCTGCATACTTGTAAGCCGCATACACAAGACCTGAACAATCAAAAGAGTTTGGCCCTTCGCTTCCCCATACATAAGGCTTATTCTCCAAGACTTGTCTCTTTGCAAATTCAACCGCCTTTAAGCGTTGCTCGACAGTTGTTCGAGAGGATGAGGCTCCATTTGGGCCACCTCCTTTCCATACCTTCGCCTGATTTGGAACTTTGCTTGCTTCACCAGCTCTGGTTTCTTCAAGTAGAGCAAGTTGACGCCTTTGCTCAAGAGTTAGCCGTACTTTTCTGGCAGAGGCAAGTTCTTTTTGAAGTTTGTCTTGAACAGCTTGGAGTTTATCAACCTCTTTTTGTTGAGCATCACGAACAGAATCTGCTTCCTTTTTTGCTTCTGCCACTTTCTCAGTGACTCGCATTTGCCGCTCCTTCGCAGCCTCGGCTACTTTCCGGGCCTTCTTTGCAATGATCTCCGCAGCTTTAAATTGCTCAAGTGCAACTTTGTTCTTAGAGCCTAAATTCTCTAAGGTCGAAATCGTATCAATTACATCTTGTGGTCCGTTGGCGCTTAGGAATGTCTCAATGTTTCCCATATTCCCACCTGACATATATGCAGCAACCGCTAACTTTCCGATGTTCCGGTGAGTTGTTGCAACTTCGGCTTCCGCAGCCGTCACAGCTTTTGTTGCTGAATTTAACTCTTTCACCGCTGTGGTCAATTCCTGTTTAGCAACTAAATACTTTCTATTGACTTCCGCTGCAAGTTCTGCAAGTTTTCTAAGGTTTCCTTGTGCAGCAGCCAATTTTTTTGCCGCTTTAGCGGCGGTTTGCTTTTTTTCAAGTTCGAGTTTTTTGGCAGCTTCTATTTGCGCAAGTGTTGGCTTGTGATTATTACCGTATGCACTCGGGGAGGCAGAGCAAAGCAATACAAGCGTAAGAAAGAGGGTCAGCCTCCGGTAAACCAAATTCTGTGTCATAGCCTACGTGCTCCTACAAATGGTTTTCTGCCAAACATTTTTGTGAGAGGCACGACTTCAACCTTCTTGCCCGGACGTGGGGCCTGGACCATTTTTCCTCCACCCATATAAATGGATACATGGCTAATTGGCTTGCCAAAGAAAAGTAAATCCCCTGGCTTTAGTGATGAGTAGGCGATGGATTTGCCGTAATTAATTTGTACGCGTGAGGAGTGCGGAAGTGATACACCTGCCGCCTGATACGCCCGCATTGTGAGTCCTGAGCAATCCCACCTTGTAGGTCCTGCTGCAGCCCACACATAGATATCTCCAATTTGCTTCAAAGCAAATTTAAGAGCAATCGATCCCCTTGAATTGTCACCTACAAAGCTTGCAGCGTATTTTTGAGAATCCTTAAGGATTTTGTTTTCTCTATCTG
>ERZ650311.992-NODE-992-length-15351-cov-8.061062_pt1 | contig 15351 bp, 19 predicted proteins | sample MGYA00376247_ERZ650311 | MGnify/ENA primary metagenome ERZ650311 (study PRJEB26733, sample SAMN07839324) | wastewater metagenome | biome: small river; feature: stream; material: water | place: USA: North Carolina | collected 2016-07-28 ... | reverse complement strand
ACGCGTGAAGGCCTGGAACGACGGCGCGTGGCTGCGCGAGCGCCTGGACCAGATCTTCACCCGCTACATCATGTCGCGTGGGAAGCCGCGCGTCGGGCTGCACGGCTTCGGCCTGTCATCGATGGACCTGGTCCTGCGCTACCCGTGGTACTCGGTCGATGCAACGGGCTGGGTGATGGTGTCGGCATTCGGCCAGGTGTTCATGGACCTGCCCGGTGCGCAGGGGTATCGCGACTTTCGCCTGACGCTGAGCAACGAGTCGCCGCGCGCCGAGAAGCTCGACTCGCATCTCGACACGTTCGCGCCGATTGTGCGGCGACGCATCGTCGAACGGTTCAACGAGTTCGGCTACGAAGTCGACGATCTCAAGTCGATGTACGGGTGGCGACGCCTGTGGAACATCGAATACTTTCGCCGGGTCATGACGCGACCCGACCCCGTTTTCCAAGGAGGGCAGCAAACGCTGTTCACGTGACATGGGATACATCATCAAGGTCGGTGACGAGTTCGACTCGTTGCGGTCGGCGACGGCCTCGACGCGCTGGCGCGTCGTCGATTTCACCCCGTATGAAAAGGGGGCGAACCCGATCGTCAAGCTGATCGGGCAGCGCGTCGGGCCCCCGCCCGATCCGGTGGCCTGGCGCGACGATCGCCGCAAGGCGACCGCCATCGATCGTTTCGCCGGGTGGGTGCTCGGGCCTCCGGCGCACCTCGGCGTGGTCAAGGTCGTATCGCGGGAGGCCTTGCTGAACTCGAGCGACTACTGCCGCGTGACCGAGACCGTTCAAGGGGGCCTGTTCACCAATGACGAACAACGGATCGCCGAGGGTCCGCGCGCACCGCCCACAACCGCAACTCCTACCCCCACCATGAGCACCCTCATGAACGAACCCATGATGCAGTTCTTCGAGTACAAGCACCTGCCGCCCGCCTTGCAGGCGATCAGCGTGCAGTTTCATAACCTCGCGGCAACGATGCTTGCGACGTTGCCGCGCAACCCCGAACGCACGGCGTTCCTGCGCAAGCTGTTGGAGGCCAAGGACTGCGCCGTGCGTGCGGTCCTGTACAAGGATGCGCAGCCGTGAAAAGCGAACTGAACTGGATCAAGGACGCCGTCGCGACCGACAACAAGATCCTGGACCACCTGCGCTTCGTGTTGGTCAAGGACGGCTTCGTACATGGCTACGATGGGCGGGTGTGCGCGGCGCACCCGTTCAGCGACACGCGAACGTACCTCGTTCCGATGGCGCACTTCTACGCCGCCATTGATCGCCTGTCGGGCGACGACGAGGTGCGGATCGATATCGCCGCCGAGGCAATCGTCGTCAAGCAGGGGCGGCTGCGTGCCACGATCCGGACCCTCGACCCCGTGTTGTGGGCCTACGCTCCGCCGAAAGACGTCAAGTGGCGCCCGGTGCCGCAGGACCTTATCGAGGTGTTCACCGACCTGCGCCCGTTCCTGAGTGACAATGCGTCGCAGCCGTGGTCGCTCGGGATGCAGCTCAAGAACGGGGTCCTGTACGCGACCAACAACGTCGTGCTGGCCGCCGCCGACCTGCCGGGCGCCGGCGTCCCCGAGGCCCTGATCCCGGCATGGGCCGTCGACTTCGTGTGCAAGCGCGCGATCGACCTTACGCACTGGGCGCTCGACGCGCGCGCCCTGTACTTCAAGTGGAAGAACGGTGCGTGGGCATGGGCGCAGTTGATCAATGCGACGTACCCCGAGACGGCGTATGGGCTGATCGCCAAGCTGCCAGAGCCGTCGACCGAGATCGATGTGGCGTGGATCGAGGCGTACAACCGCGTCGTGTCGCTTGGCGGCGACTACGTCAAGCTGTATCCAGATCGGATCGTGTCGCAGCAGGACGGTCTCATTGCCGAGGAGCCCATGGCGACGCCGGCGCCGGCAAACGGGACTGACGATCATTCGGCCTGGGCCATCGAGCAACTTGGCAACGTGCTGTCGTGCGCGACGCACTGGTCCCCTGACGCGTTTCCGATGCCGGCGCCGTTCATCGGCCCCAAGGTGCGCGGCATCATCGTTGGGCGCCGGGGCTGACGCGAGCAGCCTGGCCGTTGTCCGGCGCCGCGGTGGTGCCGCGCACGATCGAACGCGGTAAAGCCCCTCACAACAGTAAAAAGGCCCCTCAATGCACTACATCGCAACGCGATTGGCCATGGCAGCGGTCAGGCCGCAGGCTGACGACACGTGGCTCGACGTGACCGACCCCGATAACGTCGTCATGCACGAGCGGGACTTTACGGGCAAATGGGTCCCGTCATCGCGCAAGCCGCCGATGCCGCGCGCGGACTACACCATCGCGCCGAACGTCAACGGCGGCGACGGCGACGAACTGCAGGTGCGATCGATCTTCGCCACGATCCAGGGCGAAGGGCCGTTCTCCGGACGGCGCGCCACATTCATCCGCCTGACCGGCTGCAACCTGCGCTGCTTCTGGTGCGACACGGAATGGTCCGACACCGGCGACGCCCGCCTGTCACTCGACGAGATCATGGGCCGGGTGCGCAACGTCAACTTCGCCTATAGCAATGCGAACCCCCTGGTCGTGATCACGGGCGGCGAGCCCGTGCGTCAGCCACTCGGGCCCCTGCTGAACCGCCTGACAGCGTGCGGCTGCGACGTGCAGATCGAGACTGCCGGGACGTTGTGGCAACCGGTCCTCGAGTTTCGCACGATCAACGGGCGCGCCCTGACGATCGTCTGTTCGCCGAAGACACCGCGCATTCACCCCTACATTTTTGCACGCGCCGACGCCTTCAAGTACGTTCTGCGTCATGGCGAGGTGTCACTCGACGACATGCTGCCGTCACGCTCGACGCAGATCCCGGGCGCATACGCGCGCCTTCGCCCCCCGCGCGAGGGCGCACCCGTGTATGTGACGCCGTGCGACACAGGTGACGAGCGACTGAACGCACGCAATCGCGAAACAGTCGCCGAGGCCGCAAAGCGACACGGCTACATCGCGCAGGTCCAGATCCACAAACTGATGGGGGTACCGTGACATGTCGGAAATGGCAAAGGTCGCCGCGCTCGCAGTCGCGGCGTTTTTCGTCGTCGCCCTTATCAGCGCACTGCTGCAACTCGCGAGCCTGCTCCAATGACCCGCATCGTAGTCACTGACGTCGCCGAGGCCGAGATCGGCACCGACGACAGCGAGGACTGGGTCCTGTTGTGCAACGAGTCGCAAGTCGTGCGCCAGACCGAACTGGCGATCCATGCGCGCGACGGCGGCGACTTCGACGGCTTCGTTCCGAAGTCCGTGTGTTGCATGGATTCGTCATCGCGCATGATCTACGTCAAGGTGTGGTTCGCCACGAAAAACGGGATCGGGTGACATGAGGAACGACGTCAAACAAATTGCCGAACGCGCCATCAACGGGGTGCTTGCGACATACGCGGTCCCGTCGCGTGAAATCGCGCGGGAGGTCCTCGCCGCCCTCGATCGCGCCGGGCTCGCCGTGTCCGACGCCCGCCCCTGGGCCGTGCGTGACCCCGCCACCAAACAATGGTGGGCGTACGGACCGGGCGGCGGCACGACCGAGTTTGCGCACGCGATCTGGACCATGACGCGCGAGGAGGCCGAACGACGCGCGGCTGAGACTGGCGCCGAAGCCGTGCTTCACCCGCGTGCAACGCCGTGAGCCTGTTCTGGACCGCCCGCCCCCCGCGCACGCCGACGCGCGGGGCCGCCGCGACAGGGGGCGGAGCGAAGCCGCGCACCCCTGCGCCCCGCGCCTACCCGCCGATCCCCGATACAGGGTGGTGGCGCCCTGAGGGCATGCCGTCCCTTGCATCGGCGAAGGTCATAGCGATCGACACTGAGACGCGCGACGACACGTTGGACGAGCTCGGCCCCGGTGTGCGCAGGGGCGCCTATATCGTTGGCGTTTCGATTGCGACCGATGACGGGTTCCGTGGCTATTACCCGATCGCGCACGAGGGGGCGGGCGAGAAGAACTTCAACCGTGAATGGTTGTTGTCGGCGCTGCGCACGGAACTTGGGCGCCCTGGGCAGGTCAAGCTCGGCGCCAATATCCTTTACGACCTCGACATGCTCGCCGAGGCCGGGGTCCCGGTCGAGGGTCCCATCCGCGACGTGCAGTTGACTGAGGCGTTGATCGACGAGAACCAGCTGTCGTATTCGCTCGACGACATTGCCGAGCGTCGCATCGGGCGGAACAAGGTCGAGGGCGCGCTCGTCGAATGGTCCAAGCGCGCGTTCGGATGCAAGACCATCAAGGCGGTCAAACAGAACATTTGGCGCACGCCAGTTGAGCTTGTCGGTCCGTACGCCGAGGGTGACGTCGTGTTGCCGCTCGAGATCGACGCGCGCCAACGCGCGATCATCGCGCACGAGGACGCGACGCGGCGCGAGGGGGTCGCGTCCCTTGCATCGTTGGCCGAGCTCGAGTACTCGTTGGTCCCGATGCTGTTGGCGATGCGTCGGCGTGGTATCCGTGTCGATTTCGAGGCGGCGCAGCGTGCGTCCGAACGGTTCAAGGGCGAACTCGAAGCGACGTTGAACGAGATCAAGCGGCTGTCAGGCTATCGCCCCGACATATGGGCCGCTGACTCGTTGGCCAAGTTGTTCGGCATGATAGGCATTCAGTACAACATGACGGGCGGCGCGAACCCCCGCCCGTCATTCACGAAGCCGTTTCTCAAGAACCATTCGCACCCTGTCGCGCAGCTGGTGATGAAGGCGCGGGGTCTGGCCAAGGTCGACTCAACGTTCATCGAGGGATACATAATTCGTCACTCGATCAACGGGCGCATCCATTGCTCGTTCCACCAATTGCGCGGTGAAGGCGGCGGCGCCGTGTCAGGGCGGTTCTCGTCGAGTGACCCCAACCTGCAGAACATCCCGACGCGCGACAAGGTCCTGGGCCCGGTCTGCCGCGAGATGTTCGTCGCCGATCACGGCGAGGTGTACATAATGCGCGACTGGTCGCAGATTGAATATCGCCTGATCGTGCACTACGCCGCGCTGATGGGGCTGCCGAAGGCCGAGGAAACGGTCCGCATGTATCGCGAGGACCCCGACACGGACTTCCACGCCGTCGTCGCGCAGATGTCGGGGCTCGAGCGCAGCGACGCCAAGAACCTGAACTTCGGGATCGCGTACGGCGAGGGGGCGGGTAAAATCGCGAACGACCTTGGGCGCTCGTTGACCGAGGCCAAGGAGATCATTCTGAAGCACGCGACCAATGCCCCGTTCATTCGGCGGCTTGCCGAGGCGTGCCAGACGATGGTCGAGCGCACGGGTTACCTGACGACGTTGCTCGGGCGCCGGCGGCGGTGGCACATGTGGGAGCCGCGCATGTCGTGGGAGCAGCAGCAGCGGGCGCGGGACGAGTACGGAGCGGCGTGGCTCGCACCCCTCGCCGACGAGGCAGCTGCGCGTGCGCGCTGGGGCCGTATTCGTCGCGCCCATACGCACAAGGCACTGAACGGTCTCATCCAGGGCAGCGCCGCGGACATCATGAAGAAGGCCATGGCGATGCTGTGGCAGTCCGGGCTGTGCGCCCCCGAGGTGTTGGGGGTTCCGCCCCTGACCGTGCATGATGAACTCGGGTTGTCGTCCGACCCGGGTCGCGCGGCGCGCTACATGCCCGAGGTCGACCGCATCCTGACGACGTGCGTCGCGCTCAAGGTCCCGTTGCTCGCCGATGGCGGGCAGGGTGCGAATTGGCGCGAGGCGAAGGCGGCTTGACGCGCGCGGGTAAACGCGCGACGCTTTGATGGCGCGACCTTGCGAAAGGAGGCCTGTCATGTAGCCCCTCACATTCATTCTTTCTCGCGCCCAGCCCCGCGCCCGTACCCACGGCGCGGGGCTTCTCGTCTCGGTTGCCCAGGGCAACCACGGCGCGCGAGGGGGTAACGACCCCTGTTGCGTCATTCGTAAAAACGCGACCTGAAAAGAGTAATCTTTTCAATGGGTTATAACCCCCTTGCAGTAAAAAACCCTTACGATACAATGTTTTTGTGAAGTGTGGCCCCGCGAGAACAGGGGCTGCGAGGGACCGGCCCCGTCAAGCCCGGTAGCGACGACGAAGGCCGGGCGGCGAACCCCAAGGGGCGAGCCAAGCACCCAGGACCCAGCGGCGCGGGACACGAAGCAGGGGGTGACCCTTGCATGTGTTCAATCGCACGATCGCCAAGGCCGGCCGTTGTCGGACCTCGACGTGAACGATTGCACGACCAACGCGTGTCTCGGGGCTGACGACAAGGCCCCTGTGAAAGTCGGACATGAACGACGCGCGATCAACGCGCGATCACATGACGCAATGACAAAGCCGAAACGCGCGACATGATATCGCGCGTCGCGACGTGCAGGACCTCACGTCGCCTGACGAGGCAGGTCCGAAAGGTAAACGACACATGACGACCAAGACCAACACGATCGATGCATCGCTTCCCTACTTCGATCGCCTGACGCGCAAGCATACGGGCTTCGACACGTTCGCGCAGATGATCAACAGCGAGGCGTCGTATCGCCCGACGCTGCGCCCGAAGCTGCACTCGGCGTATCGCATCCTCGCCGACGCGTACGACCTCGCGCAGGCGATGCGCGGCGACCCGCGCCGTTGTTACCGCGACTGATCGAAGCCGAAACGCGCGAGCAATCGCGCGTCGCGGCGTGCTGGACCTCACGCCGCCTGACGAGGCAGGTCCGAACATGAAAAGGGGACTGACCACATGGCCACGCGAATCCTGGTCGTTGACGAAGCGACCGCCGAATTGATCATCGCGGCGATGATCGTTCATCGCGACAACATCCTCGACGACGCGCACGAGTCGGGACTCGGCGATATCGCGCAGGGGGCGCCTGACGGCCTCGACGCCGAGCAGCGCGACTCGTTCAACGCGTACAGCGCGGACCTTCGCCGCATCGATGGCGTGATCAACGAGCTCGACGCGAAGAACACGACGTATGTTCACCCGATCAAGGCGCTGCTCGACGTGTTCACCCCGTCGGACGACACGCACGACTTCGACGTGATCAACGATCGCCTCGCCTACGGCGACGCGCTGAAGTGCGAGCCGCAATGGACCGATGTCCCCGATGAAGAACAAAACGACGACGCAACGCGCCGCATCGCGCATTGGAACGTCGTCGCGCGAGGCAACGGGGTGATCGGCGCGGTCTTCCCGCGCAATGTGAACGACGGAACCGGGTACGTCGCAATCATGGGCGCCGGCGTGATATGCGGCGCGTACCAACATCGTTGGCAGGCCGCCAACGCCGTCATGTTGGCCTTCTACGGCTGAAGCCGAAACGCGCGAGGGTGACCCCCTCGCGCGTCGCGGCGTGCTGGACCTCACGCCGCCTGACGAGGCAGGTCCGACATGGAGATTGAACAATGTTGCGAGTCGATATCATCGCGTCGCTCAAGCGCGTTCTCGAGGCGGCGATGCCGAACCCTGAAACGCGCCACTGTGAACCCCTCGCCGCGTCCGACGTCGCGGCCCTCGAGACAATCTTGCGCACCATCGCCGCATCGCGTTGGGCCCTCATTAGCGACGAGGAGTTGGAGGGCCTCGCGCGTGACCTCAAGCCCGCGACCCCCTGGCTGATCGACGTCAACGCCGAACGGGCGCGCCGTCGCATGATCAACGCCGAGCGCGGCGACTCGACGTTGCGCCCCCTCGCCTGGGGTCCTGCGGCCTATCGCACGAACCAGGTCGACGAGATCGCGGACCGCAACGGCGATCGATACATGATCAGGCGCGGCCGGGGCAAGGACACGCGGTTCATCCTGACGGTCAACGGCGAGTGGCACGGGGGCTACGGGACCCAGGCCGGGGCGCGCGAGGCCGCCGACAACATCATGCGCAACCGCACGAAGCGATAGCCGAAACGCGCGAGGGGGCGAGCCCCTCGCGCGTCGCGGCGTGTGTGGGCCTCACGCCGCCTGACGAGGCAGGCCCGGAAACGGAGTTAACATGTCAAGCGACTTCACCCCCTCGCCGCAGCAGGCAGCGATCTTCGACTGGGTCCGGAACGGGACCGGCAGCGCCCTCGTCGTCGCCGTCGCCGGCGCGGGCAAGACCACGACGCTCGTGCAGGCGGTCAAGCACATGCGGGGCAGTGTGTTCCTCGGCGCGTACAATTCGGCGATCGCCAAGGAGCTCAAGGGGCGCATCGAGGGGCTGTTGAGCGTTCGCGCCGGCACGTTTCATTCGGCCGGCTTCCGCGCGTGGATGCGCGTCGCCAACCGCTGCGTCGTCGAGGAACGCAAGGGCGCAATGATCTTCGACAAGCTGCTCGCCGATGGGCGCGCGCGCGATCACGAGTTCACGTTCGCCCTCAAGCTCGCTTCGCTCGCCAAGCAGTCGGCGGTCGGGGTGTTGTGGGACGGGCGCGACCTTGGTGCATGGCGCGATATCGTCGACCATCACGACCTCGCCTACGACCTCGCCGGGGCCGACGGTTCAATCGAGGAGGGTGTCGTGGATCGCGCCATCGAGGCGGCGCGCAACGTCGTTCGCGAGTCGATCAAGCTCAACCGCGACATGATCGATTATGACGATATGATCTACGCGCCCCTGCTGCACAACGTTCCCATGTGGCCTCAGGACTGGGTCCTGATCGACGAGGCCCAAGACACGAACGCGGCCCGGCGCGCCCTGGCGAAAAAGATGCTTCGCCCTGGCGGGCGGCTGATCGCGGTCGGTGACCCCCGTCAGGCGATCTACGGCTTCACAGGCGCCGACAGCGACTCAATGGACATCATCAAGCGCGAGTTCAACTGCGTCGAGCTCCCCTTGACCGTCACGTATCGTTGTCCGAAGGTCGTGGTGTCGTTCGTGCAACGCTGGGTGTCGCACATTCAGGCGCACGAGTCGGCGCCGGAAGGGGTGTTGCGCACGATCGACACCGACACCTTCATGCGCAGCGAGGGCGCGGGGCCCGGCGACGTGGTCCTGTGCCGCAACGTCAAGCCCCTGGTCGCACTGGCGTACGCCCTGATCCGCGAGGGGCGGCCCTGTCATGTCGAGGGGCGCGAGATCGGCAAGGGCCTCGTCGCCCTCGTCAACCGATGGAAGATCAAGACGCTCGCGGCCCTCGTCGATCGCCTGACGAAGTTCCGCGAGAAGGAGGTCGAGAAGTTCAAGGCGGCGGGCAAGGAGGCCAAGGCCGCCGCGATCGACGACAAAGTCGAGACGCTTCTTGTGATCATCGAGCGGCTGCAGGCGACGGGCAAGCGGGCGGTGTCGGACCTCATCGAGTTCATTGGTACGTTGTTCGCCGATACGGACCCGAACAATCCCGCCTCGACGCTTGTCCTTTCGACGGTCCACAAGTCGAAGGGGCGCGAGTGGGATCGCGTTTACCTGCTGGGGCGCACGGCGTTGATGCCGTCGCCCTGGGCCCGTCAGGACTGGCAGATGCTGCAGGAAGACAATCTGTGCTACGTCGCCGGGACGCGCAGTAAACGCGAACTCGTCGAGGTGGCGTTGCTGGTGCCGAAAAATTCGGTAACGCCCGCCCCTGACAAGGGGCGCCGAAAGAAAGACGTTGCAACCGCGGCGTAAGTCCGCAACGAATATCCAATGCCGAAACGCGTCGCTACGGCGACGCGTCGCCCGGGTGTAACCGCCCCAGGCCTGACGATGGCAGGTTAAACAGGAGATCGCGTCATGAGTAAGCCTTTGATGAAGCATCGTACAGGGTCACGCAAGGAACGCGTGCATCAGACCTTCGCGGCCGAGGGCGCCGACAAGGCCCTCGCGCTCGGTCGGCGGCTCAAGCTCAAGGAGCCGACGCTGCGCACGTGGTTCTCGGCGTTTCGACGCACGCGAGTCGCGGCCCCCGCCAAGGCCGCATCGCGCGCGAGGCCGAGCAAGAGCACCGTCGAGACCGCGAGCGCGTAGGGGCAGTCGAAACGATGCGCGGGGCGCCGTTCGCCCCGCCTTCGTACGGGCGACATTGACCGGCCGCCCGCTGATGATGACAGGTCAAAGGGAAGCAAACATGGGTAAGGTTGTAACGAAGAAGGTCGAGGCGAAGGCCGCCCCCGCCGCGAAGGTCGAGGCGAAGGCCGCCCCCAAGGGGCGCGTCGTCAAGAAGAAGCTCAATGGGGTTAAGGTCACCCCGCCGGCGGTTCAACCCCCCGCGACCCCCGAGGCGAAGGCCCGGTTCACGCAAGCCGCCGCCGACAAGGGGGTGACCGTCGCCGCGACGCAAGCCGCCGCCGCGCAGGCGACGTGGCAACAGGCCACGTGCAACGTGATGGCCTACACGGCGGACGGCAAGCAGATCGGCTCGACCAAGGTCCCGGGCCCCGAGGTGTCGGCGGCGTGCGAGCGGTTCCGTCACCTGGCCGGGGTCGCGTCCCTCACGATCGTCCGACACGGGGGCGAGGCCAGCATCATCGAGATCAAGCCGGGCGACGAGGCGCTGAACATCCCGCCCGCCCTGATCCGCCCCCTGACCCCTGACGAAATCGCCAAGGCGGCCGCCGCCGCGAACATCACGACGCGCAAGCGCGAGTGGGCCACTCCGAGCACCCCTGCGCCCGCCGCGAAGGCCGCGCCCGCGAAGACCCTGCCCGATGGGACGAAGATCGTCGTCGAGCACAAGCACCCGCAGCATCGTGAGGGGTCGCGCAAGGGGGCGGTCCGGCACCTGTACGACACCAAGGGCCCCGACGCGGCGCGCGAGTACGCGCTGGCGCAGGGGTTGAAGGGGACCACGGTCACCTCGTGGTTCTCGACGTGGCGTCGCGCGGGCGGGGCGTCGGCGTAGCCATGGCCGTCATTCGCAGGCGGGCTCGACACAACAACCGTTTCGTCGAGCTCGCCGAGGGGGCGCCGGAGATCGTTCCCCTCCCGACTGACGCCGAACGCGAACACTTAAAGGAGTAGCATCACCGCCGGGGGTCCCTTTCGCACTGGGGACCCCCGGCTTTTCTTGTCTCACGTGTCCGCTCGACAGTAAGCGCCGACCCCTGATACATGTTGCGTCGCGCTCGCCCGCCGGTCCGGGGCAAGCGCGTTTCCTCAACCCAGGACCCCGAGGTTGCATGACGTGTCAGACATAGTCGATCGTATCCGCAAGCTGCTCGCCCTCGCCGGGAACAACCCGAACGAGAACGAGGCCATGGCCGCCCTCGAGAAGGCGTTCACCCTGGCAGCGAAGCACAACGTTGACGTGAACTCCCTCCGCGACAAGCCCGCCAATGACGGTATCGTGGAAGAGATCACGACGAACAAGCAGTCCGAGAAGCAATTCTGGTTCGTGTGGCAGGCCGTCGCGCGGCTCAACGCGTGCGAATACCTCGTGCATCGCCTCAGCCAGCGCCGGCGCGAGACGCGCCATTTCCTGTACGGGCGGCGCGTCAACGTCGTCACCGCCGCCGCGATGGCCGGCTATCTGTGCAACGTCATGCGCGCCCTCGCGGTCGCCTACGCGTCGGAGCACGTCAAGGCGCGCGGCGGGTCCCAGGCCCGTTACTTCAACTCGTTCATGCACGGCTTCAGCCGCCGCGTTTACTCGCGCTGCGAACAGATGCGTATCGCGGCCGAGTCCGGCGATCTCAAGGGCGCCGATGGGCGCAACCTCCCGGCCCTGCTGAACCAGTACGAGGCCGATCGTCAGGCGATCGCCGCGCGCCTGGGCCCCCTGTCCAACAAGAAGACCCGCTCGACGGCGAACGTTGACCCGCACGCCTTCGTCAAGGGCGCCGAGGCCGGCCAGAACGTCGGCATCCATCGCCAGCTCGGGGGCGGCGGATCGTGAGCACGGTCACTGTCCCTGTCGTCGTCGCCCCGGGCAAGCGCGTCATCGGCTCTGTTGCCATCCCGATGGCCTTCGCCGCAGCGCGCCTACCCTGCATCGCCAAGTATTGGATCAAGGGGCGCGCGGTGACCGTCGCCGTCGAGCGCGCGGGCGACGGCGTGCGCGTCGTGGTCGACGACGAAGTCGCCCTGATCCATGTCCCAACGTTCAAGCTGGAGGGTCACACGTGAGCAACATCAAGGAACTGGCGCGCATGCGCCATACGAACCCCGGGGTCCTCACTATCGCATGGGACCCCGACAGGGTCCTCGCCCACATGCTCATGCTGCCGCGCACCCGCCCCGTGCACTGGTGCGGCCCGGTCAAGCGCGACCGTGTGCGCCGCGCCGTCAATGACGCCCTCGCCAATGGCTGGGCGATCGTCGAAACGTTCGAGTAAAGGAGCACCGAAGCATGAGCACCAAGCTGAACCCGGGCGCGTTCGATTGCTACGCGAACGCGCGCCCGAACGAAGAGATGTTCATACTGCTCGGGCGCGATCGCAGCGCCGCCGCCCTCGTGCGATTGTGGGCGATGGTGCGCATACGCCAGGGCGACGACACGGCGCAGATCAAGGAGGCACTCGACTGCGCCGATCGACTCGAGCGCGAGTGCCGAGAGCGGTGGGGCAAGGACCCGCTCTCCGTCAATGAGGTTACGGACCCGCACCACCGGGGTGTGCGCGTCGTGGATGCGAGGCTGCGCGACCTTGCCGAGGCGCTGACCCGCCACCAGGACCTGTGCATGCGGACCACCGGGCGCTTCGACGCCAGCGCGATCAGTGCGGCGATTCTAAACATGCTCGACACCCCGAGAGCGGACCCCCTGCTTCCGGGGCTGCGGGCAGCGCTGCAAACGCTGCTAGACGAAGGCTTTGACGACAACGGCGTTCTGGTTCCGAAGTTCCGCGCCCCCCAGTCGATCATCGATCGACTGCAACACATGATCGACGTCGCCGGCAAGACCGGCGCGGCGATCGACACCCGCCTACTTCAGGACCTCATCCACGACGACAACGTGGACGGGGGGTCGTTGTTCGAGACGCGCCGTGGCGGATAACGACATGGAGGGCCTGCTGCGCGACACGATCAAGCGGCTCGAGCAAGAGGCGGAGCGGCTGCAGCGCGCCCTTGCCGCCGCCAATCGATCGCGCACCATCTGCACCATCCAGCGGGACAAGGCCGAGGCCACGGTCCGCAACCTCACCATCGAGCTGCAGCGCCAGCGCCGGCGCATCAACGAACTCGAGACCAGGGGGCGTTCGCTATGCTCGTGACGACTGACGAAAAGGGCGGGGTGCTTCGCGGCATGCGCCTGAACGCTGAGTTCATCGACCTCGTGCGAACGATGCCCGGGCGCAAGCGATGGCGAGGGCGCGAACTGGCGTTCGAGTTGAGCGCCTCCAACATCGACTTCATTCGCGAGACGTGGCCTGAGGCGGTGTGGGAAAGCGTCGCCGAGGCCCGGCGGCTCGAGGTCGAGGCCCTGCGCAAACACGAAGACGCGATGCGACAGGCGAAGCGCGGCGACGTGATCTCCGACGCTGCGTTTCGCTACAAGACGAAGCCCTTTGACCATCAGGCCAAGGCGTTCATGCTGTCGCGCGACAAGCCCGTTTACGCCCTGCTGATGGAGATGGGCACGGGCAAGACCAAGGTCATCCTCGACACTGCCGCGTACCTGTGGTCGGCCAACGAGATAGATACCCTCGTAGTCGTGGCACCGAACGGCGTGCATCGATCGTGGATCGCGAACCAGGTCCCGACGCACCTCCCTGACTGGACCAACTACAAGGCGGCCTACTACTCGTCGAGCGCCCGTAAGAACGATCGCCGCAAGCTCGAAGCCGCCCTCGCGCACAAGAAGGGGCTGCGCGTGATCGCGCTCAACGTCGAGATGTTCTCGACCCAGGGCGGACTTGATCGCTTCGCCGGCTGGTTCGCAACGCGCAACGGCACGGCGAACTGCAAGATGATGCTCGTGGTCGACGAGTCAACGCGCATCAAGTCCCCGAGTGCGAACCGCGCGCGCAACGTGCGCAAGGCCGGTGCCCTCGCCCCTTACCGACGCATCATGTCGGGCAGCCCCATCTCCAAGGGGGTCGAGGATCTGTATGGGCAATTCACGTTCCTGTCGCCCGACATCCTCGGGTTCACGACGTTCACCCAGTTCACAATGCGCTACTGCATCATGGGCGGGTTCGAGCGCCGCGAGATTGTTGGCTATCGAAACGTTGACGAGATCAAAAAGCGGATCGACGCCTACTCGTTCCGCGTGACGAAGGCCGAGTGCCTCGACCTCCCGCCCAAGCTGTACGTCGAACGTGAGGTGGAACTGACCCCTGAGCAGCGCAAGGCCTACTCCGACCTGCGCGACGTTGCGGTGACTGAGTTGCAGGGGCAAACGATCACGACGCCGCAGGCCATCACCCTGTTGCTGCGCCTGCAGCAGATCGTATGTGGGTTCCTGCCCGGGGCAGTTGACGACGGCGGGCGCGCGGGGCCCCTGATCGAGCTGCCGTCGAACCGCGTTGATGCCGTGATCGACGTGCTGACCGAGACCCAGGGCAAGACGATCATATGGGCACGGTTCAAGCACGATATCGACGCCATCGCCCGGCGCCTCGAACTCGAGGGCTACCGTCACGTCGTTTACTTCGGCGACGTGTCCGACAGCGACCGGGAACGCGCCGTCAACCTCTTCCAAAAGGACCCACGTTGCGTCGTGTTCCTCGGCACCCCTGCGAGCGGCGGCTTGGGTCTGGACCTATGGGCAGCGACGACGGTCATTTACTTCTCCAACGACTTCAATGCCGAGGTACGTTGGCAATCCGAGGACCGCGCGCATCGCATTGGCCAGAAGCACCCGGTCACCTACGTCGACCTGATCGCGCCCAACACGATCGACCGCAAGATCGCGCGAGCACTCAAGAACAAACGCAACGTCGCCGACATGGTCCTTGACCCCTCCGTGCTGCTCGACGACGAGGGCGGCGACGAGGGCGCAGGGGTTGCCGCAGCGGAGGTGTTGTCATGACGAACGGTGACGACGGCAAGTATGCGTGGGTCCTGATCGCACTGCTTCTCGCGCTGTCGTTCTTCGCATTCGGGTTGGACAGCGCGGCACGCGACCGCGAGACCCCGGCCCCGTTCGTGGCGTCACGGGGCGCCGCCAAGGTGACATGGGCCGCACTGTGCGGTCCGCCCCTGCACGCCTGCCCACACGCGATGACCAAGGGTGATTGAACCATGCCCCTGTATCGAGCCCGCATCCGCCTGATCCGCGCCTACGAGGGCGACGCGTTCTTCGAGGCGCCTTCACTCGACGCGGCGAAGAAGGCCGCCGAGGTGCAACACAAGCGCCCCGACGCAGCGACCACGATCAACTGGGTGAAGGTCGGTGACCCGACCTTCGTCTACGCTCACGTGTACAATTCGACCGAGGAGGGTGAGCATCGCGCCAACGAGGACGCCGACCCCAACCCGAAACCGTCCGTCATGCCGAAGCCGGCTGCGGCGCCCCCACCCGCGCCGCCCCTCGCCCC
>ERZ650311.991-NODE-991-length-15355-cov-4.387843_pt1 | contig 15355 bp, 25 predicted proteins | sample MGYA00376247_ERZ650311 | MGnify/ENA primary metagenome ERZ650311 (study PRJEB26733, sample SAMN07839324) | wastewater metagenome | biome: small river; feature: stream; material: water | place: USA: North Carolina | collected 2016-07-28 ... | reverse complement strand
ATCCCGCTGGACCGACACGGCGCCCACATCCGGCGCGCTGGGGGCCGCGAAGTACGTCCCTTCCTGCGGGGCCGTAATCGCCGTGCTCACGTTCGTGACGGCGCTCCAGGTGCCGGCGACCGTCGTCCAGCCGGTCATGGCGCCCGCCTCAAAACCCATGTTCGCGCCCACCGCCACCGGGGCATCAAGGCCCGTGGCGATGCTGGTCGGGAGCCCCGCGCTGGCGCCCGCGAGGACCGCGATGCTATCGATCTGCGGCGCGCCCCCGGCGTAGACCCCGCCCAGCTCGTGCGTGTGCGCGCCGGTCACGTCCTGCGACCGCTCGACCGTCCAGCCCAGGAGCTTGCGGCCGTCCGCCGTGCGGACCCACAACACGCTATCCGGCTCTTGCTGGTAGACCAGTTCGGACACGCCACGCCGGGTCAAATGCTCCGCGAGCACCGACACGTCCTCGGACTGGAACCCATCGCTTTGCAGCGCATAGGCAAGCTGACGGATGCGCCGACCGCCCTTTTGAATGAAAAACAACTGCGCGTCCACGCCGGTAGGCGACGCCTGCGAGCTGCCCCGGCTGGTGGCGGCCTTCACCGCCGCGTCCGTGGGCGTGAGAATGGACTTGGACGCGCGGAACAGGAATTCCGCGCCGGCAGTGCCCACCACCAGCGTCTCCGCGACGGAGCGCATCCATAGCACGGTGGACACCTGCCCGCCGCTCACCACCCGGCGTTGGATACTCTTGTCGTCCTCTGCGGCGTCACCCACCGCGCTTTCCGGGTTCTCCAGCTCGAAGTTATCGAACTCGCCCGAGACGGAGGACACCACCAGATCGGGATACCCCGTGAAGCCGGCATACCAAAGCCGGCCCTCGTGGTGCGCCACCGCATTGCAGCCTTGCGACGCCGCGAACAGCCCCAGCGCCCACCGGTCCGTGGCCGCCGGAACCGCGGTGCTGGGCGTGCGGTACAGGCCGGCCGCCTGCGCCACGGTGGTGCTCGTAACCGCCGTGATCCTGGCGTACACCGCGCGCTTGTTCTTGATGTCGCGGACGTAGACCGCCCGCCCGATATCCGCGCCCGCATCCAGCGCCGGAAGCGCGAAGGTGAGCTTGATGTCGGGCCACGTCCCCGAGATGGTGCAGGTATTGTTTGCGTCGGAGTTGAACGGCCGCACCGGAGCGCGCCCGTTGTTGAACTCCACCTCCGCCAGATCAAAAGCATTGGCGGCCGTGCGGCTCAACTTCTGCGGCGGGTAGCTCGGGTGCGCGAACACCGCCACGTCCGCGTCCTGCGACTTCTGGAGCAGGGCCAGATCACCCTCGCCGTAAGGCGTTTCCACCTCCAGGATGCCCCCGCCTGGGGCCAACACGAGCCCGCGGATCGTCCAGAAGCGGAAATAGAAGTCCCCCGCCTCGATCAGGTACGCCTGGTCCGTGGACACCTCGAAGGGGATCAGCCGCACCGCCTTGCCGGGGTACTTGCCCGAGCCCATGAACACCGTACCGAGCCGGCGGAACACGCCCCCGTGGGGGCGCGAGATGCCGTTGACGATCTGTCGGCACCCTTGGCTGTACTGCTTCAGGTCCGAGCGCCCCTCCAGCCGCGGGCTCAGCACGCCCGCGACGAAGGAATTGCGGGGTAGGACGCCGCGCCCCATTAGAAGCGCGCCCATTGCGGCGCGAGACGGGCGCTAAGCCACGTGTCCGCGGTCAGGGCCTCCGGCGTCGTCTCCAGCGCGTTGGTCTTGCGCGCCTCGCGGAGTTGCCGCTCCTGCATCTGCGCGGCGGACTGCGCCTTGCTCTCGTCGTTCGCGAGCGCCATGGCGAACTCCTCCGCCAGCGCCCACCCGAGCACATCGATGTAGAGCGGGTCAAACGCGCCGGGCGCCGTGATCCGGCGCAGATAGAACAGGTAGAGCGTATCCGCCGGGTAGAGCAGACGGTCGCCCTCGACCAGGAGCGGATCGGAGTTGCTGGAGTAGGACCGCCCGTCGTCCGTCTGCGCGGACCACGCGCCCAAGGCCGCGATGAAGTCGGCCGGCTTCTGGTAATAGCGCTGGCCGCCGAAGGGCGGGGTTTCCGTGAGGGGCGCCAGGATCACCCGGTGCTTGCAGAAGTTCCACCGATACCGGCGCTGGAGGCTGTCCCGCTTCGGGCCGTAGAGATCGCGAGCTGCGGCGGACGCCTTGGTCCCCTCGTCGAACGAGGAAACGGGCCGCTCGCCTATCCGGCTCAGCCCGAGGTTTACGATGGAGATTTCCGACGTGACAGACACGGCATCGCCCTCACCAGTAGAGCGCGATGATACCAGTCGCCGACGTATTTGAGAAGTTCACCCGGCGGGCGCAAACGAACAAGTACGCGCCAGCGACCGCCGGGAACGTCACGGCGACGCCATCCGGGCGAACCACAACTACATTGCCCGCGCCGCCGACGTAGAGCGCGCCGCACACCCCCGCGGAGAAGTCCGTGCTGTCCGAGGGGGTCACAGCCGCGTAGTAGCTCGCCGTCGAGAACGGGGCGCGGACCGGGCTTTCCAAGGTAGCCATGGCTTAGTACCCGTTCGCGCCGGTCGGGACGCCGGAAACCAGCTCGGCCGCATCCGACTGACGCCGCTCCCAATCCAGGATGATGCACCGCACCCGCTCGGCCGCCTCAGAAAGCGTGAGCGTATCGTCGATCGTGAGGTACACGCCGCTATCGCCGGCCTGCGAGGTGACGGTAACGTCAACCCCGCCTGCGCCGGGATAGCTCATGCGCGTTGCAGTGAACCGCTTGCCGGCCATTGCCCGCTCCCTTACGAGACCACCGCGTACATGACATAGCCCTCAAGAGTGCCGCTCGCCGGATCGCCGCCGGCAATCGTGGCCTGGACCGTCACGTAACCGGGGTACTTCGGCGTGGTGGCGGCGGTCATGATCGAGCCCATGCCCAGCGCCACGGTATTCGCGAAATCGGCCTGCCCGGCGGCAGTCGCGATATCCGCCGCCGAGAGGTACTTCGCGGCCGTGGTTTCGTCACCGATGGAGAGGGTGATCGCGGTGCCGAAGTCCGTGAAGTCCACCCGGCCACGGAGAATGCGGGCGCCCACCGGGAGCTTGACCAGCTCCACGACATCATTCTGCGCGGCGTCCGCGGTCCACTTGAAGTAAGCACACCGGACGCGAGCCGTGGTATCCAGCGCCGAAACATACTTGTTCGGCGCCGTCTGGCGCTGGTCGGTCATCTGGTCGGAGTAGAGGGTAGCCATTTCCGTTCCTTCCCCTAGGAGCCCTTGGTTTCCGCCTTACTCGTCGCAGGCGATCTCGACCACCTGGACTTCCTCCAGGCGGACGGCACCGAACGAGCCCCATGTGTAGACCTGCGTCGCGAAGCGCTTGTCGGTACGCTCGGCCACGCGCGTGGTGGGCTCCTGCGCGACGCCGAAGCTGATCGCCGCGCCCGTGTAGGCGTAGCACAGCCGATCCGAGTTCGTGTCCACCGGCAACAGCTCGGACCGGATGAACTTGAAGCCCAGGAAGGTGTCGATCTCACCGGAAACCAGCGCCTTGACGTTGGCGTAGTCCGCGCTCGTAACCTGCGTGTTGCGCAGGAGGTTGCGGATTTGCCGAGCCGACAGGACCAGATAGCGGCTGAAAGCCGGGTCCACCTCGGCCGCGTCCAGCTTTTCCTTGGCCTCCAGAAGCTTGTCCAGCGTCATGCCGACGCTGCCCTGGACGATCTTCTGGCCGCTCGGAAGCGCCACGGTGCCCGAGCTGGAAGTCTTGCCGCTGGTGGCGGAACCGCCCAGCGCCTTGACGATCACGGTATCGATAGCCCGGCCCATCGCGGCGGCCTGACGCATCGCATAGATGTTGTCGGGCTGCACGAGGATGCGGATGCGATCCGTGTTGTCGATCAGGTCGCCGGTGTCGTAGGCCTCGACGAAGCCCCAGCGACGGCCGTGCGTGTGGCTGTTGCCGATCGGGGTGTCGCCGTGGCGGTCCTCGATCGTCTGGATCGTGGTGCCACCGATCGTCTCGGCGTCCCAGGAGATGCCGCGCACGGTGTCGGTCATGACCGTACCGCGTAGGCGCGCCATGCGCTGCTCCGCGAGCAGGACGACGTTCCGCGTGTACTGCTCGATTTCCCAATTTGAAATGGACGCCGACATGAAAAGCCCTTCCGCGTGCGCTGCTTCAGCAGCCCTAGCCTAGAGCCACCATATCAGCGTCCGCGGAAGGGCGCAATTCCTAAAGTGAGGTTACAAATCCCTCAGGCCCCGTGCGCCATGCGGAAGTAATCCCCGGCCTCTTTGTGGAGCCGATCCGCCTCCGCGGCGTTGCCCTTGCCGCGAAGCTCCTGCGACCGTTGCATGAGGCTATTGGCCTTCGCCCGTGCCTCCACCGGCGTGAGCTTGCTGCCGCCCTGGCCCCCGCGGGGCGCGCCACCCTCGCCTTCCTTCAGCGTGGCGCCCAGCGCCGCCAGCGCCTTGATCACGCCGGGATGCGTGCCCAGGCCGGCCTCGTTGAGCGCGTCCGTCAGCCCGAAGTGCTTGGCCGCGGCGGAAGCGGAGGCCACACGCTCATTGAACGCGGCGCCCAGCTCCGTCTTGATGGCCTCGATCTGCGCGGTGGCCTGCACGCCGGCCTGCTCCCGCAGGGCCTTCTGGCCGCCGTGGGCCATGTTGGCGTACCAGTCGAACAGGGCTTGCGCCTGCTCGGGCAGGACGCCGGCCGCATGCGCAGCGGCGGCAAAACCCTTCGCCACGTCGCCCTTCACGGAACCGAAGTCGCCGGTGTCCTTCACGTCCGCGAGCCCGTAGTCCTCGACCTTCTCCGGCAGGCCGAGCTTGCGCATGAGCGCCGTGCGGCCCTCCGCGTTCTCGGGCAGCTCCACGAGCCTCGCCGGATCGCGCCCGACGAGGCCGGCCGCGGAAAGGTAGCCCTGCGCCAGCGACGCCACATCCTTGAACTGGTGCAGCCGGCTCTCGCCGCGGATGTTCTCCGGCAGCGCCGCATGCCAGGGCTGATCCGCCGGGGGCGCTGCGGGGGCGGCCGGAGCCGGCGGCGCGGCCGGGCTCTCGCCCGCGGGGACACCGCCCAGAAGCGACGGCGCACCACCGCCGGCACCCTCGCCCTCCCACAGGGGGGCGCTATTCCAGAACTTCAGAAACATCGCTTTCCTCGTTCACCTTGGCCGCCAACACGCGGCCGATGTACACCATGACGGAGCGCTGGCCTTCGTGCCACGCCGTCTTGCACGGGTCCGGCGCGAGCGTCGAGCGCGTCTGAAACCCGAAGCGCATGCCAAGGTCCGTCAAGATCACCCGGCCCGCCTCGGTACGCACGATCTCCGACCACGCCTCGTTCACCTGTTTCGGATCAAGGGGCATAGTACCAGCACCCGTGTGCGTCCCCGAGCGCCCAATACTTGTCCAGGCCCAGCGCCAGCGTGTTGCTCATGGGCCAGTCCTCGGGCTCCGCCCTGATCTCGGGCAGCACCGCGCACAGATCATCCGGGATTGGCGCCACCGACGTGCTTGCGCACCCGCTCAAGACGATCATCAACAGGAACGCGCTCACGCTCCACTTGCACACGACGCACCTCCATGCCCACCTGCGCGGCGCGGTCCAGCGCGTCCGCGCGCTGCTTCGCCTGCCCGGCCGAATACGCCATCCAAGCGTCCAGGCCCTTGCCCACGAGATCGACCAAGGGCTGCATGAGCGGCCCCAGGGCTGCAAAAATCGCCGTCCACACGTCAGTCCCTCCGGCTACGCCAGATGATAACCCCGATAGCGGCCAGGACGCCCACGATGGCGAGCGCAATCGGGGCGCTGCGAGCCAGATCGTCTAGCGTCTTGAAATACGGCGCCGCCGTCTGGAGCACCGTACCCGCGGCAACCACCGCACCGCCCACCGTGATAGCGCCCTTGCCCGTGTCCGTGCCCGCGGCCCCGGTGATCGTCGGGGTTGCAGGGGGCACCGGGCGCGCCCCGGTGGACGCGGGGCCGGGCGCGCCGCCCAGCCACAGCGCGATTTCCTTCTCGCGCCGCGCGATAAGGCCGTCGCTCACCCGATAGCGGCGGGTCGCCTTGTCACGAACCTTGTTCCAGCGACGGAATTCTGTCGGGACAGCGGCATATCCCCCGCTATTCAACTTTCGGAGGAGTGTGGAGCCCTCGAAAGCCCCAACGCCAACGTTGAACGCGAACACAATCAGCGCGTCTTGCTGCCCGGTTGTGAGCGAGACCACGACGCTATCCCGCACCGCGGCTTCCGCCTCGTCCAAATCCTCGTTGAGCCACGCGAGCGCCTGCGCTTCCGTGCAGAGATCGCCCGGCTGCACGCCTTTGGTGTGGCCGTAGCCGATGGTCCATACCCCGGCGTCGTCCTGGTATGCCTTCGCACGGAAGCCCTCCGCGCGCTTGAGCACGTCGAGGCCGTTGTCCGAGATCAACCGTAGCTGGTCCATCACCGCCGGCCCCCTTGCGCCGCCACCATCTTCGCCGTTGCCTCCACGCCCTGGAGGGCCGTCTGCGTCTGCGCGGCTTGCTGCTCCTGCGCGTGCCGGGCGCGGCGGAGCTGGTCCACCTCCTGCTTACTGCGCAGGAGCGCCGCCGGGGCGCCCGCGGCCTGATGCAGCACCTTGGCCGTCTCGTCCGGCTGCGCCCAATCCATCACGCCGGGATCGACCTGCGCCCATGGGGCCAAGCTCTCGAACCACCGCATGGCGGCCAGCCCCGAGAGCTGGCGCTGCGACGCAAGCACCGGGTTACGGTAGCCGATCCGAGCACCACCCTTGGCCAGCACCACGTCCGGAGGCGGCGGGAGCCGGCCCTGGCGCAGCATGATCGACCACGCCCGCGAGATCAGCGGATTGTAAAGCTCGTGCTGGAGCCGGATCACCATCGGGGCGGCGGCGCGGTTGCGCTCGTCGCTCTCCTGCATGACCTGCGTCGCCGTCTTGACCGGCTGCTCGGGGTTGATGAACAGGGGCACGAAGAACGCATTCCGCACCGCGTCCTGACGGGCCTTGATCAGTTCAAAGCCAAGCTCTATCCGCGAGGCGCCCGGCGGGATCAGCGGGTGCGCCTGCACGTCGCCGTCCGTGTAGGTGATGCCGCCGGGGAACAGCCGCACCGGCGACAGCGACGCGCCGTCCGGGATCAGGAGCGGCGGGTCCACCAGCTTCTCGGCCCCCCGCAGAACCGTCTCGTTCATGCGGTTGAGCATCAGGATGTCGCCCAGCGCGGTCATTGCGGGCGACCGGCCGTAGGCGGAATTCGTGCTCTTGGACCAGCGCGGCACCAGATACGGCATCTGGCGGTACCAGTCCGCCGTGATGACGTGCCCGCTCTCGCGGCAAATCCACAGGCTGTAGAACGGCGCGCTCACCCCCCGCACGTCGTCGGGCAGGTAGGCCACCAGCTCCTCATCCTCGGCCGGAAACACGAGGTGGACGCAGGTCATCTGCTCGATCGGCGCCTGCTCCGGCTTCACCTTGTCGAACTGGTCGCCCAGCGATTTGCCCGGCCAACGCTTGCGGGCCGCGAGCACCGTCATCGTCTCGGACACCGCTACCGTGTCCACCAGCCCGTCCGGGCCTTCCTGCACCGCCGATTGCTGAATGCCCACGTAGCGCAGCCAAAAGCGCCCCTTGCGCTCGCCCATGAACGCGCAGGACCAGCCGAACGCGCCCACGTCGAGAAGCATCTCGTGGAGCACGTTGTAGACCGTGGTTTCCCCGGTCGAGAACTCGGTATTGAGCCCGGTTTCCGTGGCTTCCGCCCAAGTGAGCGCGGCCGGATCGAACGCCAGCGCGTCGCGATCCACGCCCTCGACGAAGAACCACCGATCGCCGGGGTTGTTGAGCGTGGTGTGCAGGAACGAGCCGAACATGATCAACGCCTGGGGGGCGGTGCTGTCCAGGATCATGCGCTCGCGCGCGGCCGCGCCGTCCGGCGTCTCCCGATAGACGAACTTGCGCGGGATCACGTAGCGGGCAACCTGATCCCAAGTGCCCATATACCGCGCCTTGTCCGTGAACAGCGCGTCCGCGCGTGCGACTGCCCGCAGGCCGGGGTTGTGCATCTCAGCCCCCCAGCAGCGTGGGCGACTGCGTTGACACGCCCGCCAGGGAGCCCGTGCCGCTGGTGAGGAGCGTCTGCCGGCCGGCCACCAGCGCAGCCTTGGCCTTGCGCGAGGCTTCCTCCGCAGCCGCAGCTTCCGCCGCCTGGGCGTCGTTCACGCTCGGCACCTTCGCCGCCTTCGGGATCGACGGCGAAAACACGTCCAGTACGCTCTTGACGCCCACGGTCGGCCCTCCAGTCCTAGCGGAAGGTACTACTTCCCAGCCGCGGGTGCAACCGCCGCCTTCCGGGCCGCGTCCTCGGCGGCTTCGTAGATCGTGCGGAACCGGCTTTCGACGAAGCCCAGGAGCTTGGACACCCGGCCCATCCCCGACTTGTCCCCGAACCACGCGGCCTGGACGGCATCGCGCGCGGCCGTGAAGTCGTCCACGAAGGACGAGCCCGCGAGGTTCTGCATCCGCTCGAAGGGGATCAGCGCTTGCTGCGCGTCCCGCATGTCGTGGAGGAGCTGGCGCATCTCGTCCTCGGCCAGCACCCCGCCGCGAGCCGCGCGCATGCGCAGCAACCGCTCCACGATCGAGGGAAGATACATCTCCAGGAAGTCGCGGGCGCGCTGCACCTTGACCTCGGGGTACGGCGGCTCGCCACCGTTGATGTAGATGCGCTTCGTATCCGGGCCGGGGCCGTCATACTCGACAAACTTGCGCTCAGACATGCGAAATCCTCGCAACATAAACCTTCCGATGGTCTACCACGCGGAACCCGGTGGATCAAGCTCCACCTTCGGCTCGCGCGTCTTGCCCTCCCGGCGCGCCCACCAGCGCATTTGCTCGATCACGGAGCGCTCGGTCAACGGCACGAAGGCCGGCGATGCGGGGTCATCGCATTCCACCGCCGCCTGCACCGGGGAAACCACCCCAGGCACGAAGTAGCGCAGCGCCACCTTGCGCTCACCCGGCATGGAACACCCCCGATTGCTGGCGCAGGGAGGACTGCCACGGCCGCTGGCGCCCCGTCGCAAAGGTCATGAACGCATCCGCGGAATGCGAGCTTTCATCGTGCACCGGATCCTCGCGGAATAGGCCCGTCTTGGGGTCTTTCTCGCGCCGGTAGAGGGCCAGCATATCGAGCCCGCGCTGGCACCGGTCGCCGTCGAACCAGCACCGGAACAGCGCTTGCCGGGCGGCCGCCATCTGGTCGGGCTTGCCAAGCTTCGGCGCCGTGCGCACCCGAAAGCCGTGCTCCGTGAAGGTGGCCCGGCGTGTCTTACCGCTGCCCAATTCCGTCACCTCCACGTCATGCGGCATGATGTGATGGCCGTAGAGATAGCCTTTCTCCGCCATGATCTCGCGCAGTCGCGGGATCGAGGCATTGAAACCCTCCCAATAATCGACGAAGCGGTAGATTTCCCCGGCCATCTGGAAGAACCAAACCGCGGTGTGATCGTCCCAGCCCAAGTCCCAGGCGGTATATACCGGCTGATCGCGCAGGATCGGGATGTGGGTGATCTGGCCCGCCTTGGCGATCTCGGTAAGCTCGTAGCCGAAGATGGCGCCCCGCAGGCCGGCGTTGAAGTCGCACTCGAATTCCTGCGGGAAGTCCGGGCCTGAGACGGGGTGGACCCGCAAACGCGCAGCTTCCTCGGGCGTGATCATCCCGGTAGCGTGCCAGGGGAGCAGGGAGGCGCCGTGCTCGTCGCTGAAGGTGGACCGGGTTTCCCCCGTAACCTCGTCCTTGACCACTACCGGCTGGCCGGAAGCCCAGCGTTGCGCCGCGGCGTAGGACCGGTAGAGCTGATTTTTTTGTTTTGGCGTCCCGATGATGTCGAGCCATTGGTTCGGGTGGCCCGTCTCGTCCACGCCGGCCCGGCTGATGTCCGCCAGCATCGGCATGACCTGTTGGCCGAGCACCTGCTCGGGGGTGTCCTGATACTCGTCGGCCACGCACCCGTCCAGGTAGCCACCACGAAGGCGCTGCTTCGGGCTGTCCACGCCGTAGAGGCGGATGCGGGCGGTATGGCCGAGCTTGGTAGGGATCGTGATGGCCAGCTTGGAGAGCTGCACCTGCGCGCCCGGTATGCGCTCCGCGGCCGCTTCCAGGTAGGCCCACGCGATATCCTCGGCCTGGGAGTAGGTGGGGGCGAGGTAGGCGTAGCGGCCATCCCGAAGGGGGCAGAACCAAGCGCGCGTGATCAGCTTCACGATCTTGGTCACGGTTTTGCCCGCACGTCTATGCCACACGTCCACCCGATTGCGCTTGCGCTCCCCGTTGACGGCCCATTGATGCGCCTTCGGCTCCCAGCCCAGCGCGGCCCATACCTCGCGCTCGTCGCGGGGGGCGAAGGTGGTGGACGCGACGGCGCGCTTGCCCGCGTTCTCCTCCTTCGCCCGGATAAGCTGATCGACAGATGTCAGGATGCGGCCCACGCTAACCCTCCCAGGGCCACCGCCCGGTGCGCTTCCATTTGAGAAAATCGTCCCATGACGGTGTATCACCCTCGGAAAATTCGTGCAACACCCCCGAGTATTCCGCCCAAAGCGCATCGTCGCGCGCGGCGCTATCCCGCTCCGCCACAGCCTGGGCCTTCTCCATGGCCTTCTCCATGGCCTTCAGCCGCACGTCCGCGGCCCTCTCCAAGAGCGCGGCGATCTTCACCGCCCGGTAGGTCATGAAGACATGCGACGCCTCGTCTTCCGTATGATATGCCTCCCACCGTACCGAGGCCCCGCGGGGCTCCCCGGTGAGGCACCAGCCACCCCGCATCACGGTCGCAGCCCCGCCGCTCACGTACATGGCGGGCTCGCCCTCCCAACTCTCCCCATCGGGAACCTCCGTCTCGGGGCGGTCGAGCGGGCTCTCCGTCATCTTGGTATGCCGCCACACCACTTTATCCGGGCGCTGGACCTGCTGGCCGCGGAACTCCAACGTCCCCATCCCGCGGGCAGCGGTCCAGCGGGCGTAGACTGCCTTACCATCGTTTCTCGCGATGATTTTGCACTCCCACCCCGCCATGGTGGTCGCATCGGGTACAACATCCCCCACGACGTGTTGGGTGGGCTCCACCTTCGCAGGGGGCGGAACTGGATCGGGAGTTAATGGCGGCCCCTTGTGGGCGTTCTGGAAAGCCGCAACGGAGAAAAAGGACGTGGGGGTAACGGCAGTGCGCCCGTCCATCGTAACCCACGTGATGCGCCCGGAGGGCACGCACACCGAGGACACCCGCCATTTGGTGGCGAGGCAATTAATCTCGGTTCCAAGGGGCGGCCCCATCGGCGGGAACTTGATCCCGGTGAAGGCCGAAGCCCGGCGTACTAGCATGGTTTTACCCCGTCATTGGTAGGTAGGATTTTGGCACGAGTTCCCACCAGATGCTCATGTGGGGGAAGAATTTTCTACAGCTCCCCCCGCCACGGGTGGGGGGGGATTGTAGAGCGTTCTTCCTTGAGCACACATATACGAGGATTTTAGAGATTGCAAGCGGAAAACCCCGCTCTTCGGGCGCGTACCCTCGCGATCACGGGTTTGTGATACTGCGGGTTTCCGCCGCAAAACAGGTTACATCCCCTGTGAAATATCTAATTCCGAATTTTTCCATACGTACGCGCGCGATATTTTTCTGCACGGGGGTCGGGATCGGATCGGGAGGGTCCCTGTAGTTTCCGGGGGTACCCTCCTCACACCGCTTTTCGGAAAAGTTTTAAGGCCATGGCTTTTCGCCAAGAGGGCCCGGCCTGGTGACGTAGCCCCACGTAGGACGCCATACCCAATCCAGGCACCGCCGGGGCGATTTGTCCAAGTAAATCAATGACTTAGCCCCGCCAAGGGCTGGAAGTGTATAACCCCCATTATGTCAAATCGGAGGCCAGCGAGGGATAAAAGCCCGGGTTGCGGGGGTCGGGTGCGGCTCGCGCGTGCGAGGGACGGACTGTGCAATCATGGGACAAAGCCGGAGGAGTGACCTAGATCGATGCTCCGACGACGGGGAAAACACAGAAAGCGTCACCCCGATTGGTGCTGACCGGTGCCGAGCCGGCCGACATTGGTGCCTAGATATGTCACCCGGATAAGGTACAATGCCGCTAACCGAACCCCTCGAGGACCGTGCCATGACCGACCAAGCCGCTCGCATTCGCAGGATCGCCGCTGGCGAGTATGTGACCGTCAACACGTTGCCTGTCGTCCAGTTCTCCAGGCTTGGGGGCGACCGTTGGGTGATGGCCGCGGTCGAGGTGCACAGCAAGCAGGAGGGCGCGCGGCTGGTGCGGGAGCTGGCCGCTTTGAGCGCCATCGCCAAGCTCGATAACCCGCTGCGCTTCACCAGCCCGAACGGGAGCGGGGCAAAATAATCCGGCGGAGGTGACACATTCCGCTGGACAGCCGTCGGAAATCCGGATATGTTACCTCCATCAACAGCGAGAGTAGATCAGATGACCCGCAACAGTGTTTTCTACCGCTTCGGCCTCGCCCGCACCACGTGCGGGGATCGTCTGCACCGCATCGCCTTCGCCCGGTTCATGTCCGACGCCGCGCTGGCCGGCCGGCAGGAGCGCTTCCGTCGCATCGGCTGGGGGTATTGATGATGTATGCAGTCGTCGCCATCACTCGCAAGGGGCTCTGATCATGGCTACCATCACCATCCGGCAACTTATCAGGGCGGGCGCGTGCGCTGAGCAGCGCGCCAAGTTCCGGGCGCTCTTCGGTACCTCCGTAGAGGTTACGGAAGAGCTGGCAATCCAGCACGCCAGGATGTTCGATTGGGATTGGGCAGCGGACAACCTGCTCCCCGAGGACGCATGGGAGGCCTACGATCAGGCCAAGGCGAGCGCACGGGAGGCCCGCGGTCGGGCCCAGGAGACCGCGTGGGAGGCCTACGATCAGGCCAAGGCGATTGCGCTGGAGGCCCACGATCAGGCCCAGGAGACCGCGTGGGAGGCCTACGATCGGGCCAAGGCGATTGCGCTGGAGGCCTACGATCGGGTCCAGGAGACCGCGTGGGAGGCCTACGATCGGGCCAAGGCGATTGCGTTCGCCGGCCTCTACATCCAGCATTGTGACAAGGGGCGCGAGGCATGAAGTATGCATGGCTGATCTTACTGGCCTACGCCGCAGGGCTGGTGCTGGCATGGGCGATGTGCCGCTGTGCGGCGAAGCTTAACCTGGAGGACGAGTGATGCACACCCCCGGACCGTGGCATGCCAAAGCCCCCAACGCCGTGAACCTCAATTGGTGGGTAGAGAGGCGCGCAGGGGGGCGCAAGTCCCTGATATGCGAGACCACCAATTGCCTGGGCCACGGCGGAACCGCCGAAGCCAACGCGCGCCTCATAGCCGCCGCGCCCGACATGTTGGCCGCGCTGGAGCGGTGCGAGCTGGCGTTGAACGCCGGGAGGGCGGCAGTTGATACCGCCCTGCGCGAGGAAGTGCTGGCAAAGGTCCGGGCCGTTCTCGGCAAGGCTCGTGCGTCACAGCATGCGGGGGAGCAGGTCGCATGAGCAAGCTCACGATATGGGAGGCCTTGGCCGCGAAGCTCGGCCGACAGCCCACGCACAAGGAAGCGTGCGCGGAAGTGCGCCGCATCCTGGAGGAGGCCACAATAGAACGGGCGGCGGCGGGCAAGCTCCCGCACCAGCGCAAGCGCTAGGCTTTGCGAGGGCCGGCCCCGGCGGGCCCTCTGATAACCCTAGAGGAATAAGGGCGGGGCTATGCAATCGGACCGGTATTTCGTCCTGGAGCCGGGCGCGGACGGTGCGCATGGTGAGGCCAGCCGCGCAGCCTTGCGCGCCTACGGTGCGGCCATCGCCAGCCGCGATCCGGAGTTGGCCGCGCGGATCAAGGCGCTGCTCGATCCGGCGCCCGTGGAACCTGATGCGCCCGCTCCCGTGGTGGCCAGCGCCCCGCTCAAGCTGTGCGACGTGCTGGAGGCCTTGCGGGCGGGCAGCGAGACCGCATGCCGCACGGAGCACGGCTATAGCTGGTGCGGCGTGGACGTGGCGGCCGTGGTCGCGCAGATCGGCGCCGACCAAAAGGAATTCCTGCGGTTCGTGGGCGTGCTGCAAGCCGTGGGCTTGTACGTCCCGGATGCACGCGACAAGAGCCGCGGGCGGATCAGAATGGAGGATATGCCCATGGAGTGATCGCGTGAAAAGCTCTTTCCGCTGTTGACGATTGCCCCGCTGGCACCCGCTGGCGGGGCTCTTTTCGTGCGAGGTAGCATAACCGATGGATGATACCGATATCGATCACATTACCGAATTGGTGATGCGATTGTGCCGTGCCGGCGAGGGCGACGATGGCTTGAGCGCACGGGTGGCGCTGGTCTTGCACCATGGCAATCCGCCCAAGCGGGCGCGCTATACCACACGCGTGGACGACGTGAGCGCCTATCTCGCGACCTTGGGCGTGCCCTACCACGTCCGGGCCTCGCCGCAGGTGCCCTGCTACCTGGTCACGATCGGCCATCCGGGGCTGTTCCATCGGCTGGTGGACGCGGTGCCCCGGACCCTACCCTTGGCCGCAAGCTGCGCCGCGCTGCAATGGCACGTGGCGACCACGACGCGGCGCAATCCCCGCGCCCGCATGCATAGGAGGATCGAGCCGTGACCTACGGAGCAATGGAGCACGAGACGGTCCAGGCGGATCGCTGGTGGCAGATCGAGCGATACCTGCTCGGCTACTTCGAGCGGCACCACGCTCTTGGCCTAGGGAGCACCACGCGCAAGGGCGTGCGTGGGCTGGTGGCGCAGCAATGGCTGGCCCAGGCCGCGCTCGACCGCCAGCTTGCGGCGCTGGACGCTATGGAACGCCACCAGCGGCTCCCGGTCGTCCAGCGGGCGCGCGAGGAAAATGATCGCAGGGACGCGGCGCACCGCGCCCACCCAAGGTCGGCCGTCCTGGGCGGTAGGCGCGGCGTCCCAAATGGGGCGGAATGCCTAGCCAGGTGGGATTTCACCTAGCCGGCTGTGTAAAATAGCCTCCGAGGATTTTGGAGGCTATGCCGCGCTAAGGATCATGTGCCGGCGGGGGTGCTGCAAAATCGGATTGGGCGTACCCCCGCCGCCCCTCTTTGGTTACAAATTCCCAGCGCTGGACCCCCGATAGGGATGCGTGCTATCGTCCGCCTCGCATGCGCATGCAAGGGGCGATATCATGTCGAATGAGGGCCGCGGTCCTAGGCTTGGTAGCCGGCTTGGCCTGAAGGGCTGGCCGGGCGAGCTGATCGTGCCCGCGCGCCCGGTTGACGGGGACAGTTGGACAGATCGGAAGAGCGTCGTGTAGGGAAAGAGTGTCTT
>ERZ650311.990-NODE-990-length-15355-cov-8.538431_pt1 | contig 15355 bp, 13 predicted proteins | sample MGYA00376247_ERZ650311 | MGnify/ENA primary metagenome ERZ650311 (study PRJEB26733, sample SAMN07839324) | wastewater metagenome | biome: small river; feature: stream; material: water | place: USA: North Carolina | collected 2016-07-28 ... | reverse complement strand
AAACAAAATCCTGAATAAATACGGGAAACGCTGTGGATATTGCGGTACCGATATTCCCAGTGTGACAGGCACTCTCCGAAAACTGATAGCTGAACAGGAAAAGACAAACAGCCGTTTCATTGAAGCAAGAGATGCTTTTTGGAAAATTTTAAAGGACAGCATTAATAAAGATGTAAATACAGAAGACATAAAGGAAATGCTGATTCAGCATATTCTCACTGCAGATATTTTCAATACAATCTTTAACAGCAGCTACTATCACAGGGAAAATAATATTGCAAGGGAACTTGAAAAAGTTCTGGATACATTTTTCAGCAGGGCAGTAAGAGAATCCACGCTCGAAAAGATTCACAGGGAGTATCTGAATCCGATTCAGAGAACAGCATACAGCATATCAGATCATCATGAAAAACAGAAATTTCTGAAAGTATTTTACGAAAATTTTTATAAATCCTACAATCCTAAAGCAGCTGATAAATTAGGCGTTGTCTATACTCCGAATGAGATTGTCAGGTTCATGATAGAAGGAACAGATCATCTGCTGTATGAGCACTTCAATAAGTATATTCATGATGAAGGAGTTGATCTGTTAGATCCTGCAACGGGAACAGGGACTTTCATCTGTGATCTGATTGACTATATAAAGAAAGACAGACTGGAATATAAATATAAAAATGAAATACATGCCAATGAACTGGCAATCCTTCCTTACTACATAGCTAATCTGAATATAGAATTTACCTATTCTCAGAAAATGGGAGCCTATGAAGAGTTTAAAAATCTCTGTCTGGTTGATACTCTGGATAATTCCGATTGGTTTTCTCGAAAAGGAGAACAGGATTTATTTGTTATGAATGCTGAAAATGCAGACAGAATAAAAAAGCAGAACAGAAAAGAAATTTCCGTAATCATCGGAAATCCTCCATATAACGCAAACCAGCAGAATGAAAATGATAATAATAAAAACAGAGAATATCGTTTAATTGATGACAGAATAAAGCAGACTTACATAAAATTAAGCACAGCTCAGAAGACAAAAGTCTATGATATGTATTCCCGCTTTTTCAGATGGGCAATGGACAGACTGAGTGAAAACGGAATTATATCTTTTGTAACGAACAGATCTTTTATTGACAGCAGAACTTTTGATGGGTTTAGGAAATACATACAGGATAATTTTGATTTTGCTTATATTATAGATACCAAAAGTGATGTAAGGAGTAATCCTAAGATTGCAGGAACTACTCACAATGTTTTTGGAATTCAGGCAGGAATTGCAATACTCTTTTTAATCAAGAAAAAACAGACAGCAAAAAGAAAGCATCTGTGCAGAATTCATTATATTTCTTTGGATGACTATTGGCTAAAGGAAAAAAAGCTTCTATGGCTTGCAACGAATCATTTTAAAGATATTATATTTGAAAAGATCGAGCCTGATAAAAATAATAACTGGATTAAAATTAAAGATAATGATTTTGAAAAGTTAATATCTTTATGCAATAAAAACGTAAAATCAGGTAATAATAAAGATTCTGTTTTTGAATCGTTTTCTTTGGGAGTTGCTACTAACAGAGATGACTGGGTTTATGATTTAAGTAAAGAGTATTTAGAAAAAAAGGTGAGATATTTAATTGATTTTTATAATAAAAGTATAGATAATCATTCTGATTCAGAAAATCAAACTAATATAAAATGGACAAGGGCAGTAAAAAGAGATTTATTAAAAGGAGTAAGATATAAATATCAAGAAGAATTAATCATAGATGTATTATATAGGCCGTTTCAACGGAAGAAATTGTATTTCAGCAGAGAATTGAATGAGATGCCTTCTTTACAGAGAAAATTTTTTGCAGAAAAGGCGGACAAGGAAAATTTTCTAATCAGTTTTACTGATCCAAATTCCCAGAAACCTTTCATGAGTTTGGCTAGTAAGTCAATTGTCGATTTACATTTGAATGGGGCTGCTGCAGGAACTCAGTGTCTGCCTCTCTATACTTATGATGCAGAAGGAAACCGCCAAGAAAATATTACAGACTGGGCATTGGAGAAATTTCAATATCATTATAAAGACAGTAGTATAAAGAAAGATAATATATTTCATTACGCTTATGCTGTTCTTCATTATCCTGCTTATAGAAAGAAATATGAACTGAATCTGAAAAGGGGATATCCGAGAATTCCTTTCTATAAAGATTTTTCTAAATGGGCAGGCTGGGGAAAGAAGCTTATGGAAATTCATATTGAATATGAGACAGCAAAGCAGTATAAACTCAAAGTCCAGAACGCAAAAGAAAAGGATGCAGTTCCTGAACCGAAAGCTAAATTGAAAGCAGACAGAGAAAACGGAATAATTGTTTTAGATGAAAATACAAGCCTTTCAGGAATCCCTGAAGAGGCATGGGAATACAGACTTGGAAACCGTTCTGCACTGGAATGGATATTGGATCAGTATAAAGAGAAGAAACCGAAAGATCCTACAATCGCCGAAAAATTCAATACTTATAAATTCGCTGATTATAAGAATCAGGTAATTGAACTGCTGAAAAAAGTCTGCACTGTAAGCGTTGAAACAGTAAGGATTTTAAAGGAGATGGAAGGAGAAGCATGAATAAATTTGATGCAATATTCTTGGTATATAATGTATTTGTTAATAGAGTCCGTGCCAAGAAAACGATAATACATTCTAAGGACTTGTCTGAAATATATTCTTTTTCAGAAAGGTTTCTGACAGAATATCCTGTTTACAAAAAAAGTATAAGTTATGATATGTTTTCTCATTTTCTTCACGCATCACAGAATGTTATAAAATATTTAAAAAAAAGACAGATTGATCAGAGTAGTGTGCTCAATAAAAACGCTCAATAAATATCCTCTGGCCGCAATTCGTCATGTATATACATATCACTCGTGACTGATGTTGACGAATGCCCCAACCACCTACGAACCATAAAAGCAGGTAATTTACATCCGGACGAAAGGCATTATTAAAAAATAAAAGGAGAGAGGTTTCCCCTGCATAATTTTCATTACACAGGGAAGTAATTCACACTGTATTGTCATGGGTTCAGTCTTGGCCGGATTAAAACCCATTTTTTACAATACAAATAGAAACGCTTCCTAGTCAAATGAAATTTGCTGTAAATCTTGCTGTAAAGTAAGACGCATAATAGCAGAAAACCCATACATTTTTATGTTAAATCAAAAACAAAACCCGAAAGCGGTTTTTAACATCGTGTTCTCTGGATTTTCCAGAGTAAGAACAGCAGACCTTGAAAAAAAGCCGAATCAGTTTATCTGCAGAACTCCTTTCAATGACTTCATTGAAAGAGCTGAAAGAATTGAGGCTTTATTTCTTCCAAGCGGGACAACAAAGCAGAATGTCCGAATTGATTTCACTGAAGAACAGAGAGACGGGAAACGGATCTTTCACGGAAAGATTCATCCTGAAGAGCTGCAGAAAATAGGGAATGAATTCAAAGCGACAATAACAGAAGTCAAGCATTCAGAATCTTTATACTCTTATCTTGTCACTGTGATTTTTTCCGAATTCACTCCAGACTTCCCTGTAATTATATGGGAGGAATTTTATCCTGAAATGGGGTGGGAATTCACAGTAGGTGGGTTCTGGTCTATCCCAGCAATCTGGATTGATAATTTTTTCAGAACCTTCCTATTTGCAGATGAGCCGTTTTGTTTCCACAAATACAAGGGATCGTTCTGGATAGCATTTGCAAAAATTCTATTGAGCAAATCAGAGTAGTGTGCTCAATAAAAACGCTCAATAAATATCCTCTGGCCGCAATTCGTCATGTATATACATATCACTCGTGACTGATGTTGACGAATGCCCCAACCACTGAGCAATTGATTTTAATGATTTCCCCTCAGACAGCAACCGCGTTGCAAAATAATGTCTGAAATCGTGTGGGTTTATCTCTCTTCCCAAAACCTTTTTTGAGTATGAATTCAGCTGATGAGAAATCCATTTTCTGATCGTTTCTTTTTCCGCAAAACTGTATTTTCGGCTAGTCCTGTTAAAATCGAACAGATAGACCGATCCTTTATAATGGCTCTTCGTTTCCTGGTAAATCTCATTTAAAATAAAATTAGTCCGTTCTTTTTTCCCTTTCCCAATAAACGAGAATGAATAAAATTCTGCTGGAATATTTTTTAATGATTTTTCAGAATATTTTTCCTTCATTTTTCGGAATGAATTCAGCTCCAGAGTAATCAATTCAGAAATTCTCATCCCAGTTTCTTTGAGCCATTGAACCACTAAAAAAACGTCCAGATCAGGAGCCAGAAAAACAGTGTCCTTGATTTTCTTATCGTAATACTCCCCACCGGAAAGCAGAATATCAATCTCATGCTCTTCCAAAATTTTGTCTTCGGAAATTCTGGGATCAGCTTTCCCAATTTTGATCTGGGAGAATGCAGTGTCTACAGCGTGCGAGAATTGGAGATAGTAGGGTGTATTGAGATATGTCTCCCTGATCCCTGCGCGAATTGCAGATTTTAAAACTCCCATTGACCGGACCGCATAAAACTCAGAAGATTCTCGAATATAATTCAGAATAGAATCAAGATTGAGAGGAGCAGAATTTTCGGATAGGTAGTGATTGAACTGCCTGATAAAATTATCGTAGTTCTGATTTTTAGTTTCCTGCAGTGTCTGGAGAGATGATTGATTTGTATTTATAATTTCATGCGAGATCATAAATACATGGGAGTAGTTGCATCTGGAAAATACAAGCCCTATTCTGTCGCATAACTCTAATTATGCGACAAAATAGGGAAATTTATTAGGTTTTCAGTTTTGACCATCTCCCTGCTGATTTCCAGAATCATCGTTTCCGACTCTGGCTTCCATAAAAAACATCGTCCAGTTTTCCTGAGAGTCATTCACTGACGGGTTAAAATCTGCAGACAGATTATGAAGGTTTTTATAATCAGTGGTATCATCCGGAGTTACAGAATTATAAAAATCAATTCCTCCAAACTGCAGTGCATTTATGCCCAGACTGCTGTTTGATTCGATATCTCCGCTACTGTTGAACCATGCTATTTTATTTGGTGTCCCTGTTGGAAAACTTCCTCCGCCCCCACCGCCTCCACTGCTGCCGTCAAAACCTCCGAATATTGAATTAAAGATCATTGCGCGAAAACCCCTCTGAGTGCTCCCGATATCGAGCCGATCCTGAGTGCCTTCACCCCCTGAGCAATATTTGAGGTATTTGCAGAAACATTCCCGTCAGGCCATTTGAACCAGACTGCAGTACCGTCAGCAATTTTGCTGTAAATGTCGTTCGTGCATTCGATATATCCGGATGCTCCACTGCCAGGGAACAGGCTCATACTCACAGGTTTACCCACATCAGGAATATATATCGGCTCTGATACCTGTCCAGAGGATACGCTGTATTCCAGCTCGTATACAGACTCAGACCCGTAAGTCACATTTTCAAACGGATCAACGTTTTTCAGAAATATCATATAGGTATCCCCACTGATTTTTTAATTAAAAATAACAACGGAGTCCTGAATGTGTATATCAGAGACCCGACAATAACCAAAGTGATCACAGCCCAGAAATAAAACTCTCTTCTCTCCCAGACTGCGAGTTTTTCAGAGATTTGGTTTTTCTCTTCAGTGAGTTTTAGGGTTTTTTCAGCAGATTCAGAAAACTCTTTTTTCAGAGATTTGATTTCCTTTTCCTTCCCTGCGATGATTTCCTCTCTGTTCTGGATAGCTGAATACAGTTCTCTCTGTTTCTGGTTGCAGGATTTTAACGCCTGAACCGTTTCCAGAAAACTGTCCTTGTAGTCCCCAGATCCTCCCGATTCCAGGAATTTTTCAGCCCGTTCAATTGCAGGTTTATAATCCTCTGGAGGGGAGACATCCTGAATCTGTGCAGATCTGCAAGTCAGAAAGAATATAATTACAATAAATACTTTTTTCATTTCTTCACTTCCTCGCAGAATGCCGCCCACGTCGGCTGAAAATATCTGGTATCTGCAATCGGAAATTTATAATTCCCTAGAATAATTCCAGTCAGGAACAGGATGTCAGGCCATGATCTGTCGTATGGCCCTGCTGATCTGTTTTTCACAGGATACCCGTTTTTCCAGTCCCCGTATGGGTCGAGCTGTTTACAGCCCTTCTCTGTCGCATTGATCAGACATTGAATATGCCCGTCTTTGGTATTCCAGCCCCCGAAAACATAGACATTCCCAGTCTGGATGACTCTGATAATTTCCGCTTTTTTTCGGTCTGCCGCAATCTGTCTGCCTTTGGAAAGATCCACTTTATCAGCCAGTCTGAATCTGAGATCCTGCCTGCCATTCTCAGCTAGGATCTGATTCAGGAAATTGATATGCGCTCTCGGCTGCCATCTGTCATCGTTCTCAGGAGTTTTTTTGAGATATCTCATCAATCCCTGATAATACCACTTTTCAATCGTAAACTCAGTGAGGTGATACAGTTTATCTATTTTATATCTATAGATAACTGTCCAGAGTGCCATTGTAAATGAGGTAGTCATGCACATATTCCACGCAATGCCAGCGCGCTCTGGTGCAACAATCCCGTTTTTGTTCAGTTCCTGATACCAGGAATCCGGATTGTCTGTCTGCAGCAGAGGCAGATAATATTTTATAGTGCCGTCCTCCTCCACAAATTTTTCCTCCGGAGGAAGAGTTCCCATTGCCTTGTTGAACTCTTCGAGGACAGGAACTTTTACAAATTCTTCTTTCTCAGCATCCGGATTTGCTGGACTGAATGAATCAGTCAGGTGAGCAAACGTATTTTTCAGTTCATCCATTATTGACATTGCTGATCCCTCCTGTCTGCTCAGATGCCTGATTTTGCTGATTATTTTGAGTTGTTTCCTGTGAAACAATCGGAGTGGAAACCTGCATTCCTCTGGCCGCCTGAACAATCTGTAGGACCAGAGGCAGTTTATCCCCCGCGATTTTTACAGTCACTGGGAGAACGAATACCCATAAAATATCCTTAATAAATCCGAAAACTTCAGCAGGTATCAGCTGGATGGAATCGTTGTCTGAATACCACCGAGCAAGAGCCGTTGATACTACAGTGCCGATAACCAGAGCCATTGTCAGTATGTATGATGCCGAGTAAACTCTCTCGCTGATCTGTTCGAGTTTTGCTTTCGCAACTTCTATTTTTTCCATTTCGCTCATTTGTTTCTCCTGAATTTTGATTTTATAAGTGCTGTGATATTTTGTATCCTGTATCTGAGAGATTTCGAAACAATAAACATAGTCTCATCTAGAATTGACGATTTTACATATTGCAGATGCTCGCTAAATTTAGGTAACAGCTGTTTAGGCATGTGCTGAACATGATACCATGTGTAGAGCACAACTCCATACAGTTCATTCCCCTTTTGAATTTTGATTGCAATATATGAGAGAACATCCAATTTTTGCAGTTCGTTTCTCAGCCTGTCAGATACTCCAGAATCAGTTACAAACAGCTCTGTAAATTCAGGTGCAGAATCTATTATCTGGAACCACTCATAAAATCTGTCATCCAGAGAATCAGGGAGTCTGGCAATCCCACGGTTTTTAGTGATGTTCACTATTGATTCAATTTTGATTTTCTGGTTCAGGATTGGCTGAGACTCGATATATGCACGGCCGTTAGACAATCTGTAAAAACAGGATCTGTCAGCATTCAGAATGGATCTGGATTCAATAATCGTTTTCCCTATCCACTCGTATGCAGATTTGATTTCTACAAAATAATCTATCCCGACCATTTTTAGAAATCTGATCATAAAAAATTTGATAGTTGCCCATACTGCGCCTGTAATAATTGTCAGAGCCAGCATGGCACCTGCAGACTCTCCGAATGCCTGAATGAATCTCTCAGTGGTTTTCACTGGGGATTCTCCACAAAACTGATTTTAACGGCTTTCAGCTCATCCAGTGTTTTAGCAGACTGTATTTCTGTTTTAATATCTTTTGCTTTCCTATGTATACGGTCGCCTTCTAACACTAGCTGAATTACGAATTCAGCAAACTCTGCTTTTGAAAATTCATAGTCTCTATCTGATCCGTTAGGGAGTTTTTGATTTGTTGTCCAGGTGATTGTTGCTGGTTCAGGCAGATTGTCCATTGCAGATTTTGCCAGATTGATTTTTTGCAGAGAGAATGGATCTGTCTGGAATGGGATTTTTTCGGTACCGTTGTCATATAGGAACCATGAATTCAAAAACACGTCCCTTGCTGGGTTCACACGCTCATACAGCTGTGCTCTATACAATTCCAAATTAGATTCAATGTATGCCTGTTTTTTCCTGAGATCATCACTCAGTCCGACTCCGTTAAATATTTTCCAGTTTGTCTCATCCTCTGAGATATTAAATACCCCGCAAAAATTTTTCCTTCCAGCCTGTTCTGTTTCGAAAAACAGGGTCTGCCCTGACTGCTCATCAACGTATGTAAAATATCTCATAATTACCTCATATACTCACAGAGAGTTTGTCTGCGATTCGCCACGCAGAAGAGCCGTGAACCAATGACAGCTCTTCATACAGGATTCGATTTATTTCAAAAATACTCATATCAGAGGAAGAACCCAGTTTGTAAAAATTCTGTGATCCTGCCAGACCGTTCCCAGCCAGTGCAGTATCGTATGTCCCTGGGGGCGTGCCGGTATATTTGGAATATACTGTAATGTCCCCGCTCTGGCCATACGTTGCATTTACTGAACCGCCTGCTCCGTATGCGCCGCCTCTGCCTGATATCACAGTCAGGTCAGGAGAAATTGTTCCCAGACAAAATATAAATATTCCAGACCCTCCGGAACCTCCTCCGCCGCCTCCGCCCTGTCCCGATGCAGTGCCGTATGTATATGCGATACAGTCACCCCCATGACCTCCAGCCCCGTGAAATAATGATCCTGCACCACCTGATGCACCTGCGAAAATAAATGTTCCATCACCAGGTCCGCCAATGGCCTGCAGAAACCCACCTCCGCCTCCGCCGCCCCCAGCAATCCCCCCTGCACCAGAATTTAAAACAGAACTTAAAACTGATGTGCCGCCTCCGCCGCCCCCGCCAATTCCTCCAGCCTGAGCATGATAATTAATCACGAACGGCTGGAAAATTGCACCGGTTGCATTTGTCTGTGCAGCCTGATCTATTCTGCTGTAACCACCGTTCCCAGCAATATGATATATTTCACTTGTGATTATATTCGGATTAGCTCCAATCTGGCCAGTTCCTGCACCTCCGCCCCCTAGATAATATACTATCCCTGATGTCGGGTTATAACTATAACCGTCTCCGCCTGCGAATCCGTCAGGAGCAGAGATTGTTGCGGTACCTGCTGGTATTTTTATTGATCCGTGAATGAGCAGAATTACTCTGCAGATTTTTAAATCAGCTACGTTGGATAAATACAGATCTCCCAGTATTTCGAGTATCCCGACTGAATCTGGATTGTTGGTTCTGATCTCACAGTTTCCTGTGATGCTGAGATTGTTTACGACTGCCCAGTTATTGTATAGATACACATTCTGGTTTGTGAGAGACCGGTTGAATGGGTTCGTTCGGATCAGTGACTGTAGACGAGTTTCGAAATTACCTGCTCTGGATGCAATTGACAGGAGGTTTTTCGCGTTTACTGCTCCACCGACCCCGCTGTATTTTACCAGGAATGTTTCCCCGTCATTGATGGAGTTGAAAAACAGAATCGGAACATCATTCCCATAGTCAAAAAAATATTCCGTATTGCCGACGCTCGCGTTTGTCGTGTGAGTAAATATTTGTGAATCGGAGACCCGTTTTACCTCAGTGATTGAGAGAGAGGATATATCAGGAACCTCATTAAGCGTGAATCCATAGTTTCCTGAAAATTCCTGAAACTCCTGGACTAGCTGTTCTTCAGCAGCGATTGACACTGGAGCAAAAACACCAGTCCTGCTATTGAATCTCCAATTCGAATCTATTTCGCCTTCCAATATAGACATAATTACCCCTTATTCTTTGCGGCCTGCGCATTTTTTTCAATCTGCATCTGTAATGCCTGCAGATATTCAGAGAGTTTTTCAGACTCTGATCCAAATTCCAAATCTACCTCAGCGGAATGAGGTTTTAATTTATAAGATGCTTTTTTGAGAGGCAGTCTGATATGCTCAGCTCCGTATTTCCGAATAGAAATTTCATCCACATATAACAGTATATTTGCTGTAGTAGTTCCAAATGCGAATTTGATTTCCGTTAATTGCAACAGTGCAGATGCAGACAGATCAATAACGATTCTGACAAACTGGTTCTGTGTGGAGAGAAATACTGGATAATTTTCCGTAATTACGCCGTCAGTCAGATCAATTGAGAGATAGTCTCCGGCAGTGTTTGTATTGATCCAAAATTCAATAGTTTCTTTCCCGACTAAATCAACATCCTGAGTGAATTTAACCCAGTTAGTCTGTGTGTAGTCAGTATTGATCTGGAGTGATCCGGCCCCAGTAATTACAATGTTTTGATTCGTGCTGATTGTAGTTGCGGGGGCTGAAGTGAAATTATCTAGAGAGTCGCATTCTGAAATAACAGTGAGATAGATGTCAGGCAGAGGACAGATATCATAATCTCCCAGATCCCAGAACCTGTCAAACCTCAGCTGTTTTGGGTGTGCGGAATATCTAGGCTCTTTGTTGTTCTGCAGATCCCGATCAATAATCGTCTGGATTGCTCCATCGGACAGGAATCCAGGGAGCTGGACGCGCTTCGTGTATTTCCCGTATTTTGCAATTGAGAGATTCACGTCACCTGACGGACCTGCAACAGCCGCAACGTCAAAACCGTTTCCCGTTTCCCCACGCCCTTTTGTCCTCTCCCCAGTAATTACATTTGCCAGAGTATTATAATTCAGAGTCAAGGCAGGATCATTCAGCTCATATCCTGTATTCAGGACAGTTCTGATCTGTTCCGGAACGAGCTGAAAAAACCATTCTCCATCCTGGTCCACTCCCAGATTCGCAAATCCGGAACAGGATTTTTCGATGGATTCCATCGCCTTGTCAAAATCCATCCCATTAAAATCGTAATATCCTCCAGACATTTTTCCAGAAGAGAATTCGATTTTTGCAGGATTATACTCTATCCCAAATGTCTGCTGACCGATTTTTGCCAGTGCTCTGAATACCTCTGATATCTGGATTGAGTTCGACCATTCGGGAGGGAGTATTACGAAATCCCCGCCAGACGTTGCCTGTGCGACTCCAAAAAAATTGTCTACAGTGATGCTGTTCGAGGTAAATGTTTTAATTAAATAGTATCCTCTGTTATTCTCATTGTCTGTTCTTCTGACAGCAATCCTCTGATTTGCCGTGATCACTGCAGGCAGAGAAGGAGAAAAATTATATGTTGCATAAGTGCCCGATTTTGTAATCGATGTGATATTGTATATAGGCAATATTACTTCCTGCTTTTCATATCGTTTACGCAGTCCAAAAAATTTGAATTCAAACAATCCCTTTTTGGAATTGAATTCAGATTGCGGCCTGAACAGATACCCAGTGTAATATATTTTCCCAGCAATTTTAATCCTGATTTTTGCACCGTAAACGATTGGGAACGGTGGAGCAGTCACAAGGCGAACGATGCAGTCCGCTGATCCTCGGAAATCGTGATTAAATTCGACTGAGTTTAGGATTGTGTCTTTGACCCCACCGGAAACCACAAAAAGCACATTATTGTTTTTTGACAGAAACTCTATCTCTATCTGGTCATTCGTAATTACGTCAGGCTGTTCCTGCAGAAAATACTGATAGCTGAACCCACGATTGAGCACACGTCTCGACATCTGGCCGAGGTTTGATGCAACAGTCTTTGAGGTTACGATCGGCATTAGTTCAAAAACCTCTTCCTGTAAGTTACTTTGATGTCAGCTGATGATAACGATTGAAATTTAATGATATTATCTCCGTTTTCAAGTCTCAGAAAATACCCGCCTGTTTTGACTGCAGGTTTGAGGTTGCTCCCAATTTTAACGGTACCGTCAACAGAGGAAACAGTAAGTTTAACACCAGCTCCAATATTCGAATCAGCGAGCCTGATTGTCCCGTTATTTGCCAGATTCGTCAGCACAATATTTGGGTTAAATCCAGCAGAAACAATCTCGAATACTGGGAACGCATCCACGACATCCAGACCGGATGCATCCGAAACATTGACTGTAAAAGTGCCGTTTGGAGTCACGCTGTAAAATTGCTCCGTAGTTTCCTCTGAGTCCTCCCAGAGAGAGTCAAGCATTTCCGGTTTTATTTCGACCTCTGCAAAAATATTTTCAAGCCCGACCGATTTAAATTTCTGTTCGATTGATTCCAGCCTAATTTTTGCTCTGATGGAGTTGTCATCATCATAGATATAAAACGGTCTGTTTTTTGCTCTGAAAAACTGGTTGAGAGTCGTAATACGTTTTCTATATTCGGCATCGTTTCTCCCGAACACATAACAGTTGACTGAGAACGAACGGCTCTTAATCGTCCCGTCTCCAGTCTCGAATGCTCCACTGGTTCCGAATTTCTCAATCGAATCAGAATTGAATTTAATGCTGATTTCATTACGTTTCGGTTTGTATTTCTCCCCTGCTGTGGAGAGAGCTGACAAATCCAATTCGTTTGCTGGGGATGCTGAATCTGTGAATCTGATTTTCATCTCGATACCGCCTGATAAATATCCTGCCTGATTCTCTCGCTTGCGACTCTGGCAATTGAATCAGCACTCATGTTTTGGCCTGAGAATATTTTTGTATCTCCGATATAGATATTTATATTCTGTCCTGAATTGTTCTGAGCATTAAAGCTGCCTGAATTGATTGATTGGAGTGTATCAATATTCTTCGCAGTATCGGCAGCGTTGACTATAAATTCTCCCCTCTCTGCGTTGACCATGGTACCGCCTGCAGAGTGCGGCTGTCCTCCGATCAGTCCACCCTCAGCCATTATCGGAGGAGGTGGGTACTGTGCAGAATTGATTGCGGCCAGAGATGCCGCCGCCGCTCCAATAGATAGTGCAGTGATAAGCCCCAAAAATGCCGCCCCGATAATTATACCTGGGATACCGGCCTGAGCCGTGATCATTGCCATTGCCGCAACCCCGTTCATGATCGTTGACCCCAGACTGATCTGGACTGCTGCCGCCTGTGCCCGTTTATTTGCCTCAAATGCACTTCGCCCAAGTGCCCATTCGATCAATGCAGAGTTGCGTTTGATTTCGTTCTTTTTCTGTTCAGCGGCATCCTGTGCCTGTGTGCGTTTATTTTCCTGTTCAGCGAGAAATGCAGTCTTGGCATCGTTAATTGCTTTTTCTTTATCGTCGCGCTCTTTGTCTTTTGCTTCTTTTGCTGTATTGTGCTCCTCTGTTTTTGCATCAATAGCAGACTGGGTGTTCGCAACCTGGTCAACCAGACGTTGATCAAACTGGGCTTTCAGTGCGGCTTTTTCCTCTTCTGCCTGTGCGAGAAGAGCCTGTTCAGAAACCGCTTTTTCGGTTGCGTCTGCAGTGCCTGCCTCAATCAGTGCTCTCTGATTATCATAATCAGCCTGACGTTTCGCCCACGCTTCTTCAAAGAGCCGATCATTCTCAGCTTTTGCATCAGCATCCATTTGAGCCTTTAATAATTTCATGTCGTTCTGAAACTGCTGTTCCAATTCCAGTTCAGCCTGTTTCTGCGCCTTGAGTGCTGCCAGTTGATCGTCGTAACCTTTGACCTTTAGATTCGTTTCCTCGTTTATTTTATTGATTGTGTTTTTCAGATTATCATCAATCAGTTTGGTCATCCCCTGAGCCAGGAACGAAAGGTTCTGTTTAAAATTATCGAATTTAACGGAGGCCAGTTTTGCAGTTGCGTTCAGCAGTTCAGTAAACCCTGCACCGATCTGAGAAAATGTATTTGATACGGCCTGCACTGATCGAGCAAATTTTTCCAGCCCTCCGGATTTACCGATTTTCTCGATATCTTCATTGAGTTTTATCACTTCCCCATGTAATTGATTTATAGGTTCAGTCTTTACCTGCGGGTCTACAATCGGTTTGATTGACCCGCTGTCTGCAGTTGCCTGCATACGTTTGAGTTTAGATAATAACTGCTCTTTCTCTTTTTCAGTCACTCCATCTGGGATTTTGAAAACAAGTTCTGCCTCTGCTTTTACGGAATCTTTTGAATCCTTATTGTATTTATATTCAGTAGCAATCTGGATTTTATTATCTTTTGCGAATTTCTCAATTTCTTTCTGGTTGAATTTGAATTCTTCGAGAGGCATAGATACTTTAAACTCAACGCCTTCTTTCCCCATTTTATCAATTGCAATTGCCCTTTTCAGGAATTGGTCTAAATCCTCAACTGCCTCTTTTGTTTTCCCAGTTCCTGCTCCTGGTGTTGCAAACACTGGTGCAGATGTAGATTTAGGTTTGTCAGTAGGTTTCGCACCTGGCTGAGCCTGTTCTGTTTCGGAAGAGAAATATTTTTTAATGTTTTCCCACCCTCTTTTCATGCTGTCCATCAGATCAGTGAAAAAAGATTTTACTCTGTTCAGGATGTATGTGAGAGTTTCAGAAATGGAATTTGCGAGCCAAGAAAACATTTGGAATGTTTTCGGAAATTCCCGTTTCAGATAACCGAGAAAATCATTTATGACTTTCTGGCCAGCGGCATTCAGAGATGCAAACAGACTGGATAAATTGATACCGGAAAACATTTTGCTGATAGAATCGCCAATGCTGGACTTGTCAAACATTCCGCTGAATGCGCTCTTCACAGAATCAATCAACCCTGTGAAATTGAAAACCGATTTGATATAATTCCAAAACTCAGCGGCCTTTTGTTTAACAGGATCAAAATTAATTCCTAATGAATCCTTAATGCTGAGGAATTTTTCCTTTAGATCGGCAGCAATTCCAGCCACGATTTTCAGCGCAGATGCAAACGCCGCAATTCCGATACTGATTAAGTTTATGAAAATTACTATTGGAGCAAACAATACTTTCAGAACAGTCACAGCAATCTTACTTTCTGACAGCCATTTCCAGAACTCTTTTACATAACCGACGATTGTTTCAATGATTCCTCCACCCTCACCGAACGACGGCCAGAGTTCACCTAGAACGTCTTTAACTGATAATATTGCTTCAACGATCATATCAAATGCTGATATAAATAAATCAAACGTTGGCTGAACTGCAGTTTTGAGGTCATCCCAGTAACTGATCAGAGCCGCAATTGCAACCACTGCACCGGCAATGGCCAATACAAACGGATTCGCCATCAGGAACGCCAGATCGGAAGAGCGTCGTGTAGGGAAAGAGTGTCTTCGCCTGTGTAG
>ERZ650311.989-NODE-989-length-15373-cov-7.101580_pt1 | contig 15373 bp, 14 predicted proteins | sample MGYA00376247_ERZ650311 | MGnify/ENA primary metagenome ERZ650311 (study PRJEB26733, sample SAMN07839324) | wastewater metagenome | biome: small river; feature: stream; material: water | place: USA: North Carolina | collected 2016-07-28 ... | reverse complement strand
CCCGGCACGAAACTGGCCTGCACGAACTGCCCGGCCCGCACGCCCGCAACCGCGACGGTGGCCTGCTGGGTGCCGCCACCTGCGATGCTCGGCGGATCGACGTCGGCCGTCGCGACCGTCACGCGCGACACCCGGGTCGCGATGTTGTTGCACCAGATCAGCCACGCGGCCGTGATGTCGCCTTCGCGGTCGACCAACTTGCCTTTGGCCGGCGGGTCGAAACTGAAACTGCGCAGGCTGTCGGTCACGCTAAGGCTTCTCGACAGCCTGCCGCGCTCGGCGTCTCAGGTCGCGCAGCTGCGAGGTTCCGGCGCCGCTTTCTCGCATCTGGGCCAGCCTCTCGTATTCGCTCGGATACAGCAGTCGTGCCGCTTCATCGAAATTACCCTGCGCTACCGCGGCACGGGCGGACTCCAACGCCTGTGCCTGCGCCGTTTGTCGAACCTCGCCGCCCTGCCGCAAGCGCGCCGCTCGTGACAAAACTTCCTCTGCTTCTGCGTCATTGTAGACCTGCGGCGTGTACCGACCGCGCGTCGGCCCGAGACTGTGATCCGAGAAACGGATCGGTTCTCCGATGATTGCGCCGGTCTTCGGGTCCGTGATCGACATGTAGACTGAAGTGCCGACGCTGGTGCGGCTTGGGTCAAGGCTCACTTTGAAGCCCTGTTCTTCCAACTGCGCGGCAATCCGTTTCGCCGCGCCGTGCGCGTCCCATTGTGCCATTTCGGTGCCAAGCCTAGCAGCATCGTCTGCCGTGCCGCCAACCGTTCGGCCAATCCCTACGCCGCTGGCAAACGACCCACGGGGCGCCGGCCCGATACCCAGCGGCGCCAGAAACGACCCGAGAAACGCCATCCCACTTCGCTCAGCCGGCACCCACTCGCCTCCGGGCTGTCGATATTCGGCCCCGTAGCCGTCGATGCCAGACCGCACTTCCGCACCGGGCGGAATCGCATAGCCGGTCATCCCGGTCATGTATTCGTTCGGCGTCGGCGGCAGCAGCGCGCGTCCGAGCGCCAGCAGCCTGTTGCCTGCTGCCGCCGCATAGTCCGCACCCGTCACCCCGCCCCGATAGTCGGGCGCCATCTGCGGGCGAAACGCCGCCGCCTCATCCGGCCTCAGCGCCAATGCGGTCAGCCGGTTGTCTGGCATCACACGCCAACCTCGGCCTCGATGTCAGCCGCGATCAGCGCCGTTCGCACCGGGTCGCTCATGCCAAGCCGGAACACCCGATTGCGCGCCGCACCCAGCCGGCCCCACCGCAGTTGCGTGCGGTATCGGCCCTGCCGGCCCAGCGTGGCCCACAGTTCGTTGCTCCACGTCCGGCCGCCGTCATCGCTGAACTGCAGCCACACATACGGCTCGACCCCCTGCCCGTATGCCAGGCCGGTGCCGCTTTCCATCTCGGCCTCGAACCGCTTGAACCGCAGCATCTTTTGCTCGGCGTGCAGGGTCGTGCCGGTCACGCTGCGGCGGATTTCCTCGCCGGCCTCGTCATACAGAACCGTATCGACGCGATAGAGCCGGCCGTCCCGCGCGTCGCCCGCAATCGTGCCGGTGGCGAACGCGACGCCGCAGATACACCGCCACGTGTCGTAGCCCTCGCTCTCGCGCTCGTGCCACGCGCCGGTCGTCAGGTCGAAAACCCAGGTCTCGCCCGCGTCCGGAAAGGACAGGACGTAGAACTGATGGCCTTCCTGTTCGTAGAACCACCCCCGGGCGTCATCGACCCGGCTGTAGCCCGCAATCGCCTGTTCGACCGCGTGCGTGCTGATGCGCTTCGGCTTGAAGCCTTCGGCCACGTAGACGCACTTGTCGTCGCCAAGCCAGAACACCGTGTCGGCCCCGGTCGCGACGCTGAAGGCCGCCGCGCAGCCGCGTTCGACGAAGGCGCCCGACACGCGCCGGAACGGAAAGTCGAAGTCGCTGCTGGCGCCGATGTCGCTCCAAATCTCGGTCGTCTTCTCGCCCAGCAGCCACAGTTGCGTGCCGACGCGCTGGAGCGATACGAGGTTGTCGGGAGAGGCTTCCTTGCTGGCGAAGTCCAGCGCGTCATAGGTCAACGCATCGCGAATCTCGGACAGGAAGAACTGATTCGAGTCGGCCTTGGCGAAGGCCGCGTAGCCGTCCACCACCGCGACGCAGACCGGCGTGTCGAACTCCGCGCTCGTGATCTGCTGAAACGTCGTCTCGGTCGCGACCCACGCCTTGCGGCTGACCGGCTCGACCACGATCACCTGCGTGCCGTTGTCCGCCATCGAGACCGCGCCGCTGCCGTCGATATTGCCGACGAACGTCACCGCGCCCGCGCTCGTCACCCGATACAGCGCGCCGCCGCCCACCGCATACAGCGTCGCGCCCATGACGTGCATGGCGCGCACCGGGCCTTGCGGCAGGGTGGCGAACAGCACCAAGCCGGGCGACGGCAGCAGCACCACACGGGCCTTGGCGTCGGCCGGCTGCGCTTCTGGCAGCCAATTCACAAGCCTCTGCGCCGAGACCGGCAGGCTCCGATGCCGGTAGGAGTTGATCGCGAACGGCAGGCGCATCAGCGATAGCGCTTCGCCAGCGCGACCAGCTTGTTGCGCGGCACCTTGCCTTCGTTCAGCGGCGCCAGATTCTCTGTGCCGTATTTGCGCGTGGACCGCGCGTTCAGGACCTGCTCGCCCTCGTGGACGGTGCCGGCCGGCATGCCGGGCTGCACGACGCCATCTAGGCCCGCGCCCGTGTAGCCGCCGCTGCGGTAGATGCCGGCGGTCCCACCCTCGTCCTCCGTGCCGGTGCCCGTGCCGGTGGCGGCGCCGCCCGTGGGCGAACCGCCGTAGCCGTCCGTGCTCGTGCCGCCCATAGCGTCGATGGCCGCCTGGACCTCTGGCGAGAAGCCCGCGCCCCAGTTGCCGGAAAGACCCAGCCCTTGCGGCTGATTCACGCCCAGCCCCGGCGCCAATCCACCCGCCAGCGCGTCTATGTTCGCGTCGCTGGGCAGACTCGGGTCGTTCGCCTGCGTCGCGCCGGCGCCGCCGCCCCAACCGAGAAGCCCAAACAAGTCTTGGAGCCCATATGGCGTTGTCCTACTCGGATTTGCGATCATGGTTCCAAGCGTGGTCGCCATGCCCAGCGGGCCAAGGTTGCCCAGAATGTTCGCCGCGAACGACCCGAACGACGGCGACGTGCCGTAGCCCGTAGCGTTCGGGTCCATGCCGCCACCGCCATAGCCCTCGCCGGGCGCGCCAAGCGTCGGCATTGATGCCGGCACGCTGCCGGCCATGATCTGCAAGGGCGCGTTCGGCTGCGCGGCGGCCGGCGCTGCGGCCTGCTGCGGCGTCGTCGCCGGCTGGCCCGGATAGACCCCCGTCTGTGCCATCCAGGGGCGCGAGAACAGGCTGTTCTCAAAGCGCGACGCTACCATGTCACTCGCCTCCATCCGGCCAACGTGTCGCCGTAAGCCGGGTCGGCCACCGACGTGAGCGGCACCGCATAGGCGGCCCGCAACCCGATCTCCCGCTCGGCCGCCAGCGTCGCGACGTCCACGCGCATATCCAGGCCGAACTCGGTCACCAGCCGGGTTGCCAGCATCCAGGTCAGCGCCTCGATGTGCGACGGCGGCAGCGCCAGGTCGTCGTCCAGCGTCAGCGTGCTATGGCCCAATCGCACGCCTTCAAGTTCCAGGCCGTGCATCATGCCGTTCAGCGCCGCCAGCGCGTCCTGCGCATCCTCGGCGGTGGCCGTCTCGCCGGCCGCCAGCACGCCCGCAAGCCGCAGCGCACGGGCCGTCACGTCGCGGGCTGTTGCCACTGCGATCCCCTCGAAACAGCGAAAGGCCCGGCCGCCGAAGCAGCCGGGCTGTTCCTCAAGCAGCGCCCTTCATCAGCCCGTGCGCGATCAATGTGTCGCGCATGGCGTTGACGAGCGCGATGCAGGCGTTGCGGTTGTTCGCGGTGTCATAGGCGCCGGCCGTGGCCCCGGTGCCGCCCGCCGGCGCCGCCGCCTGCGCGGACGCTGCCGACCAGCCTGTTAGTGTGACGCTGTTGGTCGCCACGGCCGAGACGCTGAAGCGCCCGGGCAGCGGCGTGCCGTCCAGGTCGCCAGACACCATGATGACGTCGTAGGCGCGGAACTTCGCCCAGGCGGCGTTGAAGTATCCAGACCCGGCCACGACGTCGAGCGTGTCGTTGGTCTTGTAGTGCCAAACCGTCCGGTTGGGCGCGAGCGAGAGGATCGTCAGATCCCCGTCGGTGTATGCCATCCGAAGCCTCCATGAACGCGAAAAGGGGCGGCCCCGAAGGACCGCCCCGATTGATCAAGAACCCGACGTGCCGCAGAGGCGCGTCGCCATTTCCGGGTAATAGGCTTCGACGCCGTACAGCACGTCGAGGCGCCACTGGTTCACGTCGTTCGACCCGTCGTAGACCGGGATCAGCCGCGCGGAGATGTCCTTGTAGGTCTCGCGCGCGGGGTTCACCGCACCGGCCGGCAGTTCCATCGGGACCATCACCAGGCCGAGCGCGTCCTTGTGCATCACCAGGTTGGCCCGGTTGGTCGCCGCCGCAGCGCCGAACGGCACCAGGGCCTTGCCCGAACCGGCCGAGCTGATCACGCAGTTGCGGTACGGCCCGCTGGTGATGATCGCCGGGCTGATGGTCAGGCTGACGGCGCCGGCGCCGTCGCTGTCCGCGTCCGCCAGAACGGTGAACTGCTTCTGCCGCCCCAGGTTGGCGTAGCTGCGCGGGTTGATGTCGTTGACGCCCACGATCGTGATCACGTCTCCCGCCTTGGCATAGCCGGTCACGCCGGTTGCAGCGCCCGTTACCGCCAGCGTCTGCTGAAGCGGGGTCGTGCCCTTGACCGCCGCATAGGTGGTGGGCGCCGTACTGGTGTTGCACACAGGCGAGCCGGACCACGTGCCGGTCGTGTGGATGGCGATGTTCTGCGACTTGTAGGTCGCGGTATCGGCCAGCATGCCGATTTCCGCGTTCTTGATCGCAGACTCGGCGCGCTTCTCGACATAGATGCCGGACAGCGAACGCACGGTCGCCCAGTGGTCGGTCGTGTGCAGGATGCCGACGCGATCGCCAGCCGGCACGGCCAACTGGTCCAGCCGCTCGGGGCCGCGCGTGTAGTCGGAATACGAATCGACCGTCTCTGTCGTCGCACCCACCCAGTTCGGCACCTTGTAGTAGAGGGCCAGGATGTCGGCGTCGATGTACTGCGCCAACTCCTTCATGCCGGACTTCAGGTAGCGCTCGCTGAACTCCTCGATCGTCAGCGTCATGTCGACGCTGCTGAACTGGAGGTCCACGCCGCGCTGCTTGTCGACCGTGACCGAGATGTTGCCTTCCTCGGTGTCCTGCGGAACCATCGTGGCGCCGGTTCGGACGTTGTAGCGAATAGGGCGGCGCACACGGATCGTGTTGCCGTCCTTCGCCTTGCTGTAGTTTTTCTCGTAGCGGCGATTCACGAGCTTCGCGGCGACGAGTTCGTTTTCCAACTGGACCAGCGCCTCGCGGACGATGATCTGCGTGGTGAGCAGCGAGTTGGCCATGGCGGCCGTCCTTTCGGATCAGCCGCGCCGCCCATCAGCCGAAGCCGCGCAATCGGGCGTATTCCTCGATTGGCATGTTCGGGTCGTAGATGTTTGGCGCGGACGGCGCCCTGCCGGACACGGTTTTCGGCGGCGGGGGCGCGCTTGTTGCGGGAGCGGTCGCCCTCGCGTGCGCTGCGCGCTCCGCGATGCGGCCGAATTCAACCGCGACCTGAACAGGCGACAGTCCCGCGAGGCGGGTCAGTTCGGCCTTGTTGGTCGCAAAATGACGCACCACGTCCGCGCCACCTGCCTCGGTGGCCATCGACGCGACGAAAGCATCGGCGACGTTGGTCGGAACGTTCCGGCCGATCGTCATCACGTGCTCTCGAATTTCCGGGTAGTCGGCCTCGGCCGCTGTGATGCGGTCGAAGCAGGCACGTTCTGTTGCGGCGTCTCGGGCCGCTGCGGCCTGCTGCTGGCGCGCGACGTGTTCGCGTGCCGCATCGGCCTTGATGTCGTGTATCGCCGCAGCCTTGATGTAGGCCGGGTCGTATTCGCCGGCCGCGAACTTCGCCGGGTCCGGCGGCGGCCCGATCATGCCCGAGACATCAACCGGCGCTGCCTGCGGCTGCGGTGCCGCCGGCTGCTGGGGCTGGTGCTGCTGCACCGCTTCGGCCCTGCCGCGCCAGTAGGCGGCTTCGGCCTCGGCGTCCCGCGCGCGCGCCCGCAACTTGATGTTGTCGCGAACGGTCGGCGGCTTAGGCGCCTCGGTTTCGGGTTCCTGCTCCGGCGGCTGCGTCTCCGGTGTTTCGGTCGCCTGCGGCTCGGGGGCCGGCGCGACGGGAACGGCGGAATCGGCAACGGCCGGCGCGGGGGTTTCCCCGCCCGGTTGGGCTTCGTCGGACATTTGGAGCCTTAGTTGTGCCGCAAGCGCGCGGCGACGCCCCCGCTAGTGACCCTGCGGGGCGGGCTGCGGCTTGGCCGCGTTGAAGAGTTTCACGTGGGCGTCGACCGCCTTGGCGTTGCCCTCATCCTCGATCTTCACGCCGGCCTGGCGGGCCTCCATGGCCTTCAGGCCCAACTCGGCCCGCTTGATCTCGACTTCGGCCTGGGCCTTCTCGGCCATGGCCTGCGCCTTGATCATTTCGGCCTGGGCGATCACCTGCTCGGGCGCCGGCGGCTGCGGCTGCGGGGGCGGGTCGCCCTCTTCCGGCGTCGCCAGCCCAGGCGGCAGCGAACGGCGCGCCCTGGCCGCAATCTCGTCAGACCCCGGCCAGTCCATCTGCTTCACGATCAGGTCGGGCGCGATCTGCATCAGGCCCGGATAGGCCTGCGTCATCGCCATCATGCTCTCGCGCGATTCCTCGCGGCGCGTGCTGTAGCTCGGCGCCACCGAGACCACCACGTCGTACTTGCCGACCGCGAGGTCGTTCAGCCGTGGCTGGCCGGGCGCCTTGAACTGGTTGACCTTGACGATCTCTTCCGCGCCGTCTTCGCCGAGCGTTCGGACAACCCGCTCGGTGTCGTAGATCAGCGGGATCATCTCGACCAAGATGCGGCCGGTCTGCATGATCCCGCGACCGAGGTTGTCGACGTAGTGATACGTGCCAACGTCACCTTCGCGCTGGCGGGCAATGATGGCCTTGCCGGTCTTCTCGTTCGATTCATCGCCCAGCGACGCGCGATAGATCCCAGTCGTGCGCTGCAAATCGTCGGCAGCCATTGCCAGATCGGCAATCAGGGCCTGCGACGGCACGTCAGGTGCGACCCGCTGCGGCGGCGGGTTGTTGCCGTCCGGATTGTAGTAAAGCACCGGGTAGTTGGCCCGGTTGGCGTTGGCCCACACGGGTTCGTGCCCGGCCAGTTGCTTCGGCGTCGCTGTCCACTTGGCCTTGGGCGCCATCGCGACCGCTTCGGCCAGCGTGCTGCGATGCAAGTTGTAAATCTTCTGCGGGTCCGTGGCGTCGCGCACCATGCCGCGCCGCATCGTCCACTCGCCCAGGTCGATTTCCTCGCCCAGCACCGGCACGATCGGCAGGATCGTCCCTGCCCAGTCGGTCGTGTCCTCCAACTGCTCGGCGCCGCTCATCAGCCGCATGCAGACCTTGGTGCGCATAACCTTGCGCTCGCGCTCGACCAGGCCGGCGGTCCGCAAATATTCCAGCGTGCCAGGCTTGGCCTCTTCCTCGTCTTCGGCGCAGATAACCTTGCCGTTGGTCAGGCGCAGCAGCGTGCGGTCAACATCGTCCTTATACCAGTATTCCGCGACGCGGAGTTTCTCGCCGCCGTCACCAAACCAACTGGCCGAGATGCTGTCCCCGCGATCCCATGCCTCGGTCCTGGCCTTGGGCCAGCGGCGCTGAAACTCGCGCTTGGTCAACATCTCCGTGACGAAGACGTGTCGCGCGTCCTCGCGCGTCGGCATCTGCGACCCCGAATCCCAAACGACCGAAAACGGCGAGAAAATCGGTCGGATTCGGATATCCAGATCCCAAGAATCGTCCGATGCGTATTCAGTCGTGACGCGCCAATGGCCCATGCCGCAGATCGCCGCATGTTCCAGCGCCTTCATGTAGGCGATATCCGCAAACGACTGCTGTTCGATGTTGCGGACCAGCCCGGTGTAGATTTCGGCGATCTTGCGGTCGGCGCCGTCGTCCACCGGCCGCACGCTGATCGACGGCGGCTTGATCCGGGCGTCGTTCACGACCTGGTGCACGTATTGCGGCAGTTGGTTGATGGTCAGCCGGGGCCGGCCATCTTCCTTGCGCTGCGCCAGATCGGCGTCGGTCCACTGGTATTCGCCGCCCGCGTAGAACTTCAGGTCGCGCTGCGCCGCATCGCGGTTCTGGCGATCGGCGTTCATGTCCTCCTGGAAAAGCTCGCGGGCATCGCGAACCGCATCGTCATCGCTCGCCATCACGACATCCAGTCGCCGCGATGGCGGGGCACGCTGTATACCGGCATCTTCACCTTGGCGTGCCGCAGCATCATGAGGCCGTAGCGGGAAGCGCTCATCAGATCGTCCGCCTCCTTCACGACCAGCCCGTCTTTGCGGTGGTAAAGCCGGAATTCGCCAAACCAGTCGTTCAGGTGCCGGAACACCTTCCATCGGCCGGTCTGCATCCGGCCCAACATGTCCATCAGCCCGGCCTCGACGCCGTTGCTGCGCTCGTCCTCGTAGGTCGCCGGCTCGCCCAGCATGTCGAGGCCCTGATCGCCGTATTGCTCGGCCAGCGGGCGGGCGCTGCCCTTGTCTCGGGCCAGGCCGTCATGCGGCCACGCCCACGGCAGCCAATCGCCCCAGGGCTTCAGCGCAGCGGCCTGCAAGATAGGCGTCTGGCCCCGCACCCGATGCGTCTTGGTCACGTAAACGCAGTCGGCGTCGCGATCCCACGCGAGCGCCACGGCGGCGAACGGGTGGTCGATGCCGAAGTCCATGGCGCCGATCTGCGGCCAGTGCGCCGGTATCTCGATCGGATCGCAGGCGATGGCGTCTTCGGTCACCGGGAAGATGCGGCCACTACCCAGCGTCGGTATGCCCTTGGTCCGGGCGTCCCGCTCATGCTCGGGATAGCTCGCGATGATCGCGGCCTTCTGGGCCGGCGTGTAATGCTCGGCATCGTCCAGCGTCATCGTGGTGACGTGCCGCGTGCTAGGCGGTGAGGTTGTCTCCAAGGAATGCCCTCACGACCTCGCTCATCCCCAAGAGCGGGGTGAATGTCAGGTAGACCACCGCATCGGGCCGCGCATTCGTGCGCGTCAGACCCTCGGTGTAGATGTCCTGCGGCGGCTCTTCGTCGAGCCAAAGCGCCTCAAGCGTCGGCCCCTGCCATTTGTCGCTGCCCTGCGCATAGGACTTGAATGAAACCGTTGAGACGCCGCCGCTCACGTGCTGTACGGTCGCGTTGTCCAGCAGGTTCGCCGTCCCCATCGCCCGCTTGGTGTCCAGCAGCCTGGCCTTGGGGATGAAGCCGGTGCCCCACAGCCGTTCGGTCTCCGGCGGCCCGATCAACTTGGCCTGCACGTTGTCGCGCGTAGCATCGTTGGTCACGCTGGCGGCCCAGGCTTTGATGGCGCGGTCGAACCGCCGGCCCTCCCACCAGTCGGGATAGAGGCCGGTCAGGTGCATCGCCATCTCGGCGCCGCCCGCGATCGTTTTGCCGACCTGGTTTGCCGCGATCAGCAGCCGTTCGCGATATTGCGCGCCGGCGGCGTGAAAGACGCGCTGCTTAGTGTACGGGCGGTATGCCTCCAGGCGGTTCTCCGCCTCGCGCCTCGCCAGTTCCTTCTCCATCCGTGCCAGCAATGCGGCGTCGGAGATGCTCGATTCCAGCGCGGAGTTCGTCATCGCTGAGTTCATCCAGCGGTCCTGCGCTGGCATTGACATTGACGTTCGGTACCTTGCCTTCGACGCGCTCGGCAATCTTTTCGCCCGCGACGATGCGGGCCATGGCGGGCGCGTTCTTGTCCTTCATGACCTCGCGCCACATGTCGGCCACGTCGGGGATGTCACCCGCGAGGATCATCCGCAGGGCCTCGGCCTTGATCTTGCCCTTCACCACGGCGCCCTTGTTGTCTGGCGGGTTATCCGCGCTGTATCGGCTAGTGCTCGCGCCTTTGGCCGGGCCACCCCAACCGGGGCCGCCCGGCGGCTTGAAGTTGTGATTCCAGGCCATCGCCGCTCACAGCCCTGCCCGCGCCGCCAGCCACGCCCGAATGTCAGAGCGCACAACCGACACGCCGTCCGGAATGGTGTTCAGCACGATCATGCCAGCCACCTGGCCGGTGAAGTCGGCTGATGTGGTTCCGCCAGACCTCGTTCCGCCCATCAGGAAATGCACGTTCGGCCCGTTGCCGGTGTCCAGAATCGTGCCGGTCGCGATATCGGTGCCGTCCAGCGCAACCGTGACCGACGCGCCGTCCTTGATGACCTCGATAACGTGCCAGTTGGTGTCTGGCGACGCCTGTTCGATGCCCCGGGCCGTGCCCGAAACATTGTAGCCAAAGCCCCTGTGGGTCGTGGTGTGCCGGTAGCCCGCCACCGTGCTACCGCCCGCGTCCACCCACGAGACAAACCGTTCGATGCCGGTCAGGTCCGTCTTGGCCGCCAGCGCGAAGTAGGTCGTGCCCGTGGTGAAATTGCCCGTCGAGAACGCGCCGATCAGGCCCGTGTTGTTTGCGCCAGGGAAGCTCCACAGGTAGTCGTTGGCGAATTGCAGCACGCGCTTGTTGCTGCCCACGCCGCCGGCCGTGTTGATGGTCGGCTGTAGCGCCACCGAACCCTGCCCGATCGTCCGGCTGGTCACATACAGGTCGTGCACGGTGCCGACGTTGTCGCCATTGGCGCCCGGCACGCTGGTCACGTCGCTGGCGTCCAGCACGAACAGCCGCTGGGCTGCGCTGATCTGCGCCGGCGTCCAGCCCTGTTCGCGCACGTCGACCGTCTGTTCGGTGTAGTCGCCCGCCCCGTTGGTGCAGCGGAACGTGACGTTGTAGGTCGTGAGCGGGTTCGGCGCCGTGCCGGCCAGCGTGCGCGTGCCGGCCGTCCAGCTCATCCACGACGGCTTGCTGACGACCTCCAGCCCGCCCACGCCTGGCGCGCCATACGAGAGGTTGCCGTTGTTCCAATAGCGGTTGCCCGCGCCGTCGTCGCGCGGCACCACCCACGAGAACGCATTGCCGGCCGTGGCCCCGCTGGTCGGCGGCGGGATGTTGAGGCTCGGCGCCACGCGGACAATCACGCGGTGCGGCACGCAGAAGCCCGTGTTGGTGTTGACCGCATGCAGCAAGCCGATCACCGCGCCGGGCCGCTTGAAGCTGCTAAGGTTCAGCGTGACCGTCCGGCCGGTCAGGTTCTGCGTCAGGCCCTGCGGCAGGCCGCCTGTCGAACCGCGCGGCGCCGTCATCTCGTCCACGCGGCCCGGCCCGTTGGTGTCCAGGCCATACATCCATTCCAGCGTCTCGCCCCACGCGCCCGCGCCCCACAGGGCCGCTGTGCTGGGCAGCGTGATGATCTTCGTCCCGGTCTCGCTGTTCGCAATCGTGGTGATCGTGGTCGGAATCGACGGCTCGACCCGCTCCGAACCAACCGGCATCCACCACCGCATCGACCAGATTTCCAGGGTCATCTCCTGGCTGGCCCAGTCTGTATCGCTGAAGGCGGTGCTGTATGGGGCCTGCGTGGCGTTGATTACCCCGGCCTGGACCTCCCACAGGGCGGTCCCGTTCGCTGTGCCAGGCGCAGAGAACGGCAGCGCGCTGGGCAATCCCACGATCGCGGCGTTATCGGCATCGCGCCGGCTGCTGCGGGCCACCGTGGGGGCATCCGCCGGCAGGTATTCCATGCGCTGGATCATCTGCGTGTCTGGCACGACGCGGGATGCAGCCGTGCCTCCAGGAGTGCCGCTGGCGCGCGTCGTGTGGCGCCATTCGTAGGCGATTTCGAATAGGTCGTGTTCGCCGCCGACGCCGCCGCTTCCGGTTGCCTCGCTCCCTCCAGCAGTCTTGAGAATCCATATAGCCGCGTGGGGATTTCGGCCCGTGCTGCCAACTGTAGCCGCTACGCTAGAACTCGGGATCGACCACCCGGCGGGTGAATTGATGCGGAAGCGGGTTTCGAGGATGCCCTGCCCGCGATGCGCGCCCCACAGGCTGAAGGTCGGGTGCGCCCACGCCATGCGGCGATCGGTCCAGGATGGCCCGCTGCTGTTGCTGCGGGTGCCCATCACGGCCTTTTCCTGCGACGTGGCGGGGCGGACCTTGAGGGTCATCTTGCCGCCGCTGATCGCGATAATGTCCGCGAACCCGACCACCACGCCGTCGCCCGCGTCCTGCCGGCCCGTGAAATACGGGTCGACCAGCAGGCCCACCGACGTCGCGCTCGTGGCCCGGCGGTCGCGGTCCACGCTGAAATTGTTCGCAAGGCGGGCGGTCGCGAGGTTGTCGGGCCGCAGCAGGTCGGCGGCCAGCGACTTGCCGAACGCGATGATCGCCCCGACCTTGTAACCCGCGTAGTCGCCCGTTCCTTCGGCGCCAATCGGCAGGCTTTCCAGCGGGTCGCTGGGGTCCAGTTCCTCGTCTTCCGGCTCAGGCTCCGGCTCGGGTTCCGGCTCAGGCTCGGGGTCTGGCCCGGGCGGCACTGGCGCGGTGTCGTCGGGGAAGGCCTGGCCCAACGCGAAGACCGAGACCTCAGCCGACAGGCGGCGCCCATCGGCGAATACGACACGGTTGGCGATCGTCCCGGCCCCGACGCCAATCTGGACCAGCACCGACACCACGCTGCCGCTGCGGGCCGCGCCGGTCAGGATCACGTCGGCCGAATACCAGTCGCTATCCGTGATCGCGCTGCCGGCACCCACGGCGGTCCAGTCGATCGCGAGGCGGTCCACCGCGCCGGCCTGCACGTCGAACGACGGCCGGCCAGACAACACGAAGCCCGGGCTGGCGAACTGCGGGAGGCCGCCGGGCAATAGCCGCAGTGTCGGCATCCGGCCTCCGCAACGCAAAACGCCCGGGCCGCAGGGCGCCGGGCGCTTGGAAAAGAAACGCCCGGCGCGGTGGAAACCGGCCGGGCGCGCTAATTCGATCTAGCGTATGGCTGCCACAAAATGCTCCCGCACGTCAAGGAACTCGATCAAGGCCCCTACGAAGCCACTTCGCTGCCGTGGTGCGGCGGACCTTCGCGATCGCGACGTATCCACTCAGCGTGCCCCAGCCGATGACCACGAAATCCACCACCGGCAGATATTCGGGGCCGATGCTTTCCCGTGCCCGCGAATAGGCGACGCGGGCTGCCATGTTGCGCTCGGCGGGCAGCAGGGCAGTTGGATCGTGGGCGCGATCGACACGCTCCGGCCGCTCGCCCTGCACGCCGTGCGCGGCATCGGCGAGGTCCCGCAGCGTGTCCGCTGCTGCACGCCGGACGGCCGTTTGCAGCACGTCGCCAAGATCGATGTTGTTGAGCGGATCGGCCCTGCGCGCGCGCTGCCCTTCAGCCCTCCGGTCCTCGACGATACGGTTCTGCACGAGCGTCGCGTTTTTGCCCCGGCCAATCAGAGGCCCAAGGTCGGCTGCTGTGCGTTGCCGGCTCACAGGAAGGCCTTCAAACGAGCATCGAAGCCAGAGACCGATTGCCGAACCACACTGAGTTCCTTCTCCAATCCGGCCATTTTCTCCAACGCGGCCTTGATGTCGCGTTCGAGTTTCTCAGCATCGGGACTGACTCGGATCGGCCCGTAAGCGGCCTCGCGGATTTGCTCCACGAACACGCGCGGAACAGACAAGTCTTCTGCGATCTTCTGGTCGCTGAAGCCGTCGAGATAGCGGCCTTTGGCGTCGTCGAAATTGGCGTCCAGCAGCGCACGTATGCGCTGGCGCTGGTCCGCGCTAGGCGCGCGGGCAGTGGGGATCGGCGATACGGCCATTTCTGGGAATCTCTCTTTCAGGGCCTCGCGGGCCTTTGCCAGCCAATCGGTTTTCGGCTTCTCACGGGACCGATCGCGGTTGACGCAAATCGGGCATTCGGCACGGCTATTGCTGATATGCCAGCCGACCCGTTCGGCGCGCTTGACGATCTTCTCGGGCGGCTCATGCGAAGAAATTTGGAGGTCTGCATGGCCGCCGCATCGGGCGCACGCAAATCTTGCGCTCGTTATCGGTGCGCCATTGACAGTCTGCCGCAAAGCCACGAACGGCCGCAGTTTCCGAACGCGCCCCTTCATGCGTCGGCGGACCGCCGGACCAGAGCGCGGTAAAACCCAAACGCGCTTTCCAGCATGGGGATAGCTTCGTCGATCGCGGGGTCAGCGCTCATCGCCCGCCCCCGCGCGCGTCAGTCCCGGCACGCGCGCGTTTGGTGAGCGTCGTGACCCTGATTTCGGAGGTATGGTCGCCGTCGTCGGTCCAGCGGCAGTCGCCCGCTTGGAGCGGGACGCCTGTGCGGACCAGGCGATGGAGGTTGTCGAGCATGGCCGGCAACTCGGCGAGCATGCGCGCTCGCGGGCCGTCGGGGATGCAGGCCATGTCGAGGAGGGTGGCAATCGGATATTCCATCACTCCCCCCTCTCCCGCTTCGCCGCCTCGCGCATCGCCGGGGCAACGGCGAGGGCCAGGGCGACGGAGGCGCGGACCTTCGCATCGCGCGGCGCTGCGCATCCCTGCGTGCTCTGCCGCCATCCGTCCCGGCCGCTAGGCCGGGCGCATGGCGAGCGGGGATGCTTCGCGAAGTTCTGTTCCGCCATACTTCCGCTATTGTCTATGGCGGAATGGCTGAAATCTGCCGTTTTCGATCCGCCATAGATTCCGCCATAGCGCATCCTCTCCGCTTCGGTTAGCGGACTATATTCCATCGCCATTTCCCCAATTCGTTTCCCCCATTTCGGGCCGGTCGGCGTGGAGGCGGATGGCGGTTTTCCCCAATTCGTCTCGGCCGGAGGCCGAGCAATTGGGGAAACACCCTCCGCCGAGGGGGTTTTGGCCCCCCGGTTTCCCCAATTCATCCCCAATTCGCAGATGTCAGGCGGGGCGTTTGCTTGCCTCAACGCGGACTCCTTTCCTTGCTCTGCCCTTCTCGCGATCGTGGTATTCCACCTCCACCAGCACGCCGTTGCGCTGCCAGATGGCGAGGATGTGCTTGGCCTGGGCTTCGTTGAGGTCGAACTCGTCCATGAGGACTGTGCCGGCCCACCGGTCGTTCTCTCGGCCGCGGCGGGAAAGGCCGTAGAGGTGCCCTTCCTTCGGCCCTTGGTCGATGCGATCGAGCGCGGCGTTGGCTTGGTCCTTGGTGATGTCGTCGAACACGTCGGGCGGGGTCCAGGGTTCGGCGACCTGCACGGAATCGCCGTTGGG
>ERZ650311.988-NODE-988-length-15380-cov-8.168548_pt1 | contig 15380 bp, 13 predicted proteins | sample MGYA00376247_ERZ650311 | MGnify/ENA primary metagenome ERZ650311 (study PRJEB26733, sample SAMN07839324) | wastewater metagenome | biome: small river; feature: stream; material: water | place: USA: North Carolina | collected 2016-07-28 ... | reverse complement strand
GAGGCCACGGCACCGAAGCCGGTGAGGTAGCCGCCGCCCAGCGAAAGGGTGTTCTGGCTGGAGACGGCGCCGAAGCCGGTCAGGTACCCGCCGCCATTGGCCAGCGTGCTTTGGGTGGCCAGCGCCGTGACGCCGGTGATGCGGGTGTAGCTGGGCAGGTTGTTCAGCGCCTGGCTGGTGTTGCTCAGGTCCACCGTCACGTTGGTGGGCAGGGCCACGGCCACGATGCGCGGGCTGGTGGCCTGCAGGGCCACGGTGCGGGCGTGCTTGATGGTGGCCATTACGCAAGCACCCCCACGGCCACGCGGCCCTTGATCCAGTCGCGCTCGATGCTGACCACCAGGCCGGTCTTGCCGGCGGCCAGCCCGAAACGGGCATGCGTCAGCGTCCAGGTGTCGCCCAGCTCCACCAGCATCAGGTGGGCGCGGTAGGTGGCGCTGTAGATGGCGCGCGGCGTTTTCCACAGGTCGCGGCGGCGCTCGGCCTCGGCGGTGGCCTCGGTGGTGTCGATCAGCAAGGTGTCGGCCTGCGGCGGCTGCGCGTCGAGGTTGTAGGTGCTGGCCGTGGTGGCGTCGGTGCTGGTCACGGTAAGCCATGCCTGCCCCAGCGCGCTGGCGCTGCTGGCGGGCAGGCCGCCGGCCAGGCCGCTGGTCTGTGGCGTGGCGTTCAGGGCGTAGCCCAGCCGGGCGGTGGCCTTGACGGCCGGGCGCTCGCTGACGGCCAGGCTGCGCGCATCCATGTCGGCCGCCGTCACGCTGGTGGGCGTGCCCGTGGCCGGCAGGGCCAGGCGGATCAGGCGCAGCAGGCCGGTGCTGGTAACCACCACCTGCGCGCCCACGCTGGCGGCCAGCTCCTGGCACAGGGCCAGCACGTTTTCGCGGTCGGCGCAATACCGGCCCACGGCCTGCGGGCAGGCGGCCACAAACGCGGCGAGCTGGGTGGCGTCGAGGTCGCCGCTGCTGAAGCGGGTGGCGCTCGGCCCGTAGTTCTGCACGATGTACTGAACCAGGCGGCCGATGTCGTTGCGGTAGGTGCCGCTGGGCTTGACGCCCTGCACGTCGCAGGTGATCTGCCCCACAGGCGCGGCGGTCAGCGTGAACTGGCTGGCGCTCAGGTTGCTGGTGTAGGTGGTGATGGGCGCGCCGTTGTCGCGCACCTCGATCAGGCGCTCAGCCGCGCCGGTGCTGTACTGATAGACCAGCGTGGCCGGGTTGACCAGCAGCGGCTCGATGTTGTGCACCTCGCCGAACACCACCGGGATCAGCCGGTCTTTGTTGTCGGTGCTGCCGCCCAGGGTGGTCTCGGTCAGCGGCGCGTTCAGGCGTTCCAGCTTGTCGCGCAGCTTGAGGTTCAGCACGTTGCGGGCGCGGCTGCCGATGTCGTCCACCACGCCGCTGAACACCAGGCGGAAGTCGGCGCGCGGCCAGGTGGGGTCGCCCACGTACACGGCGACGGCGCGATTGGCCCAGACGTAATCAAGCCAGCCGTCGCGGCTGCCGTCGGCGTTGCCGATCTCGATGTCGCCCCAGCTCATCGACGGACTGCCGTCGAGGTTGAGGCTTTCGGTGGTGCTGACGCCGCCCACGATGCAGGCGGTGTAGGCGGTGCTGGCGGGCGTGTCGGCGCTGCCGGTGGTGTAGTTGCGGTTGCTCAGGTACAGCGTGGTCTCGGAGCCGGCGATGCGCGCCACCGCCTCCACCAGCACGGTGCGGATGCTGCTGGCCGATGCCAGCCAGGCGGTGAATTGGGCATCGCTCAGGGCCATGGCTACACCACCGCCGGGGTTGAGGCGGCCGCGTGCGCGGCGCTGGCCAGGCCGTCGGCCACGGCGGTGGCGGTCTGCGCGCCCACGCTGACGGCGGTGTTGATCTGCGCCGCGCCCACCTGCACCACGGTGGATTCCAGCGCGGCGATGCGCTCGTTCAGGCGCGTGATTTCAGCGATCAGCGCCAGGTTGTTGTCGTTCAGCACCGTGGGCAGGTTGAGCAGGGCATCGCGCCCCTGCTGCTGGGCCTGCAGCAGCGCGGCCTGGGCGGCGGCCTGCTCGGTGGCGATGGCCGCGGCGCGGGCCTGCTCTTCGCTCAGGCGGGCCTGCGCGGCGGCGGCCTGCGTCACGGCCTGGGCCTGGATGCCGGCCACCAGCTCGTTCAGCTGCGCGAGCTTGGCGGCGTTGGCTTCGCTGATCACATTGGCCACGGTCGCGGCCTGCGTCTGCGCGGCCACGGAGGCGGCGATGGCCTGCAGCTCATTGATCTGCGCCGTGGCCGCCGCCGCCTGGCGCTGGCCGTCGGTGATGAGCGAGCCGCCGAAGCTGTCGAGCGTGCCGGTGACCTGCGCGAAGATGGCGTTATAGGCCGCCGGGTCAAACGCGCGGGCCTGCTCCAGATAGTCGCCGGCGGCGCCTTGCAGCGCGCTCATCGCGGCGGCGTCGCCCGCGCTGGCGCGGCCCAGCGTCGTGTTGTAGGCGCTGGCGGCCAGGGCCAGCTTTTCAGCGGGGGTGAGGGCCGACAGGTTGCCGATGCGCAGGTTTTGCACGTAGTCGCGCAGCTGGCGGCCCACGTCCACCATCTTCTCGGCGGCGGCAAGCTGCTCTTGCGCGCCCCGGAGTTGCGCGGCGTTTGCCTCTTCGATGGCCTTTTGCGCGGCGCGGGCGCCCTCGGCCATGGCCGCCTGCGCGGCGGCGGTGTCGGCGGCGATGGATTGCGTCACCAGGCCCAGCAGCTGGCGAATGGTGGCCATCTGCTCGGTGAGCGTGCCGGTGGACACGCTGGCCCACAGCGCCGCCTGGCTGTTGTCGGCGCCGCCGCCGGCCACGCTGATGGCGTTCATCAGGTCTTGCGCCTGCGCGGCGGTCTGCGCATAGGCGGCAATGCTGTTTTGCAGCGCGGCGATGGAGGCGGCGCTGGCGCTGGCTTGCGAGGCCAGGGCGCTGACGGCGGCCTGCATGTCGGTGATGTTGTAGATGACCTGCTGCAGCGCGCGGTTGCTCGGGTCCAGGGCGGCCAGCTCGCGCTGGCGCAGCAGGGCGGTGTCGCCGATGGCGGTGGCCAGCGAGCCCGACAGGCCGGTGCGCTGCGACAGGATGGCCGACATGCTGGCCAGCGTGCCGGTGGTCTCGGCCGTGGCGGCGTTCAGATCCAGGATGGCGCCGGCCATGCCCGACAGCACCACGGCGGCGCGGCGGCCGGGCTCGGTGGTGAGGTCGAAGCTGGCCATCACGGCGCGCAGCGATTCCACCGTGGCCGAGCCGATGGCCTCGGTGCTGACATTGAAGCCCTGCGCGGCCAGCTGCTGCTGGATGCGGTCGATCTTGTAGGCGCGCAGCTCGGTGGCGTTGAACAGGCGCTCGGCCGCGTCATCGAACGCGGCGAACACATCCGACATGCTGGTGCTGGCGCGCTGCAGGCTGGTGACGGCATCGGCGGCCTCCTGGGCGGCCGGGGTGAGCTCGGCCACCACGCCCGACAGGCCCAGCAGCGCGGCGTACGTCTTTTGGCCGCTGGTGGTGGTGAGGTCTTGCGCCTCCACCAGGGCGCGGAAGTTGGCGCGCGTGGGCTCGGTGATCAGCGCATTGAATTGCTGCGCCGTGTCGGCAAAGGCGCCACCGGCGGCCATGGTGGCCAGCGTCTGGTTCAGCGTGGCCAGCTTGGCGGCGAAGCGCTCGCTGTCGCTGAAAAACGCCTCGTTGAACGTGGCCAGGTTGGTGGCAAAGGCCTCCAGCCCGCCGCTGGCGCTGATGATGTTGAGCACGGCGCTGCCGGCCAGGTTGGCGAAGCCGTCGACCGAGGCGCCGAGCTGGGTGAGCGTGGCCTGCGTCTTGGTGATGGCGTCCACGGTGGAGGTGAGCTGCTCCAGCGTGGGCGCGTCGCCCAGGCTGTTGAGCATCTGGGTGGCCCAGTCTGGCAGGCCGATGCCGTCGATGGCCTTGCGCACGTCGGCGCTGATGGCGGCCAGGTATTCGGCGCTGCCGGCGCTGCCGTCGCTGAAGGTGCGGAAGCTCTGGCCGCCGGCCTGCCAGTCGGTGATGACGCCCTGCAGGTTCTTGATGAACAGGCTGCCCCAGGCGCCGTCTTTGCTGCTGTCGTCGGCAAAGCTGGCGGCGGCCTGGTAGCCCGCGGCCTTGCCGAAGGTGATGGCGGTGGCGTCGAGGATGCCGACGATGGACTTGACCAGGCCGGTGGTGAACTGCTCGGTGCTGGCGCTGTAGGCGATGCCGGTGAATCCGCTGTTGAACACGGCGCCGGCGCTGGCCTGCTGCAGGCCGCCGGCCGCGCTGTAGAAGCTGCCGGCGCCGGTGTGGGGCGTGCCGCTGTGGTCGAGCGCCTTGGCGATGGCGTAGACGGCGGTGACGGCGGCCAGATACGGGGCGGCGGTCATGAGGCCGCTCATCACGGCGCCCATGCCCTCGGCGGCGGCGGTGCCGAAGGCGGCGTTGGTGGCCAGAAGGCCGTCGATGCCGGTGCCGGTGAGGTTGGCGTAGGCGGTGCCGGCAAAGTTGGCGGCGCTGGTGCCGCCCGACAGCAGGCCGGACAGGTTGCCGATGCCTGAGAGCACGCCGGTGCCGCTGCCCGTGGCCGCATTGGCCGCGGTGGCAAAGCCGCCGCCCAGAATGGACGCGCCGATCTTGACGATGAACGGCCTGACCGTCATCTGGTACAGCACGTCGAGAATGCTGGCCTTGAGCGTCTGGCCCAGGCGCTTGAAGCTGGCGCTGCCACTCTCCCAGACGTTGACCCAGGTATCGTGCGCGGTGGTGTCGATGCTGTTGAACACCTGCAGCCAGCCGGCGGATTCTTTCTCCCGCAGGTCTTTGGTGTTGATCACGCCCACCAGGCGCTGGCGGGCTTCGATTTCGCGCTGCACGGCGTCATACGCCTCGGAGCCGGCGATCAGCACGGCCTGCTGCTCTTTCAGGCGGGCGATGGTGACCTGTTCGATGGCCTGCGCCAGGCTGATGTTTTGCTCGGCGGCCAGCGCGGTGGCGGCCTCTTCGTCTTGCAGGCCCTGCACGCGGGCGTTGACGGACTTGAGGGCCTGGGCGGCGGCGGCCTCCTGGTCGCGCAGCCATTGCTGGATGCCCGCATCCTCTTTGATGCGCTGGGCCTGGCGCTCTTCGGCCACGCGCTGCGCGGCCTCCATCTCTTTGGTGAGCGCCTTGGTGGCTTCGATGGCGGCGGGCTGCTGGGCCACGTAGCGCTGCACCGCCTGGTTGAAGGCGTCCAGGCTCAGGCGGCCGGAATCGAAGGCACTGCGCAGCAGGTTGACGTTGCGGGCATAGTCGGCATCGAAGCCGGTGGCCTTGCCGTTGATCTTGTCGAGCAGGCGGGCCAGCTCGTCGGTGGTGGTCTTGGCGGTGTCACCGAGCTTCTTGACGACAGGGGCGGCGGCCTGGTATTGCCGCATCAACGCGGCAAATGACTCATCAAACCCGGTTGGAAGTTGCGGACCAACAAAGGAAGGCATCTTTCCCAAGCCCAGAATACGCTGTTCAAGCGCGGCAAGTTCTTCGCGGGCGCGCTCGCCGTCTTCCTTGACGGCGGTGCTGATGGCTTTGAAGCCTTTGATGTCAAGCGTGGCCAGGGCGACGGATTGCGCGGCGATGGCGCCGATCTCGCGGCCAATGCTGGTGAGCACGAAGGCCACGTTGGCGCCGGCCACGGTGACGGCCTCCAGCACGGTTTTGAGGCCGGTGCCGAGGATCTGCGCCAGGCTGTTGCTGCCGTCCTTGCTCTCCAGGAACACGCGCGCCAGCTCGTTGAGCGTGGGCAGCACCTCGGCGGCCATGGTAGCGCCGAAGGCCTGGCCGGTGATCTGGATCTTCTTGAGGTTGTCGTTGAACTCGGCCGCATTGGCTGCCAGGTCGCCACTGAACACGATGCCAAGCTTCTCGGCCTCGGTGCGCAGGTCGGCGATGCCGGCGGCGCCCTTGTTGAGCAGCGGGATCAGGTCGGCGCCGGACTTGCCGAACAGCTCCACCGCGAGCGCGGCCTTCTCGGGGCCGTCGCGGAAGCTGGCGAACTTGCTGGCAATGTCGCCCAGCACGGCATCGCTGCCGCGCAGGCTGCCGTCGAGGTTCTTGAACGCGACGCCGATGGCCTGGAAGGCGGCGGCCTGCTCTTTGCCCCCGCCCGCGGCGGCGGCCATGTTGAGGCTGAGCTTGCGGATGCCGGTGGCCAGGGCCTCCACCGGGGTGCCCACCACTTCGCCGGCGTAGCGCAGGGCGGACAGGCTTTCGGTGGCGATGCCGGTTTTCTCGCTCAGATCGTCCAGCATGTCGAGCATGTCGACCGCGCCCTTGAGCGCCGAGACGCTGATGGCGCCGGCGGCCACGCCGCCCAGCACGCCGAAGGCGGCGCCCAGGGCGCCTACACCGCCGGCGGCGGCTTTGGCTTCGTCGGCCAGGCCGCTGAGCTTGCCGCGCACGGCGCCGAATGCGTTGCCGGTCTTGTCCTCGGCGGTGAGGATGATGCGGGTTTCGTTGGGCGCGGCCATCAGGCGGGTGCTCCGTCAAGTTTCGGCGCGCTGCTCGGCCCAGACGGCCAGCGTGGCGGATTCGCAGGCGCGGATGCCGTTGAAAACATCGCGGCGCTCGTCCGGGTTTTCAGGGCCTGCCAGGTCCATCCAGGCACGCACGCCCGCGTAATCCAGGCCTGTGGCGCCCGACATGCCGGTGCGCCATTGGGTCTGCACCGCGTTCCAGGCGTTCCAGGCTGGCACGTTGCACGGCCAGAGGTACAGGGTGTGCACCGGCTGCGCCGCAGCGCCCCCCAGCAGGCCGGCGCCGGCCAGGGCCTGGGCGAATGGGCTGTTGGGATCGGGCGGCGGGTCATTTTTTTTGCTCTGGCTGGCGAGGGCTCGGGCCAGAGCCTCTAGTTTTTTTCCTTCACGCTTACCTCGGTGCCGTAGGCCTTGAACATCAGCGAGGCCAGGCCGGGCACCTTGCACAGGCGGCGCAGCGCATCCGCGCTGAAATCGACCGGGGTGCCGTTGCCGTCGCGCACGCCGTCCCAGCCCTGGACGACGCTGGCCAGGAAGTCGGCGAAGGTGACGCTGGTTTCCTGCGCGAGGGCGTCCTTGTATTCGTCAACGTCGAGGCGGCGGGCGATGAGGTCGAAGCTGGCGGGCTTTTCGACGCCGGCGCCGTCTTTGGTGGTGAAGCGCACGGTGAAGCGCACCGTGTCGGAAATCTCGATGTTGAAGGCCATGGTTCCCCCGATGATGTGAAAACGCCCCCGATAGGAGGCGCGCAGGATGCAGGCTCGGGGGAAACCTGACTCGGCCTGAAGCCGTCCTGCGCGCCGATGCGGTGCGGCCCTGTGGATCAGGCGCCGTAGCCGACCATGCGGCCGTCCATCGAAATGGAGGCGGCCTTGGTGATGGCGCTGCCCTTGTTGAGCTTGGGCACTTCGGACAGCAGCAGGTTGCCGTAGCCGTACAGGCGGCCGCCGCCGGGCACCACCAGCTTCAGCGCGACCTTGGTGAAGGCGCGTGTGATGCCGGCCATGGCGGCCTGCACGGCGTTGGTGGGGTCGTAGCCGATTTCGAGGTCGATACTGGAGGCCTCGAAGCCGACGGGAACCTTGATGTCGTTGCGGGTGGCCAGCGGGCTGACGGTGTTGTACTTTGGGCCGCCGCCGTTGCTGGCGATGGTGAGGATCTGCGGAATCTCCACCCAGCTGCTGACCTTGGACGCGGTGCCCACGCCAGAGCCTGCGGGGTAGTAGGTGGTGGAGCTGGAATCGAGGCCGGTGATGTTGAAGGTGTCGGCCGTCTGGCTGTCAACCTCCCAGATCGTGTCGTTCGCGTCTTCCCAGCCGGATGCGATCAGGACGGGATCAAGGTCGCTGTAGCCGTGCGCGGTGGCGGTGGCCACGGCGGGCGATGCGTTGGTGACGGCGCTGATGGTCTTGGTGGCGGCGAAGGTGACCGAGTAGTAAATCTTGGTGCCTTCGGGGAAGTAGTAGGCCATGATGGTCTCGCTTTCTGGGTGGGTGGAGTTGCTGGGTGGATCAGGTGGCGACGGTGGGGGCGCCTGAGAGGGTTTGGGCAAGCACCTGCCAGCTTTGGCGCACCTCGGCGATCACCTGGCTGGCTTGCCCGGTGACGGTGGGGTCGGCGCTTTGCAGCAGGATGGGCGACTTGGCGAGGCCGCCCAGGTAGGCGGTGGTCTCGCTGGCGTACAGGGCGGATTCCACCTCGCCGGCCAGCGCGCGGCTGGCGGCGGCGGCATTGGTGCCGGTGGCCACGCTGATGATGTCCACCTGGAGGGTGCGGCTTTGCGTGAACGGGAAGCCGAGGCCAACCGAGTCGATCTGCTCGGGGCCGCAGGTGATGACGATGGCGGGCAGCATGGCGGCCGTGAGCTCGTCGGGGTGGTCCACGTACACGCTGGCGCCCGCGGCCGTGCCGGCGGCCACCAGGGTGGCGGCCAGGGCGGCGAGGATTTGTTGCTGGATGTGGGCGGCCATGATGGGTGTCTCCTCAGGCCTCGCGCAGGGTGAGCGTGGTGACGCCGGTGCCGTCGTGGGCGATGTTGGCCACGGTGTAGGCCATGCCGTCGATGGTGATGCCGTCGGCCCAGGCCACATCGGCCACGCTGGCCGTCTGGCACATGGCGCGCGGCGATGCGTCGGCAACCAGGCCGCCAAGCTGCGGCGCCGTGGCCGCGTCGAAGATGGCCCCGAACGTCAGCAGGACGCCGTGCGCGTTGTACGCGCTGGCTTCCGCCGCAAAGTCTGCGGTGCTGAAGAAGGGGGCGAGGTCTTCGGCGAACATGGGGGGATCACACGGTCTTCTTGACGGCGGTGAGGCTGACGCCGACCACCTGCGGGCCGGTGCCCACGGTGCCGACGTAGCGGATGTACCGGCGCACCTGCTTGGTCTGCAGCGCGATGGCCTTGATGTCGGCGGTGGTGGTGCTTTGCGTGAACGAGGCGCCGCTGACGTCTTGCCAGTCGGTGGAACCGTCGGCGCTGTCCTGGATCTTGCCGGTGAGCGTGCCGGTGCTGGTGCCGTGGTTCTGCACGATGATGGCGCCGCCGCAGTAGTCGAGCAGATCGACGGCGGAGCCGGTGGCGGCGGCGGTGTCGGCGCAGGAAGCGGCGGCCAGCAGCGCGACGGTGGTGGAATTGCCTGCGAAGCTGTGGATCATGGCGTGGCCTCTTTGGGTTTGGGTTCTTTGACGGGTTTGGCCGGCGGTTTGGGCTCAACCAGCGGGCCGACCTTGCCGGCGGCGGCGCCTTCGGCGTACTGCGCGGGGGTCAGCTCGACGGTGGCGCCCACCTCGCAACGCTGGCCGTTGACGCAGATGGGCCGCAGCACCGTGTAACTTGACACGGCCGGTGCGGTGGGTTTGGTGGTTTGGACCATGGTGCTGGGCGGGCCACCCGAAGGTGGCCCTGCGTTCATCAGGTGATCGACGTGGCGCGGCTGAAGGCGGCGGCCTGGCGGATGCCGACGTCCACCGACTGGATGGCGCGGATGCCGGTGATGGCGGTGGCGAACGCGGCGTAGGGGTTCAGCGCGATCTCCAGCATGCCCCACTCGCCGATGATGACCTGGCTGAAATCGCCGAAGATCATCGAGGCAGCCGTGAGCTGCGTGGTGCTGGTGGCGCGGAAGCCGTCCACGGTGCCGTCGAGGATGGAGCCTTCCCAGATGGTCTTGCTGTCGGTGCTGGCGATGCGGGCGCGGCCCTTGAGCAGGCCGGCCACCGCGGGCGTGGTGACGTAGGCGCAGCCGTCGGCCAGGGCGTTGCTGCCGGCCAGGTCGGTCTGGAACTCGATGATGTCGGCCAGATCGAGCGAGCCGCCGGTGACGCTGCCGATGTTGGCCGTCTGGCTGATGCCGGTGGGCTGGCCCGAAGAGCCGGAGCCTTCGAACGCGGCCAGGTCAATGGCCAAGGCCAGCACCTTGGCCAGGTCGCCCATGACCAGGGCCTCGGCGGCCGGGGTGGACTGCAGCATCAGCTGGCGGCTCAGCTCGGTGTAGGCGCCGACCGTCTTGGGCGTGAGCGCGAGCTGGCCGATGGTCTGCTGACTCTCGGTGATGGCGGTGGCTTCGTTGGTGAGCCAGTAGGCGGTGGCGGCGCCGGTGAGCTTGGGGATGCTCAGGTTGCCGACCAGGCCGGGCAGCATGGTGGCGCCCAGGGCGGCCACGCGGCTGCGTGCGCGCAGCAGGTCGATGAAGTTGGCGGCGTCGAGGTTGGTGGCCACCAGGTTGCCGCCCGCCGTTGGCGTGCCGACGGTGAGGTCGCGGCGCTGGATGTCGGCCGGCATGTAGAAACCGCCATGCACGGCTTCGGAGAGGCCGGTGCGCTTGAGGATTTCGGAATGGCATTCCAGCTCGAATTCGGCGCCCTTCCAGGTCTTGTCGGAAATGGCGCGGATGGCCTTGAACACGCTGAAGCGCTTTTGCTCTTTGGCCGACAGGTCAAGGTTGGTTGCCTGCGTGGTTTGCGCGGCCGTGACGGCGTTCATGATCTGGGCGCGCAGCTGCTCGACGGTCTCGCCTTTTTCGATGGCCTGTTTGGCCAGCTCGACGCCGTTGAAGCGGGCGAACTGCTCGCCGATGGCGATGATCTCGCGGACCTGCGCGCGCTCGGCCGCCACTTGGGCGCGAACGTCGGCGGAGGTGATGGCGGGCGCGGCGGGCGTGACGGGCGCGGTGGTTTCCGTGGCAGTGGACATGGTGGTTTCCTTCAGGGTGGGAATGGATGCGGGGGCGATGGGGGAGTCGGCGCCGGCGCTGCGGCCGATGCCGACGCTGGCGTCGGCCGGGACACTGACGATGGAGACCTCGAAGGGCTCCCAATCGGTGACTCGGTAGACGTCGGCGGCGTCTTCTTGCACGGCGTTGGGGTCGGCGCTTTCGACCAGGACGGCCTTGTGGATCTGGTAACCCACGCTGACGTTCTGACGGATGCCGTCGATCACGTCCTGGAAGATTTCAGACGCCCGCTCGCTTTTCCCAAAGCGAACCAGCGCGCGACATACCCTGTCGGCGCCGATCTGGACGTTTTCGATCACGCCGATCTGGTCGGTGGTGTTGTGGTCGCACAGCAGCGGCCCGCCGCTTTGCAGGCGGCCCAGGCGGATGGCGGTGGGGGCGCAATCAAGCACCTCGACGCCCCACCAGCGCTCGTACGGTGTCTCGCTGGCGAATGCCAGCATGGCGGTACGCGCGGCTTCATCAATGGTGTCACGCTTGACCGCGAAGGCGCGGTGCAGCGTGGTGCCGGGTTTGATGGACTTCATGGGGGCGATGGTGGCTGGGTTGAACGCAAAATTTCAGGGGGGAATTGACACAACTCAGGCGGATGCGCCGTTGGCTGCGGCGGCCTGGCCTTTGGCGGTGGCCAGCGCAGCCTGCTCGGACGCCAGCACGACGCCCATGGTTTTGCGTAGCGTTTCGGCAGCCTTGATTTCGACCAGCAGGTCTTCGTAATCCAGGCCGAGCTTGGCGGCGACGCTTTGCGGGCTTTTCAGCCCGGCATTGATGGCGGCGATGTCGGCCTCGATGTCCTTCAACGGGTCAACCCATTCCCAGCGGCGGCCCTGGAAGGTGTGGGCGCTGAACTTGTCGAGCTTGGCCACGGGCAAGGCGCTGCCGTTGGGCATGAGGATCTGGCCAAAGGCCAGCGCGGATTGCATGAATTCGGCATGCACGCGGTCGAGGAAGGACTGCGCAAACCATTCCTGAATCAGCATCCAGGCGTCGCGCTCTTCGAGCGTGCCGGATCTGATGCTGGAAAAGCTGACGCCCTCCAGATCGTTGGCCAGCGCGTGATAGGCCACGCCCAGGCCGCTGGCGACGCCGCGCAGGTTGGCCTTGACGAAATCGGCGTACATTGCCGTGGGGTAGTCGGGGTTGAAGGGCTGAAAGTTGACGCCCTCGGGCAGGCTCTGGAAGACGCCGGGGTCGGCGTCCATCGTCAGGGCGGCGTCGGCGGTGCCGTCTTCGGTGCCGGTGCTGATCGGGTGGGATTGGCCGTCGGGCGTGGTGAAGAAACCCATCTTGCTGGCGCCGACGCGCGCGGCGATGACCGCGGCCTCCTCATAGCCGCCCAGGTTGTTGAGGCGCAGCATGGCGGCATGCGCCCAGGGCATGCCGCGTACCTGCTCGGGCCGGTCGCTGATGAATTCGTGAATGATGTCTTCGGCCGGGATGCGCTGGCGCGCGTTTTCCTGATAGCCGAGGTTGATCTGGTAGGCCTCGCCTGGGTGCGAGCCCTTCAGCCAGTAGGCCACCGGGCGGCCGTAGGCGTTGACTTCGACGCCCATACGGATAGCGTTGGCGCCCTGCGTGGCGGGTTGGTTGTAGCCGGTGTCGAGTCGGTCAATGTCCAACATCTGCAGCGCGATGCCGAAGGGGTTGCCGGCGGCTTTGCCGCGGACGATCTGGAACATGAATTCGCCATCGCGGGCGGCGGCCTTGATGGCGAGCTGCTGTAGGCCGATGAGGCTTTGGCGGCCGGTGACGTCGCAAACGCCTTTGCGGCTGAAGCGCTCCCAGGCGCGCTCGATGGCGTCGTTGGCCAGGGTGTCGGGCTTGCCGGGCTGGTCATACACGCGGGCCTGGAACCGGAAGCCGGCCGGGCCGACCACGTTGGTGGTGACCATGGCGAGCCACTTTTTGACGTATTCGTCATCGTTGGCGAGCTTGCGGCTGCGGGCGCGAACGGCGTCGAGGCTGCGATGGATGTCTGAATTGGCGCTGGCGCTGATGGTGGACCAGCCTTGCGTGAGGCGGTTGACTTGGGCGGCGGCGTAGCTGCGCCGGCCGACTGCTGGCGCTTTGTTTGGGATCAGGGTAACGGGCGTGAGGCCGGCGCGATCCGCACCGCCGGGGCGCTGGTGCAGCCACTTGGACAGCACGACGCTTTTTTTGTCGGCGACGCGGCGGGCGTCATACCATGGGGCGAGTGTGGTCATCGTGTGGTGAACCTGACGGCGACCTGATTGCGCGGGCTCAGGCCGGCATTGATGCGGGCGGCGTTTTCTTCGGTGGCGACTTCGGCCATGAGGCGCGAGCGGAAGGCCATGAAGTCGCCGGGGGTCTGGAATTGCTGGCGGCGGCCGGCGATCTCGTAGCTGTGCTGGTAGGCCTTGGCGCCATAGGTCTCCAGCAGCAGGTTGACGGCATCCAGCGCCTTGCGGGCGCTGCTGCGGGTGTCATAGGTGGTGGCGGCGGCCAGGTTGGGCGACACCACCATGGCGCCGGTGCCGACGGTGTAGCGCTCGGCGGCCTTGGTGACGGTGGACTGCCAGGTGTAGGTGCCGGACGCCCACCCGGCGCTGGTGGCGGCGCTGATGCTGACCAGGTGATCGGCACCGCTGGCGGTGGCGGTGGCGGTGATCTTGGCTGCGGAATTGATGAAGGTGTAGGCCAGCACCCAGCCGGCGCTGGCCGGGTAGTCAGAGAGGCTTTTCAGCCAGGAAATGGAATCGCCCGCCGTGACGCGGCTTGGCTCGGTGGTGGCGGTCATGGCCACGATGGTGGCTGGTGCCGCTGGAAAAACTCAGGGGGAAATTGACACAGGGCCGCGCTATTTGCTGCCCAGGATGCGGTAGCCGGTGCGCCGGCTGACGTTTGCCATGCGGAAGATGTCGCCCATGGGCTGCGCCTGGCTCAGGCCGTGCGCCACCACCCAGCGCCGGGTGGTGCGGCTCAGGCCGCCGATTCCTTTGGCGACCTCGGCCCGGTTGCCGCCCCAGTGCTTGCGTGTTTCCTGCTCCAGCTTGAGGCGGGTTTCAATGGGCAGGTCTGGCACATGCTTGGCCAGACGGGTCAGGAAGTCGTCCACGATGTCCATACATCACCATGTTCTGACTCCTGAATTTGTGTGTTTTTTTGAGCGCGACAGGCCGATTGTCGCTATTTTGGTGTCAAGGGTCAAGGGGGTTATTTCCAGCCTTTGACGAAGGGGCCAGGGGTGCGGCGCAGGGATCTGGCTGGGGTGGCGTCTGGCCGGGTGCTGGTGGCCGGCGCATCGGGCGCGCTGGGTTCTTCCGGCTTGGCTGCTGCGGCTTTCAGGCGGGCCTCCACGCGGTCCCAGTCGGCGGCGGTGTAGCGGTGCAGGCGCAGCTCGGGGTGGTGGGCGGCGGCGTAGCTGTAGCCCCAGGTGTCGAGCGGCTCGTTGCGGGCGCCGCGTTTTTTCTCGAAGCGGTTTTTGGCCGGGTTGTAGCTTTCGCTGACCAGGCCGGCGAAGTATTCGGGCGGGAGCTGGTCGCTGAAGTGGGTGAGGCGCGCGGCGGGGTCTTTGGCGGCGTCGGTGCTCAGGCGGCTGTAAAGCCAGTGCTTGATGCCGACGGTGCCGACGTGGTGGATGAGCACGCCGCGGCGGTCGAGCCGGCCGCGCCAGTCCACGTCCTGCATCTTGCCCTTGCTGATCACGGGCGCATTGTTGGGCACGGCGCCGAAGATGGCCATTGGGCGGCGCACGCGGCGGTCGCGCACGAAGGCTTTGACGGCCTCGGTGCGGTGGCCGCCGGCATCGATGGCGACGGCCTCCACGCGCAGCATGGCGCCGCTGTCGTGCTGGATGGGGGTGTTGAGCAGCGCGGTGAGCGATGTCCATACCTCATCACTGGCCGGGTCGCCGGGGAGCTCGATGTAATCGAGCGTCCAGAAGGCCATGCCGCGTCCCCAGCCGGTGATGTGGACGGCCAGGCGGTTGTCTTGCGTATCGACGCCGGCGGTGATGACCAGGGCGCCGGCAGGTGCGGTGCGCAGCGCGTAGGGCTCGGAGCGGTCGGCGATGGCGTTGTGGCGCACGGCGCGCATCGCTGGGTCTTCCCATGGCTCGGCCAGGCGGTCGTTGATGAAGGTCTTGAGGCGGGCGGGGTCGTTCTGGGCTTCGATCCAGCTTTCAACCAGGTCGGCCCAGCGCGGGCCGAGGCCGATCTGGTAATACAGGCAGTTGATGTGATAGCCGCGCACCCTGGCGCCCGGGTTGTCGGGCACCCAGCGTCCGGCGGCGATCATGGCGGTTTTGTGGTGCTCGTCGATGGCGGCGCCGCATTCGCGGCAGACATAGACGGGGTTGGCACCGCCCGGACCCCAGCGCAGGCCGGACCATTCGAGGTGCTGCTCGTGGCCGCAATGGGGGCACGGGACATGGTATCGGCGCTGGTCGGACTTGAGCCAGAGCTGTTCGATGCGGCTGATGCCTTTGATCTGCGGCGTGCTGATGTACAGGCGCTTGTACGTGCCCGGGTAGGCGCTGGTGCGGCCGTTGAGCATTTCGAGCGGGTCGTCGCCGCCGGTGAAGTTGGCGGCAAATTCGTCCACCTCGTCGACCAGCAGGGTGCGCACGGTGGTGGACTTGAGGCGCGACGGGCTGCCGGCGTGCTCCAGGTAGAGCTGGCCACCGGCGAAGT
>ERZ650311.987-NODE-987-length-15391-cov-5.736763_pt1 | contig 15391 bp, 9 predicted proteins | sample MGYA00376247_ERZ650311 | MGnify/ENA primary metagenome ERZ650311 (study PRJEB26733, sample SAMN07839324) | wastewater metagenome | biome: small river; feature: stream; material: water | place: USA: North Carolina | collected 2016-07-28 ... | reverse complement strand
GGCGTTTGCATAAGGCAAACCAACCCAGGTCAAAATTAGCGAGAGCAGCATTCCGAGCAGGAACGAAAAGGCCCCCGGAACAAGCTCACCGAGGTGCTCGCTCTCGATGCCGATGTATGGAGCGACTAGGCCCAAAATTGCGGCATAAACAAGGATGACTGCGGTGACCGCTAGAAATGTAAGGTCCATTAGGCGATGAATCCAACCCGGCGCTGTTCTTCGGCGCCAATTTCGACGTAGGCCAGTGCGTCGGTCGGAACCACGAACAAACGACCTTTAGAGTCGCTCAGCTTCAAAACCTTGGCCCCGGCCTCAAGCGCAGCAGCAACTGCTGCTTCAACCTGATGTGCGGTCTGGTTTGAATCGAACGAGATTTCTCTGGCCGAGTTGCGAATGCCGATTTTGACGTCCATCTGTGCCTTTCTTTTCTTTCACTAGATTACGACAGCGAAAGTCGCGGTCAGGCCAAGTGCTTAAACTTGTCTTTGATTTTCAGGTCAAACAACGGAGCCCCTCTTGTCATCTAAATCAATCAAACTAGCGCCATTAGTCGAGCCGGCTGGCGAGCTAAGCCAGAACGAAATCGAGCGCTATTCGCGCCACCTGATTATTCCTGAAGTTGGCCTAATCGGGCAGCGACGAATCAAGAATGCAAAGGTGCTGGTCATCGGTGCGGGTGGTTTGGGCTCGCCGACCCTGCTTTATTTGGCTGCTGCGGGCGTGGGCACTCTGGGCATCGTCGATTTTGACACCGTTGACGAATCTAATCTTCAGCGACAGGTGATTCACTCGCAGGCTGATCTAGGTCGCCCGAAGGCAGTTTCAGCTAAAGAGTCAGTTCTTGGCATAAACCCAAATGTGAATGTTGTGCTTCACGAGGTTCGCCTCGACAACGACAATGTGCTTGAAATCTTCAAAGACTATGACTTGATTCTTGATGGCACCGACAACTTTGCAACTCGCTATCTGGTCAACGACGCGGCGGCAATTCTCGGCAAGCCATACGTCTCTGGTTCGATATACCGATTCGACGGCCAAGTTTCAGTTTTCTGGCAGGGTCACGGCCCGACTTATCGCGACCTTTATCCTGAGGCCCCGCCAGCGGCAATGGCACCATCGTGTTCTGAGGGCGGCGTGTTTGGTGTGCTGTGCGCGGCGGTTGGATCGATCATGGCCACTGAGGCAATCAAGCTGATCACTGGCATTGGCGACGTTCTTTTGGGTCGCCTGCTGATGTTTGATGCACTCGAAATGAAGTGGCGTGAATTGCCGATTCGCAAAGACCCAGAAATTGGCCCAATCACTGAACTCATCGACTATGACTATTTCTGCGGACTAAAGGGCGGCGACAACGAAGAGCTGGTCAAAGACTCAACCATTGATGTTCACCAGCTAGCCGATCGATTGGCTGCTCGTGAGCGCGGTGAAGATGACTTCATTTTGATCGATGTGCGTGAGCCAAACGAATTCGAAATTAACCGCATTCCTGGATCGGTTTTGATTCCGAAGGGTGAGTTCTTAACCGGTGAGGCATTTGCCAAGCTGCCAAGCGACAAGCAAATTGTTATTCACTGCAAGTCAGGCAAACGCTCAGCAGATGCACTCGCCGTGGTCAAGCGCATCGGATTCTCAGATGCGGTTCACGTTGGCGGCGGCGTTGTTGACTGGGTCGAAAAAATCGAACCAGAGCAATCTCGCTACTAATCGAGAGAATGCCAAGGCGCTAACCGATGTCGGTGGCTTGGTTTAGTTTGATTTCATGACCAAGCCGCACTTTCGACTGCACCAAGCCAAAAGTGCGCTCGCTGAAGTCACGCTGTCGCCGTCTCAGTTAGCAGTCGCAAACCTGCCCGTCGATGCTGCCGGCTTGGTTTATGGGGCTCCCGGTTCGGGCAAAACCCTTGCCATTCAGGCCAGAGTCTCTGAGCTTGTGAAGGCTGGCGTTAGGCCTGATCAAATTTTGACTTTCTCGGCAACCCGCGAAAGCGCTAACGCGTTGCGCGATTTGCTGGCTCTCGATCTTCAAACTGCCACTTCGGGCCCGCTGGCTCGCACAGTCACCAGTTTTGCTTTTGAGCTCTTGGCGCGTGCGGCCATGGCCGCTGGGCAGTCGGCACCAGAGCTAATCAGCGGCGCCGAACAAGATCAAATAGTGGCCCAAATTTTAGAATCCACTGATCTCGAATCAGTCTGGCCAACCCACATTGACAAAAAGACGATATCGCTCAAGGGCTTCAGGGCTGAGTTGCGCGACCTTATTGCCGTTGCGGTTGAGCATCAGCTGTCGCCAGCTCAGCTTGACCAGCTGGCCCAAAAACATGGTCGCGTTGAGTGGCACGCAGCATCGGTGATTTTGAGTGCCTATCTGAGCCGACTCGCTTCAGCTGAATTTGACGGTCGCTTCGACGCATCGAGTCTTTTGGTCAGGGCAGCAAAGTTGATTAGAGATCAAGGGCTGGTCGCCCCGATTGCATCAATTTTGGTTGACGATGCACAAGAGCTAACCCCGGCCGCGAGTCGTTTTTTGCAACAGTTAGTTTCTGCCAGCGGCGCAGGTTTGATTTTGGTCGGCGACCCAGATTCGGTCACGCTCTCGTTTAGAGCAGCCGACCCAACCGGCATGCGGCAATTGGCCGAGTCGGTCGCCGAGGCTAAAAACTCGAAAATAGAACAGATTGACCTGTTGCCAACCCACGCCGTGCGAGCGCCACGCATTGGTCAGGTTTTAGCGAGGGTCTCGCAACACATTGCGGTTGCAAAAGCTGGCCGACAGCGCAAAGGCGTTAACCCAAGCGGCCAGGCCTTAGAGGCCACAGCCGACCTAAATGCGGTTGAATCAAAGGTTTTTGCGCAAAGCCAAGACGAAATATCATGGCTAGCCCGACGCCTTCGCGAGCTGCACCTTCAAGAGGGCATTGCCTATCGCGACATTGCGGTCGTGGTTCGCTCGCGCGAAAGCGTGGCGCAGTGGTCGGCTGACTTGGCGCACCACGGCGTTGCCGTTTCAAGCGCAGGCAGTGCGTCAGCACTCAAAGACCAATTTGCCTCAAGAGCGCTGCTTGATTTGGCCTCATTCGCGCTGCGGCAGGGTCGCGATAATTGGCCTGGTGTCAACAACGTCGCCGAGGCTATCGAATTATTGAGCTCGCCTTTCTGCGGTTTAGACGCCCTGGGGTTGAGGCGACTAAGGCGCACTCTGCGACGTGAAGAGTTGAGTGCCGACGGCCAACGAAACAGCGATGAACTCTTAGTTGCACTGTTTTCTGCAGTTGGCTCAGCGGTCTCACTTGAGACTTTTGAGGGCAAGCGGGCAACTGCATTCTTGAAATCAATTCACCAAGCCGCAAGCCTTTTTGCCGATGAATCTAAGTCAAAGGCATCGATCGAAGATCTGCTTTGGGCACTCTGGAGCAACTCAGGGTTGGCCGAACGATGGCGAGAACTATCACGTGGCAGCTCAGACGTTAGCTTGCAAGCAAACCGAAACTTAGACTCCATAGTCGCGCTTTTTGCTGCCGCAAATCGTTTTGCCGAGCGATATCCAGATGGCGACCCAGCGGTGTTTCTTGAGCAGCAGCTGTCTCTCGACCTGGTCGAAGACACACTCGCTAGCCGTTCGAATCTAATTGATTCGATAACCGTGACCACTCCAGCCGGGCTGATCGGTCGCCGATATTCGGTTGTTGCATTGCCCACCCTTATCGAAGGCGCATGGCCAAACTTGAAGGCTAGGTCTTCGTTGCTGGGCGCAAAACCGCTCGACGAGCTTTTGAGCGGGCGCGTCGATGAGCTCAAATCTGCGAGTCGATCCGAGCTTCCAGATGAAATGCGAATGCTTCATAAAGCTGTCGGCGCAGCATCGCAAAAGCTATTGATTTCATCGGTTCAACTTGAAGATAAGCAAATTTCTCAATTCGTGACCCTAATGCTGGGCCAGGCTCCTGATGTGAGTCGAGAGAGTCAAACTAGGTTTAGCCTCAGGTCAATAACTGCAGAGCAACGCAAACGCTTGGCGGCCGCGGTTCGGGCTGGCAATCTCAAAGAAGCCGAGCGCGCGGGCATAAATCTTGTGCGCCTTAGCATTGCCGGTGCGCCCGGTGCTCACCCCGACAACTGGTATGGCCTCGCAGAAATCAGCACCACGGCACCGTTGGTGGATCTAGACTCCGGTGAGTCGGTCTCAATCAGCCCATCGAGGCTCGATAGCTTCATGAAATGCCCACTGCACTGGTTCTTAGACTCCCACGGAGCGAGCGAGGGCACGTTTTCGGCCAACCTAGGAACCCTGCTGCACAGCGCACTCGAAAAGTTGGCCATCGAGCATCCTGCGGTTGAGGCACCAGGCAGTGAGGGGCCAGAGCGTGACGGTGCAAAAGTTGAGTCACTGCTGTGGCAAGGGGTTGAGTCTCAGTGGCACACACTGAGTTTCGAGGCCGACTGGCTTGAGAAAGCTGCTCTGCGAAAAGCCAAGCTAATGATCTCGAACATCGTCGATTATCTTCATCAGTTCAATGGCGCGGGCGGCCGAGTAATTGGCCGCGAAGTTGCATTTGAGTTTGCTAAAGGCAAAGCAAACATAAAAGGGAAAATTGACCGCATCGAACTCATGCCCGATGGCCGTGTGTTGATGATTGACCTAAAGACCGGTCAAAAACAATTCACCGCCCAAGAGGCAATGCATCACAGTCAACTGGGCCTTTATCAATTGGCTTTCGAATCAGGTGCCCTAGATTCGCAAATTAGCGATGCCTTAGCTGGCTTGGTTAGCGACGGCAACACGGCAATTTCAGACCTAGCCAAAGCAGGCCGATCGGCTTTGCATTCAGGCGGCGCCAAGCTGGTTTTAGTTGGCCGCGACAAACTCACTCAACGCGAGCAGCCGCCAATCGGACAGGCGTCGCTGAGAGCCGAATTCTTAGACCAAATTGAGCTTGCAACTGCCGGAATGGCAGAACAGGTGCTGATTGCACAAATCGACAGCCACTGCAACAACGACAATGAATTCGGCAGTTGCAAAATTCACCTGGTTAGGGCGGTCTCTTATGTCGAATAACCAAAATGGCGCCAGGTGGAGCGCACAGCAGGTTTATCAGGTGGTCAAACCTTTTAGCCTTACCGAAGAGCAAGCCAGGGCAGTTGAGCTAGCCAGCACAATTAGCCCAAGTTTGGTGGTTGCGGGTGCTGGCGCGGGCAAAACCGAACTCATGTCAGTGCGAGTGCTCTGGCTGGTTGCCAATGAGTTCGCGCGACCAGAGCAAATTCTTGGCCTCACCTTTACTCGCAAAGCCGCCAGTGAGCTATCAAAGCGAATTTTCGAAAGCCTACTCAAGTTGCGTGACAGTGAGCTTTGGCCCACAGAACTCGAATACGACTTCGTAGCGCCAACGATATCGACCTACAACGCATATGCGAACGGCTTGTTTCGCGATTTTGCGCTAGCAATCGGGCACGAACCTGAAGCCGCATTGCTAACCGAAGGTGCAGCCTTTGCTCTGGCGCGCGAGGTTTTGCTGACTCACGGTGGCGACATCGATGAGCGACTCGGTGAATTAGACAAAACCCCCGACGCCATGGTCGAGCTGATTTTGAGCATGGCTCAGTCGATGAGCGACAATCTCGCCACAGCTAACCAAGTTGATTCAGAGGTTAGGCATGTGCTCGAAAAGATGGACGAGCTGCCCAAAAAAGCTGGCTCGAGTGACTTTTCACGATTTGCCTATATCGATGAAATCGCAGCAAAGCTGGGCGTGAATCAAACGCTTGCCAAACTGGCCGAGGCGTTTAATAACGAGAAGCGGCGACTCGGATTCGTCGATTATGCAGATCAGGTTGCACTAGCTGAGCTTGCTGTTCGACAGGTTCCGCAGGTGCGCGAGCGCGAGCGGGCTAGTTTCACACAAGTGCTGCTTGACGAATATCAAGACACATCATTTTTGCAAGCTAGATTGCTGCGCGGACTGTTTGCCGACAGCGCCGTATGTGCCGTGGGAGACCCTAATCAATCAATTTATGGCTGGCGCGGGGCCAGCTCTTCAAACCTCGAAGACTTCGCGACCGATTTTTGCTCAGAACCCGCTTTGGTTGAGCAGTTTTCGTTGAGCACAAGCTGGAGAAACCCCTCAGCAGTTCTTGAACTGGCTAATCACCTTTCTGCGCCTTTAGCTCAGCCGGCATCGTTCGGCAAATCTGCAAGCGACCTAAAGGTAATCAAGCTTGCACCGCGAGCAGAGGCTCCAGTGGGCCAAATTGAAACCTCATTTCATGCCGATTCACAAGAAGAAGCCGTTGCACTTGCCGAGTGGTTTAAATCGAAGTCAACCACCGAAAGCACCTCGGCACTTCTTCTCAGAAGTCGCACAAACATGGCGCTATTCGCTCAGGTCTTTCAAGATGCCGGTCTAGAGGTTGAGGTTGTCGGCCTAGGCGGCTTGCTTGAGATTCCTGAAATCGTCGATTTAGTTTGCGCACTCAAAGTCATCAATTCACCCCAATCTGGCTCTGCGCTTATTCGACTTTTATCAGGCCCACGCTGGCGGGTCGGCACCAAAGACCTTGCCCAACTTGCAGATTTCGCTCGCTATCGGGCAAGGTCATTCGATGCTGAATTAGAGAACAAAATTCGCTCCAGTTTGGCGGTCGAAGACTCATCTTCGATTGTTGACGCCCTCGATAGTTTGGTCGATCAACCAAAGCTCGACCGATTCGAATTCAGTCAAATTGGCCTCGATCGATTGAGAAACGCCGGTGCACTTTTTAGGCAAATGAGACGCCAGGTTGGCTTGGGGTTAGTTGAGTTTGTCAGATCTGTCGAGCAAGAGCTGTGGCTCGATGTTGAGGTAATGGCTAACCCAAAACTCAAGCATCCGATGTCTAACCTCAATGCTTTCGCCAACATCGTTTCAAACTATGCTGCTAGCAATCATCGACCGACACTTAGCTCGTTTTTAGCCTGGCTTGATTTTGCCGACCAGCGTGAAAGATTCGAGATTCCGGCGGTATCACCCGAAAAGGGCGTGGTTCAGATTCTGACCATCCATGCGGCTAAGGGCCTCGAGTGGCACAACGTGGCAATTGCCAATCTGAGTGAAGGCGATTTTCCGTCAGACCGAGGGGCCTCAACCGGATGGGCTAACGCCGGAGTGCTGCCCTATCCGCTTCGCGGAGACCGAGCGAGTCTGCCGGAGTGGAACTACCATTCGGCACAAACTCAGCCTGAGTTTCGAGACTCACTCGAGCAGTTCAAAGCCCTTGCGCGTGAGCACAAACAGCGCGAAGAGCTGCGCCTAATGTATGTCGCGGTCACCAGGCCTCAGCAGAATCTAAAGCTGAGTGGATCGTTTTGGAAACCGGGCATAAAAAAACCGAAGCAAATCTCGAGTTTCTTTCATACTGCGCTCGAATTTCTTGGGCAAAAAGTCGAGATTGAACCCGGAGAATCAAACCCACTTGAGCTTCAAGCAGAAACCGCAAAGTGGCCACTTGAGCCAATTGGCCCAAAATATCGATCTCTGTTAGAACAATCGCGACAGATTTTTGAATCAGTTGACACACAGTTTGCCGATGGAGTTCAGCCGAAATTGACTGCGGCCGACTCAGTTTCTGAGCAAATCGATCTGTTGCTCAAAGAGCAGGCAGATAGCGTTGAACGACTCAGCGAGGTCGAATTGCCGGTGCGAATCGCAGCATCGAGATTCAAAGATTTCATAAACGACCTAGACCAGCTAGCCGATCGCTTGCTCAGGCCAATGCCGCTTCAGCCATTCAGCCAAACTCGAACCGGCACGCTGTTTCACAGTTGGCTAGAGCAAAACTACGCGCTTGAGGTGGAGTCGAGCGAGAGCCCCAGAAGTTTCAGTGAATTTAGTGAATCAACCATTGATGAATTGATGCAGAATTTCAATAAGTCACGATGGGCGGGCCTAACTCCAATTGCGGTCGAGCAAGAAATTCAGCTAACTCACGGGGCGCACACATTTATTTGCAAACTTGATGCTGTTTTCGAAACCGAAAACGGAGTTGAAATTGTTGACTGGAAAACTGGAAAGCCCCCAGTTGATCAGCGCGATGAAGACCTAAAAGCCCTTCAATTGGCGCTCTATCGCGCAGCTTATGCAGACTTTAGCGGCCGGGCAATTGATGAAATCTCGGCGAGCTTCTATTTTGTCGCCGAAAATGAAGAGCTCAAGCCAGCAACTCTGTTAGCGCCAAAAGAGCTCTTTGAACTCTGGCAGCAAACCATAAGTTCATTTGCTGATAAAAACTAGAAAAGCTCGTTCTCTGATTTTTCAGGAAGCTCGATTACACGAGTTTTGGTGTTGTCAGCATCAGCAACAGTCTCGATCGCGGCGGTGTCAGCATCAGCGTCCGCTGCTGACACGGGATCGATTTCATCGACCAATTCAACGGTCTCTTCAACTTCAATAATCTCGATGGCTTGGGTTTTAGCCATCGCCACATCGTTGAATTGCTCTTTTTGAGCTGTCTCATCTGGAGCAGCGTCGAATTCTGCACTGTTTGGCTCGCCCTCGAGAATTCGCTCGACCGCTGCCGGAATGAAAGCTTCTTCTTCGATCATGCTGTTCAATGCCATCGCGGCAGCCGTTGATGAAACAAGCGGGCGAGCGATGCCTTCGGCAACTTCAGCGGCCAGTTGCTCAAGCATTTGAGACGCATCTTCGATAATTTCGCCGTCGGCCTTGGTAACGCCATGCAGCATCCAGCGAGCCATTTCTAGTTCGCTATAGAGGGTTGCGCGTTGGCGAATAGTTTGGTCGCTGAGTCGTCGCTCGATTGAATAAGCCAACATCACCGCGTCATTGAGCTCAATTGCGTTGGCCCCAAAAATCCAGGCAAAATCTTCGGCCGGGTCGCTAATTTTTAGGCCGCTCCAAGCCAAAACGCCGCTGACCTCTGAGTCTTGCTCGAGCACGGTCTCGCCGCTAAGCGCGCCATGAACCACAGTTGGCAGGTAGCGAAACAAGTCTGCGTCTTCAAGTGCGTCTTGCCAGCGCTGAAGCAGCACGGTCGGAATTTTGCCAGTCGCAGCCGCGCGGTCTAGTTCGGCGATGCGGGCTCGCACTAAGCCTGCGGCGTCAAATGACGGCAGGTGCGCATCTTCAACAACCGAAGTTGGAATGTTGTGAATGGCCGCAATAGCCTTGCCAATCGATTCGGCCAAGTGGCCCTCCGGCGCAATTCTGGTGACGTCAATTTGGCTGCCATACAAAAATTCAAAAACAAAAACTCGAGCGCCTTTTGCGTCACGCGTTTCGCCCACTAGCCGGGTTAGTTCGAACGGCAGCGATTGGCGAACTGACTCAAGTGCCTTCAGAGCCTGCAGCTCGACCTCTTGTTCGGTGCCGGCCGCTGCTGAATTTGGAATTTTAACGGCAAAGTGCGCGCCGTCGACGGTGGTGAGAATGGCTGAATCAAATGCCCCGGCAACAGCGTTGCTGAGCTTCTTTGCATCGTTGAAATTGAGTTCAGGAACCGCGTCTTTTGCTAGCGCAGCTAAAATCAGAGGAGATTTGGCCATGCTTCAAAGGTTAGACAAAAACAGCCTTTGAGCTCGGCATCGCCACGCAAAAATGGCAACTCAAACGAATATTTGCAACCCAGCAGGCGTTCACATAGCGATTAGAAATCAGGTTTCACATGGCTGAGCTTTTGAATTTGCCACTTGCTCGCAGCAGCATCGATCGCGACTATCTGACTCGCAATCGCGACAATCTTTTCGACCAGCTGTCACTTGACCCAAACGCTCGAGTTTTGGCCATGAACGATGGCAAGGTTTTGCTGCGTGAAACCGATGCCGGGCCGCTGCCTGAACTCCGGTTGTTGACTCCGGGTGAGATTCCAAATGCGCAGCTGCGGGTTTATCTCGGCAAGACAACTGAACTTGGCGATGTTTTGCCTGCAGGCACAATGGTTTTTCTTGCCGACCTCAGCGATGCCGTTGCCGCCGAGGTCGAGCCCGATGCCAATCGCTGGCATCACCTTCGCAAAACTGGCTCGGGGCTTAGCGCTCAAGATGCCGGTTTATTCACCTTGGCATTAGCGATTGCGAACTGGCACAAAGCGCACAACTTCTGTTCTCGCTGCGGCAGCGAAACCATAGTTGAAAAATCTGGATGGGTGCGCCGATGTCTGCGAGATGGCCAAGAGCTTTTTCCTCGCACTGACCCGGCAATTATCGCCAGCGTGATTGATTCAAACGATCGAATTCTGCTTGGCTCACAGGGCGCATGGGAGCAAAATCGCTGGTCAATTTTGGCCGGATTTGTGGAGCCGGGGGAGTCGCTAGCCGCTGCCGTGGTGCGTGAGATTTTTGAAGAAGCGGGAGTCCGAATCGCTGAACCTGACTACCTCGGCAGTCAATCTTGGCCTTTTCCTTATTCACTAATGGTGGGCTTCACTGCCCGCGTGCATCCTGATTTTGAACACCTCGATGCAACGCCAGACGGAGACGAAATCACTAGGTTGCGTTGGTTCAGCCGCGATGAGATCAAATCTGAGGCGAACTCAATTCTTTTGCCTGATCGACTTTCAATCTCACGCGCAATCATCGAGCACTGGTATGGCGGACCGATCGAATGAACCCTGATGACCTGCTCGAAAACCTAGACCCGGAACAACGTGAGGCCGCTAGCTCACTAGTCGGCCCAGTTTGCATTTTGGCCGGAGCCGGCACCGGCAAAACTCGAACCATCACGCATCGAATTGCCTATGGAATTGCAAAGGGCTACTACGCCGCAAATCGCGTGATGGCCTTGACTTATACCAATCGAGCTGCCGGAGAGCTTCGCGCGCGCCTTCGGGCGCTGGGCATTCCAGGCGTATCGGTCAAGACATTTCACGCAGCTGCACTGTCGCAGCTTGAGTATTTTTGGCCGCAGTATGCCGGCGTGCCCGCCCCAAGCGTTCTTGAATCAAAGTCACGATTAATTGCCGAAGTGGCGGCAAAACTGAAAATAACTCTTGATTCAAACTCAATTCGCGAACTTGCCGCCGAGATCGAATGGCGCAAATTCTCTATGTTGAGTCTGAATGAATATGCCGATCGAGTCACATCGCGGCCAAAAGTTGCCGGGCTGTCGGCTGCAAAAAACCTTGAATTGCAGGCTGCCTATGAAGCGGCCAAAGTGTCTTCGCAGCGTGTCGACTGGGAGGACGTTTTAGTGCTCACGCTAGGAATGCTTCGCGCAGAGCCGCTAGCTTTGGCGCACGTGCAGCAGCAGTATCGCTTTTATACCGTTGACGAATATCAAGACATCTCGCCGCTTCAGCACGCACTTCTCGATGCCTGGCTGGGTGAACACACTGAACTTTGCGTTGTCGGTGACCCAAATCAGACGATTTATTCATTCACCGGTGCCACCAGCGAATTTTTGCTGAATTTTGAAGACCGTTTTGAAAACGCCAAAGTGGTGCAGCTGACTCGCAACTATCGCTCGACTCAGCAAATTGTTGCGACCGCGAACCGCTTGACCGCCGAATCACAAATTGAGCCTCTGCAGTCGCAGGGAGACATCGGTTTCGCTCCAGTGATTCAAGAATTTGCAACGGTCAGCGAAGAATCAAGCGCAGTTGCCAGTGCAATTCGCGAGCTAATTTCAAATGGCACCAAGGCAAGCCAGATCGCGGTTCTTTATCGAATCAATGGGCAATCAGAGGCGATTGAAAATGCTCTAAGTGCGCTTCAAATTGGATACCAGGTGCGCGGCGGCGAGCGTTTTTTTGCGCGGCCAGAGATTCAATCGGCGATGCGCTCAATTCGCGCTGAATCACTAATCAATACCGGCAAAACACTGTTTGAGTCGGTGAGTGATATTTGCCGCACGCACGGGTGGCAGGCGATGCCACCGGTTGACGCGAATGCCAGCCTCGAAAAATGGGAGGCCCTGAACTCACTCGTGGCAATTGTCGAAGAATTGCCGGTCGGTTCAACACTGAGTGATTTCGCCAAAGAGCTCGACGAGCGCCAGAGGTCTCAGCACGAGCCGGTCAAAGAGGCTGTCACGCTTTCGACAATTCATGCTGCCAAGGGGCTTGAGTGGGATGCTGTTTTTGTAGTCGGGGCATCTGAAGGGTATTTGCCAATCACCTATGCCAAGAACGATCGCGAAATCTATGAGGAGCAACGACTGCTCTATGTTGCCCTCACGAGAGCGCGACGCGAGCTGAGCATCTCGTGGGCAAAGCGCGACGCTATTAGCCTGCGCGACCGTGAGCGTTCACGATTTATCGGCCTGATTAGCCCAAGCAACCGCAGTTTTTAGCCGCTGGCCAGTTGAACTCATAAATTCGGTGGTCTTGCAGATCTAGCCGAAAACCTCGATGGCTGGCCAGGCCAACCGAAGACCTTGAATCAACCTCGCCGATAATTGGGCCGTCTAGATGCAGAAGCGCCGATTTTGCGGCTAGCCCAACCGCAAACATTCGACTGCTTGCGTCATCGAACCTCAGGTTCGAACTCAAAGCCTGACTTGCCAGAGCTGGCCACGCTGAGTCTTCTGCGGTTCGATTTAGGTCAAGACATTTCATACAGGGATTTTTGCCGGCGATTATCACCGGAGTGATGTCGATGAATCGCTCACCGAATGTGATGTTTAGGTGCGGAACTTCTTTGCGAGCCCAAATCGCGTATCTCGCTGGCGCTATTACCGACTGAGAAATCAGAATTGCAAAATCAATTTTCTCGATTGACGAATTGCTCATTCGGTTGGCGTTTGCAACGCGCATTGCAAGATGATTGCGCTTAAGAATTTCAGAAACCGTGGTGAATCTAGAGCCTCCTTGGTGGGCTTGTTCGAAACCGTCAGCGCCAATGTCGGCAGGCAGAATTGGTCGGCTGTCGTGGCTAACCACTTGACCAATTCCCGCAGCGGCAAGAGTGCGAGTCAATGCCAAACCGGTTTTTCCGAGAGAGTCAACATAGATGCTTCGTGCCGATCGCGCAGCCAAAATAGTCGGCCCGCTGGTCGAATAATTTGCTTCAATTCGCACAATTTCAGCGAAAGCATTTTGAAAATATTCATCAGCCCAGTTGGTCTTTTTGCTTGACCTGATTTTCTTAGGCTGTGAATCTCGATATAAAACCGGGGCTAACTTTTCAACCAGATCTTGCGATTCAACTGCAGTCAAACCGGCATCTTTGCCAATCACCTCAAGTTGCCCGTCGGCGATTCCAAGACTCAGCAAGCCGATCATGCGCCTCTGAGAATCGCTGATCTGCTCAATAGTTACGCCGGTTGAATCGAGACCAAACTGCAGATCGGTGAGATTGCGCCATCGAGGCGGCTTAGCTGAATTTAACTTGAGCACCATTCGGCAAGCATGACCCAGCCGAAATTCAGACGCTCAAGTTATTCACAGGTGCAAGAGGCGGCTTAGCCCAGCAAATCTCGCAACTCGCGATCAATCGCATCGTCTGTCGATGCATTGCGCAGGCGCTCAATCAGCGCGCTCGGGTCGGCAATGTCTTCAAGAGTTGGCAGTACATCGGGGTGATCCCAGAGTGAATCACACTTTGCATGCCCAAGTGCTGCGCCGATTTCGCGCCACATTGCGGCGGCCTCGCGCAACTTGCGAGGTCGAAGATCTAGGCCAACCAGAGTTCTAAATGTTTGCTCAGCTGGCCCGCCAGTTGCTCGACGCCGACGCACGGCTTCTGCGATTGCCACAGATTTTGGCAGCAGTTTGGTGGCTTCATCGGTGACAGCATCGACCCAGCCTTCAATCAGGGCCAGCAACCCTTCAATTCGCGCCAGTGCCAATTTTTGCTCATCGGTTTGCTCGGCCATTAAGCCGCCAGATTCGAGAATTCCCTTGAGTTCGTCGGCATTGTTTGGATCAAAACCCGAGGCCACATCGTTGATTTTGTCGGTATCAATTTTGATTTCACTCGCAAAGTTGGCGATCAGCGAAACAACGTGTTCGCGAAGCCATCGGCTGTGCTTAAACAGTCGAGCATGGGCCATTTCGCGAATCGACATATAAATAAATGCCTGGTCGCGCTCGATCTCGAGGTCGCTAACAAACTGTTCTAGGTTTTGAGCGACAAACGCCACGCGCTGTTCTTGAAAGATTGGCAAACCGATGTCGCTGCCACCAAGAGCCTCGGCTGAAAGCTTGCCGATGGCCTGCCCTAGCTGCATTGCATAAAGCGCGCCGCCGGCAGATTTCAGCATCGCGGCAGCGGGGCCAAGGGTCGCCTTGAGTTCATCGGGCAAATTTGAATCTAGATTTTCGCTAAGCGCATTGCTCATGCGAGAGGCAATTGGTGAGGCCAGAGCTTGAAAAAGCGCAATTGAGTCGGCAACCCACATTTCGCGAGTCAGCAATTTTGGCTCGGTGGTCAAGTCTGAAATTTCTGTTTGCTGCCCAAGCCACAACGCCCCGATCGACATAGCGTCGTTGATTTCTTTGCGAACCCGGTCGCTGACTGCGGTGCCGTCTTTGCGCGCGATGTTTCTAGCTTGGTCGAGTGCGAGGTTCCAATTGACTCCTGAAGCATCAGAATCGCCAAATGATTTGAGAGCCGACTGAAGCTGACTCATCATGGCTGCAATTGCTGCTGGGTCATTAGGCAAGCCTGCGGCGGCCGCCAATTTAGCCGCATCGGCATTTTGATTGCCGGCCAGAAAATCACGCAAAAAGCGTTCAAAATCTTCTGGGCTCGATTCGCCCGCGTTTTCAGCCGTCATCTGGGCCTCCTCAATTTCAACGGTATGGCCTTCGGCTCATAAATTCTGTATTTTTGTCAGTTTCTGCAGCGTTGTTCGCCAGCAGAGTAAACGGCTCAAAACAGCATCAAGCTGTCGGAGGCAGAAGTTAGGCTTTAGCCGTGAGTTTTTTTGACGAGCCAAATCAGTCTTATTTCGACAACAGTGCTCGCCGTCCGCGCCGTGCATCCGGGTTGATTTTTCTGGCGCTTTTCACCGCCACTCTGCTGGGTTTGGTCTTCTTGCCGACGCCATATGTCATCGAGCAACCGGGGCCAGTGTTCAACGTGCTGTCAGTTGAAAAAGGCGAGCCAGTAATTTCAGTAGCCGATGCCAAAACTTATGAAACCAAAGGTGACCTTGACCTTCTCACGGTGCGCGTGCTTGGCAGCCGCGAAAACACCCCTAGCTGGCTAGAGCTCGGCATGGCCTGGCTTGACCCAGCTCAGGTTATTACTCCGCTCGACGCGATCTTTCCTCCGGGTCAGAGCTATCAGCAGGCCGAAGTTGAAAGCGCCGCCATGATGGAGCAATCGCAACAAGATGCGATTGCGGTTGCCCTGAAAAAACTTGGCTATAAAGTGCCGTTTGAGGTCTATGTCAGCGAGGTTGTCAAAAATGCACCGGCAAGCGGAATCCTGCGGGCGACTGACTTTATAAAGACAGCC
>ERZ650311.986-NODE-986-length-15394-cov-4.937480_pt1 | contig 15394 bp, 17 predicted proteins | sample MGYA00376247_ERZ650311 | MGnify/ENA primary metagenome ERZ650311 (study PRJEB26733, sample SAMN07839324) | wastewater metagenome | biome: small river; feature: stream; material: water | place: USA: North Carolina | collected 2016-07-28 ... | reverse complement strand
TTCAGACGTGTGCTCTTCCGATCTGGGTCGGCCCCGCCGGACGGGGGGAAGTCCCGGGGGTCGCCCGGCTCGGGGAGCGGGACGGGAACCGGCTCGGGGCCGGGCAGCGGGTTGGTAAGGCCGCAGGGGGTGATCTCGACCGGGATGCGGAAGCACAAGGTCGCGGAAGCCATGAAGGCGGCCAGGTTCAGCTCGCAGACCGCCAGCCCGGAAAATCCCTCCTGGTCCACCCGGATCGGGTGGAAGTTCGGGTCGGTGTTGTGGAGGGTGAAGGAAGCGTAGTTGAGGACGAAAAAGCTGCCCCCGCCGACGGGGGTGTCGGCGGCCAGGACGACGCCGGACAGCACCGGCGACGGCGCCCCCGGCCCGCAGGTGTGCCCCTGGACGACCTTGTCGCCGACCTGCCACGGCTCGCCGGCCCCGGTGATTAGTCCGGGGCGACTCTGCCAGTACCCGCCGCCGCCCCAGCACGGTGCCTGCCGGCTCGTCACCCGGTAGGTGCCGGTCAGCATCCGCAGCCGCCGCAGGCACTCCTCCTTGAGCCAGGCGTAGAACGGGAGGTGGATGGGACTGTTGTCGCAGAGATAACTCGAAACCATCGTCGGCTCGCCGACACTCACGCACCAATCGGGGCGGACGCGATCGCAAACGATCCCGCACGGCTGAGTCAGCGGGTCTTGGCCGCCGGGGACGGCGTAGGCCATCACCCGCGGGTCGGACGACCCGCCGTAGAAGTACCGCAGCGGGATCGTGCCACTTGGCCCGACATTGAACGGCGGGCTAACTCCGACATATTCCTGAAAGAAGAAGGTCCGGTGTTCCCGCCAATGGACCCACAGCCACCACTGGCTACGGACCTGCCCATCGAACGGGTTGGTATGGAACCGGTGGATGAGCCGCAGGCAAACCGGCTCACAGCCCCAAGTGCCGGTCCCCTCCCAGCGGCCGGCTTTCACCCGGTCTACCCGGACCGGCTGCGGCTGGCAGGGCGTTGCGGTGTCATCCGGCCCCGGACATGACCAGGCATTGCCGGCCGGGAGCGGAATGGTCGCGGGGACGTTGACCCCCTGGGGAGCGCCGCACACGGGCGGGTCCAGCCCCTCGATCATCAGTGGCGGGTCGGCCGGAATGTCCAGGTAGACGCAGAAGTAGTCGGGGTCGATGTACGGGAACGGCCCCGGCGGCAACGGCAAATTGGGCGGGGCATCGGACCGACCGATGCAACATTCACAGCAGGCCCGGCAGAGTGAGTCCGATGTCACGAGTACACCGGGATATTGGTGTACGTCTTGACCAGATCATCACCGACACACACCACGTCCGTCACCACCCGAACGTACCCGCCCGGCGATCCAGCACCACCCAGCCGCTCGGCCCGCAAGCGACGACGACCACCGCTACCCCGAACCCCGGTGTCCACGCACAGGTACGGCTGGCCACTCACCAGCCGCTCCGACTCGTGCAGAGGCTTCAGTTCCACCACCTCAAACGGGCTGGCGGCGGTCAGATCGCCGGTGCTGGTGAACCGCTGCACCAACCCCGTCGTCCACTGCTGGCCGTCATTCGGTGCCGTGGCCATCACGACCACCTGGCCCGCCCCGCCGCCGGTGCCGATCAGCACCAGGGCCAGCCGGTCGCCCGACCCGGTCGGGGCGGTCAGCACCTTGGCGAACGAGCCGCCGGCCACCAGCTCGACGTTGCCACTGGCCGGCGGCTGGCAGGCGTCCCCGGCCGCCAGCCCGCTCGCCACCCGGGCCACGGTGACGCCCTGCACCACCGCCCGGCCGATCTCGCCTTCGGGGATGGCCTCCTGGGTGACGACGTGGACGCCCCCGCCGTCGCACTCCAGCCCCTCGAACAGCGGCCGGTCCCGGCTCTCGTAGGGCAAGGGGTCGGGGGCGGCCGCCAGCCCGGTGACGGTGGCCCCCAGGCGGACCGGGACGAACGCCGGCAGGTCGCCCCCGGTGTCGTTGCGGACCAGGACGGCGGTGCCGGGGGTGAGAGAGGCCCGCAGGTTGAGTGGGGACGGGGGCGGCGACCGCCGGGCGGCGGCCATCGCCGCGTTCCAGTCGGACGCGGCGATGGCCAGCGGCTGGCCCGGCACGGCTGGCTTGTAGGCGGGCATCTAGCTGAACAGCCCCAGTTGGGTGAAGTCGCCGTATGGGTACATCTGTTCGACGTAGGCGTGGGTCGGCACCAGCACCGTGTACCCGTTGTCCGTCCGCTCGCCGTACTTCATCCACACGTAGTCCCAGCCCTCGATCCCCCGCACGACCAGGCCCGGGGCGATGGTGTACAGCAGGTCCGGGTCGTTCAGCCCTTCGGGCATGGGGTCGCCGCGGGTGGGCGAGGCGGCGAACTTGAACGTCAGCGTCCAGGCCGGGGTCTGGCCGTCGGTCGGGGTCTGGCTCTGCCCCGTCACCCCCAGGAACAGCAACTCGCCCTTGCGGTAGCCCAGGAACTCGGCGTCGTTGACGGTGCCGGTCAGTTGGTACAGGAGTTGGACGTACCCGTGGGTCAGGTAGGCCGGCCGGGTGGTGAGGGTGAACTCCAGCTTGCGGCTGGCGATGTCGGTCCCCTCCACCCCGTCCTTGGTGACGTTCACCGCCTGCTTGTGGTCCGGCGGGTCGCCGACGGGCGGCGTCAGGTCCGTGTTCTCGACGGCCTCGCGGGTCTCGTGGCTCACCATCGCCTTGACGGTCGCCCCGGTGGTGTCGAAGCTCCACTCCGGGCCGAGCGGGGTGCCGGCGGTCGGGGCCGGCGGGGGCGGGGGCGGGGCGGGCGGGGCCGGCCCCCCGGCCGGGGGCGACGGGAACGGGTCGGTGGGGGTGCCGAACCCGTAGGCCGCCTCCCCGCTGGTGGCCCGGCCGCCGGCCGGCACCCCCCAGCCGACGCCCGCCAGCCACACCCCGCCGCCCTTGTGGGTCAGGTCGATGTCGTCGAACGGCAGCCCGAACAGCTCGTCCGGGACGGCCTCGCGGACCGCCCGCCAGGCCGCCCCCCAGTCCTCCGGGGCGGCGCTGGCGGTGCCGACGGCGACGTACTCGCCCTCCCCCCGGCCGGCCCGGATCCGCTGCTCGGTCAGCTCCCACACGACGAAGTCGGCGGCCGGGTCGCCCGGGTCGAACGGCATCGGTCAGCCTCTCCTCTCTGGTCAGGTGAACACGGGTTGGAGCCGGGCCAGTTCGCGGGGCAGGGCGTCCACCGCGTCGGCCAGGTTGCCGATGCCGGCGCGGATGTCCTTCTGCACGGCGAGCTGCTGCTGCTGGACGTTGACCGACCGCCCGAACACCTGGGTCGAGTTGGCCCCGCCGAGGAACGCGCCGGTAGCCTTCACCGCCCCGGCGATCTGGCTGGCGAGTCGGGCGGCCGGGTCTGCCGCCGCCGGCCCGCCCTTAGCCGCCTTGCCGCGGGCTTCGGCGGTCAGCCGGTCCAGCTCGGCCCGCGCCGCGTCGAGGGCGGACTGCCGGCCGGCGAGGGCGTCGGCCCGTGCCCGGTCCCGCTGGGCCTGCGCCCGCGCGGCATCCCGCTCGATCTCATCGCGGATGGCGTCCGGGTCGCCCTGGGCCACGTCCGCCGCGGCCCCCAACACCCCCCGGCCCAGGCCGGTCGGGTCGAGGACGTGTTTGGCCCACCCGGGCAGCTTCTCGAACGAGTCGGACATGACGCGGAGGAAGTCACCGAGCTGGCCCCGTAGTCCGGCGAACAGGTCCACGAACGCCAGGCTGACGAGCTTGGTGGCGTCATGCCAGCCGTCCACGAAAAACGCCTTGAACTGATTCCAGCCCGACTGCAACACGACCAGCCCGGCCTGCCAAGCCACGTTCAAACCGGCCATCGCCACCCGGCCGGCGAGTTCCAAGTCACCGGCCGACAGGGCGTCGGTGACACCGCCGACCGCCGCCACGGCGTCCGCCTTGAGCTGCGAGAACTGGGTGCCGAGGGTCTCGACGAACGCCTGCCCTTGCGTCGTCTGGGTGGCGTACAGGTAGCCCAGCCCGCCGACCGCGGCGGCGACCAGGCCGAGCGGCGAGAACACCAGCCCCAGCCCGGCCGCCAGCCCCTTGGCCGCCACCGCCGCCAGCGACAGCGCCGTGCCCAGGCCGACCAGTGCCGCCCCCGCCGCCCCGAGCACCCCGACCCCGGCCGCCGCCCCCAGCACCAGCGCCCGGTTCTCGCGGACGAACTGGGCCGCAGCGGTCGCCGCCCGGCTCACCAGGTCGGACACCAACACCACCGCCGGGGCCAGCGACACGGCCACCTGCCGCCACGCCTGTTCGAGTAAGGCTGTCGCCTTCGCGTAGGCGGCGGTCGCGCCCCTCGCCGCCGCCATCTCGGCCGCGCTGGTCTCGAACCGCTCGCCCAGCTCTTGCACTTCTTCGGCCGACTGGCCGAGCAGGGGGATCAGGTTCTTGCCCGTGTCCTCGCCGACGGCCTTGAGCAACAACTGCACCCGCAGGGCCGGGTCTTGGACCGCCCGCAGCGAGTCGAGCAACTTGTAGAACTGTTGGTCGGGCGCCAGCCCCGCGAACTCCTTGGCCCCCACCCCGAGCTTGGTGAACAGGTCGGCCGCCTCCTCCCCCTTGCCGGACAGGGCGTCGCTCACCCGCTGGCCGAGGGTGACGATCCCCTCCGTCGCGTCCCGGATGTCGGACCCGGCCGACCCCATGATGCCGAACAGCCGGCTGGCGGACTCGGCGGTCAGCCCGAAGGCGTCGGCGGTGGCGGCCAGTTTGGCGGTGTCGCCGAGGGTGTCGATCGCCTTCCAGCCCACCAGGCCGGCCGCCCCGGACGCCGCCCCAAAGGCGACCGTGCCGGCCTTGGCCATCGACACCCCGAATGCCGCCACCCGGCGGCGGGCCGACTCCAGCCCCCGGCGGAGGGCGATGTCGTCGGTGAACAAACGGACGAAGGCGCCCCCGGCCGAGATGGCCCGGCTCCCGCCCCCGGCCCCGCCGCCGCCTAGTGCCATGTCCGGCCCTCCGACGGTGGACGCCGGCCGGCCGGCGCCGTAGCGTGCCCCGGCCCACGGGAGGGACGGTCATGCGAGCGGTTGTGGTGGTGCTGCTGGCGGCCGTGGGGGTGTCGGCCGCCGACCCGGTGCCGGAAGAGGTCCGGTCGGCGGCCGTCGAACACCACCGCGAACAGTACGCCGGGCGGCTCCGGCTGTTGGCCGGGCAGGTGTCGAACAAGGGGCTGGACGCCGCCGGCCGGGCGCGGGCGGCGAGGCAGCTCAAGGAGCTGAGGGCCGACTCCCAGTTCGTCCCCAACGCCGCCGCCAAGCCCGTCGCCGGGGGGCCGAAGGGGGCGAAGGTCGGTTGGCTCAGGGTCGCCGCCCCCACCGTCAAGGCGATCGAGACGGATGGCATCGTGCTCAGTCACCCCGAGCCACGCGGGGCCAACCATCTCGGGGCCGGGGGAGATCAGGTCACCGCCACCGCGTACCTGTTTCTGCCCGGCCCGCCGCCCAAGGGGGCGGCCGTCGGCAAGCCGCTGCGGCTGCCGCGGGTGCTGTACTGGACGGGCGAGCGGCGGAAGTTTCAGGGCGGCACGGCGGACGTGGCCCACGTCATCGAGCTGACGGCGGGGGAGCTGGCCGCGTTGCCGAAGGAGTAGCCTTCCCACCGCCCGCCCCCCTTTTCCTGGCCACCTGTCGCAACCCGGCTGCCAGCATGCCCCACGCCTTCGCCGCCTCCTGCCCCGGGGCGGCCCGGGTGGCGGCCGGGCGACCCGGGTCGGCCATCGGGTTCAGGACGTGCGGCTCGAACGGGCCGCCGGTCAGCCGCCCCACCCAGGCCATCACCCAGCTCGTCCGCTCCCACTCGGCCCGCTGCCGGGCCTCGGCCATCCACGCCACCTGCCGGAGCGACAGCGGCCGGGGGTCTACGCCGACGACGCCGGCGAGCCGCCATCCGGCCTCTTCGGCGGTCCACTCAGCCGCTCCACCACCGCCGCGTCCATCTGCCGGAGGGCCGACCGGGCGTTCCCCTTCAGGGCCGTCCGCCACGCGGCCCGGGGGGCAAAATCCGCCAAAGTCTCGGCCAACGCCTCGCCGAACCGCTCCACCGTGTCGGCGTCGAACCCGCCGGCGAAGTCGTCCGGCTGCACCCCGGCGGCGGCGGCCTCGGCCTCGCAGAACAGCCAGGCGCACCGGCCCAGCCGCTCGAGGTCGCCGAACAGCAGGTCGGCCACCGCCTCGCCGCCCTTGAGGGCCGCGTTCAGGTCGATGCCGGCCGCCCGGAACCGGGGGAAGTCGCCCAGCGTCAGCGGGGCCAACCGCCACTCCCGCCCGTGCCGGTCCGTGAACGTCGCCACGTCGCCCCCTCTACCGGGTAACGGCACCCTTCCACAGGGCCGCGAACTTCGGCCGCTCGGCCGCCAGCGCCGGGGCCATGAACGGTCGCGGGCGGTAGGTCAGCACCGCCCCCCGCCGCACCGCCGTCCCGCCGTGCTCGAGCAGGTGCGGCACGCTGCCCGGCTTGTTGAGCTTGGCCGGCCCGACCACCACGCTGCGGGTCCGCGGCTCGTAGCTGAAGAACAGGTACTTCCGCAGGCTGCCCTCGTGCGAGCTGGGCGGCGACCCCGGGGGGCTGACCGCCTTCCGCTTGCGGAGGCTCGACCTGGCCCGCTGGCGGACGAACGCCCCCATCCGGGACAGCACCTTCCGCTCGGCCGCCGTCGTCGCCCGCAGCACGGCCGCCGTGTCGAAGAACCAGCCCGTCCCGGACGTGCGGGCCATCAGGCGAACGCCTCGGTCAGGTTGCCGGTGAGCGGCTTGAAGGTCGGCGCCCCGGACGCGATCAGCACCGCCTTCGGGTCGTTGGCCGACGGCACCGGGACGAACTCCAACTCGTCCTGCAACACGTCGCCCGGGTTCTGGCTCTCGTTCCCCCCGCCCACCTCGGCGTCGAACCGCACCCCCCGCACCCCGTTGGTGGCGATGTCCCCGTTGAGGATCAGCACGTCCAGCACGGTGTCGGCGAACAGGGCGTCCCAGACGGCCGTGTAGTCGGACGTGTCCGAGCTGGCCGGCTTGTCGATGACCAGGTGCTTGAACGGCACGCTCAGGTCCATCAGGGTCTTCTTCTTCTGCTTCACCCGCTGGCCGCGGCGGGGCACGTCCTGGGTGTCCCAGGACAGGTTGAGGGACAGCTCGGTCACCTCGGTCATCTCGTTCCACACGGGGGTGCCGTAGGTGCCGGTGTTCCGGTACGCCTTGGCCATCGCCCCGAGCTTCAGGTTCGCCACCGGACCACCCCCTATTCGATGCCGTGGAAGTCGAACGCCAGGTCGCAGACGAACAGCCCCCGCCGCAGCTCGTCCGGGTCGTACACGCTCACCACCTCGGCCGCCTGCGGCCACAGCCCGGCGCACGGGGCCGGCAGGGTGGGGAAGCCGCGGGCGTCGGACAGCGGGTCGTACACCCGCTCCTGGGCGAACGCCACCAGGGCGTCCACGGCGGCCGGGTCGGGCGGCACCGACACCCCGGCGGCCACCGTCACCAGCACCCGGAAGGAGGCGGCGTCGGCGATGCGGGTGGCCGGCCCCTCCGGCTGGCCGTACCCGCCCGGGGCCACGTACACGACCGTCCGGGCGGCCGGGGGCGGGTCGAGGTCGGCGACGTACACCCGCTCGACGGCCAGCCCGGGGTTCAGCCCCCGCAGCCGGGCGGCCACCGCGTCGCACACCTCCAGGATGCGGGCGGCCATCGCTACTCCCACATCCGGATTTCGGTGTCGATGTACCCGTTGCCGCTCGGGTTGAAGCTGGCGTCCGTCACCAGCTCCGCGGTGACGTACCACACCTCGGCCTGGGTGGCGTCCCGCCACACATACGCGTCCACCAGCTTGCTGGGCAAGTGCTGGTCGAGTCGCAGCTCGCCGGCCATGTCCCCTCCGGTCACGCGGTGGTGGAATCGGTGACGAGGCCCAGCGAGGCTAACTGGGTGATGAGCGAGGCCAGGGCGGTGTTCCCGCCCCGGCTGCCCGTCACCTCCGGCTTGGTCGCCGGGGTGGCGCCGAAGAACCCGATGCGGGTGTCGGCCGAGTTGTCGCCGAACCGGTGCCGCCCCTTGCCGCTGTGCCAGGCGTAACTGGCGGCCGCCGCGTTCGCCCCGCCGCCCAGGTCATCGACGTGGAAGGCGTACAGGGTGGTCAGGGCCGACCCGCCGCCGTTGTCCACGTACGTGTCGCGGAACCGGTAGCCGTACAGGGCGGTCAGGGTGGACGAGCCGACGACGGCCGACTGGACGTCGAAGCACCGCACGTCCCCGACCGTGCCGCCGCTGCTCACCACCGGGTAGCTGCGGGACAGGGCCAGACTGTTCGGGGCGGTGCCGGCCCCGACCGTCGGGTTCACGTCGAACAGGATGTGATTGCTCGACCCGTTGTTGCCCGACACCGCCGGGGCGATCTGGAGGGCGAACAGGGAGTCGTTCGCCCGGGTGAGCGTCCCCTCCAGCCGCATCAGGTAGCCGGCGGCGGCGGTGACGGTGCGGTCGCCGGACACCAGCAGGACGGCCTGACTGCCGGCGTCCTCCACCCGCAGGGCCGTCGCCCCGGCGGCCGACTGCACCCGCACCGTCGGCACGGCGGCCGAGTGGTCGGCGTGGGTGACGGCCAGGGTGCGGCCGACCGTCACCCGGCCGTCGGTGTTCACCACCGGCCGGCTGCCGCCGCTCGGGACCGCGAGTTGCAGCACGTCGGACGAGTCCAGGTAGGCCAGCGACACCCAGTCGTCGCCGCCGGCCGCCCGCCGCTGGCGGACGGTGGCGGCGTTGTTGGCCCCGAAGTCGATCCGCCCGTACTCGGTGCTGAACACCCCCGAGTCGGTCAGGTACCAGTTCTGCCGGTCGTCCGACACCCGGCGGAACACCTGATTGCCCCAAAACGAGTTGTTCACCCGCGTGTAGGCCGGGCCGGTGTGCCGGACCTCGCACATCCAGGTGCGGCCGTTGGTGCCATCCGGCAGCACATACTGCACATACCGCTCGGACTGGTTGTAGGTGGCGGCCGGGTACTGCTTGTAGCAGTTCTCCCAGCCGTCGTGGATACTGGCCTGGGTCGCGTCTTGCCGACCGGTCGGTCCAAGGTAGTTGAGGCCGACGAACACCACGTCATCCAGTACCCCGTTGTCGTTGATCTGGAGGGTGCTGATGCACACGTCGAACGACTTGCTGGTGCCGGCCAGCCGCAGGGCGGTGGTGTTGCCACGGGTGGCGAACTGCCGGTCGGCGGCGGCGGCGGCGGCGGCCACGCCGTCCACGAACGCCCACTCCCCGGCCTCGACGCCCAGCACCTTGCCGTCCTGGCCGGCGGGGTCCAGGGCGGCGATGGCGGTCAGGTCGGCGTCGAGCGGCTGCTTGGCGTCGAGGGCGGACTGGAGGCCGGCCACCCCGGCGACGGGGTGGACCCCCGCCCCGGCCGCGTGGGCGGTCACGGCGGCGGCGGCGGCGGACTCGGCGGCGGCGGCCAGCCCGACGACCTGGCCGGCGGTCAGCCCGGTCAGGAGCGACCCGTCCCCCTGGTACTGCCCGGTGATCACCGAGCTGGGGGTGATGACCGTCTGGGACGGCTCCTCCCCGACCGACTCCACCACGATCTGGCCGGGGCCGACGGTGACCGTTCCGGTCACCCCGTCGGTGACGGTCTGGACGCCCCCGTACTCGTTGTCCGCCCCCAGCCGCGCGTAGCGGTCGTCCAGTTCCAGGGCGGCGCGGGCGGCCGCCGCCGACGCCGCGCCCATCACCTCCCGCCCGACGGCAGTGGTGGCCACTTTGAGCGGCGCACCGCCGGCCCCGCCCGGCACGTAGACGGTCGTCTCGGTGGTGACCGCGGCGGCGTCGCTGATCCGCTTGTCGGCCACGCCTCACCCCCAGAGGACCGGCGAGCCGTCGTCGGCCGCCAGGTCGGTCCCGTCGTCCCAGTCCACCGGCAGCCGCACGAACGGCTCCCCCCGCTCGGAGCAGAACAGCCGCACCGTCACCCGGTCGGTCTCGCCCCACTCCCACACCGGCCGGTCCGGCAGGGTGGCCCGGGGGCTGACCGTGTACTCGGCCCCGCCGGCCGTCAGGGTGTCGCCGGCCTGCGGCGGGAACAGCCCGGCGGCGGCCAGGGCCGCCGCGTCCACCACGAAGTCCCGGTCCCGCTGGGCCGCCCGCAGCGGCACCCCGCCCGGCTGGGTGAGGGCCGCCCGGTCGGTCGGGGCCACCGCCGTCAGCTCGACCGCCACCCCGCCCCGGGCGTACACCACCGCCGCCCCGCACCGGGCGGCCAGCCGGGCGTGCAGGCGGGCCGCCCCCTGTGCCAGCCGGTCGGCGGCCATCGGTCCCCCCGTTAGGCCGCCGGCTCGCCGTTCGGGTCGTGCTTGACCGGCCCGTAGGTGGCCTTGGTGACGGCCGCCACGGTAAACCCGAAGTGCAGGTTGCCCGACGCCGTCTCGGTGAAGGCGTTGGCGGCGTTGTCCCAGTACACCAGCTTGCCGGCGGCCACGTTGGCCCCGCTGGCGCACAGCATCTGGTACACCCCGCCGCCGGCGGCCAGCGCCCCGAGGGTGTTGGCCGCGATGTCCAGGTGGGCGACGCGGGGGGTGTTGCCCACGACCACCACCTCGCCGGCGGCCACCGCCCCGGACGGGGTGTGGTCCACCATCAGCGGGTCGCCGTGGAGGAATTGGGCCTCGAAGGGCATGGCTGGGCTCCGGTGCGGGGTGCGGGGGCCGGGCTACGGCCCGGGGGTCACTTGGCCTTGGCCTCGTCGCCGCGGGCGGCCCGGTGCTCGGCCACCGGCTCGGCCTTGCGGGCGGTCTGGGCCGCCCCGCCGGCCGGGGCCGGGGTGCGGGCGGCCGGCCGGGGCGACTGCCTGGCCAGCCGCTCGGCCTCCGGCTCGCCGTCGTCGTTGAGCAGCTCGGCCGGGTCGTCGGGCAGCTTGTCCACCGCCGCCACCAGGTCGGCGGCCGTCACCCGGGCCGCCCCGGTGGCGTCGCCCAGCGGCTCGGCCGGGCAGCCCAGCGCCTCAAGGGCGCGGGCGTCGGCCGGGCCGACGGTCAGTTCGGCCTCGCTGGCGGTCCAGCCGGCCGCCAGGTCGCGGAGCCGCCGGGCGTCCAGCGGGGTGACGGTCGGCTCGTCGCCGCCGGTGGTCTTGGTCTTGGCCATGTCTGCCGACTCCGGGCGTGTGGGTTGGGGGTCAGGCGCCGGTCACCTTGACGGCGGCGGTCGGGTCCTCGAAGCCGACGCCGAAGTCCTCGTAGGCCCGCCACTGCATCCCGAGGGTGTCGAAGTCGGTGTCGTCGCTCTCGACCGTCGGCGTCTCCTGGCCGTTCAGGAAGGCCACCCCGAGGGCCGCCCGGTCGGCCGGGTCGGCGAACAGGTAGTACGCGGTGTCCGACTGCCCGGAGAGGGCGTTGCCGTCCTGGTCGGTGATGGCGGTGTTGTTCAGGTACGGCGACACCACCGGGTCGAACCGGCCGGCGTAGGGGTTGGCGTTGGTGGTGGTGGCGGCCGTCGCCCCCACCCCGGTGGCGATCAGGGTGGTGTCCGCGTACAGCTTGCGGGCGGTCACCGCCAGGGTGGTCGGCACCACCAGCACGGCCGCCTGGGACAGGATGGGCTTGCCGTTGCTGTCCACCTGCAGCCGGAACTTGTCCTCGGCCGCCGTCAGCCCGGCCTCGCCCAGCACGTAGGTGCCGCCGGTGACGAGGTTGCGGTTGTTGGCGTGGAAGAAGCTGCCGGTGTTGGCCAGCAGCAGGGCGTACACCGCCTCCTCGACCCGCAGCGCCCCCATCCGGCCGAGCATGGCCGGCAGCTCGGTGAACGCCCCCAGGTCGTCGTTCACCATCATCTGCCGGGTGAGCGCGACGATGGCCCCGTAGGTCTCCACCTTGTTGGTGAAGGAGGCGCTGTCCAGCCCGACGTGCTTGAGCTCGCCGTCCGGCCCGACCTTGCGGAAGGCGCCCTTCGAGTCCAGCCGGTAGCGGGTGACGGTCTTGAAGTCGCTGTGGTTGCGGACGGCCGCGAACCGCCGCCAGGTGGACGGCACCGACTGGTAGCTGGCCAGGATCACCTTGTTGGCGGTCGTGCTCAGGATGCCGCTCAGGCTGACGGTGGTGAACCCGGTGGCCAGGAGCTGCCGCTCGGCCCGCAGGGCCGAGCGGATGAAGTCGTTGCTCGACCGGCTGCCGTGGTACTGCTCGCCGGCGGCGGCGATGACGCTCGACATGAGCGACTGGAGGCCGTACCCGCGGAACCGGGCGGCGTGGGCCTGGTTGAGCACCCGCTGGCGGTCGGCGTCGGGCAGGTCGGCGGCGACCAGCCGGGCCGGCACCCCGGCGGTGAGCTGGACGGCGGCGGCCAGCACGGCCGGGTCGGGCGGGCCGCCGTCGGCCTTGCCGACCAGATCCGGCCCCCGGCCGAGCGACCCCGGCAGGGTGTGGTGGGCGGTCACCGCCGGGCGGCCCGCCCGGACGGCCGCCAGCTCGGCCTTGAGGAACGCCGCCTCGGCCGCCTCCACGCTCAGCCCGTCGGCGATGGCGGCCATCTTGGCGTCGGCGTGCTTGTCGCCGAACACCGCCTGGATGGCCTTGATGCGGTCGCCCTCGGCCTTCCACCGCTGCCGCTCGGCCTGGATCGGGTCGGGCTGGTCGGCCCGGACCAGGGTCACCGTGTCGTCTGCCACCGTCGCCCCCTTGGGGGTGGTGCCCCCGGTCTGAGATGCCCGCTCGGCGCCCGCCGCGGCCAGGGCCGCGAGGGTGGCGTCCAGCGGGCGGACGCCGTCGATCAGCTTGAGCCGCCGGGCCTCGTCGGCCAGGAACACCCCGCCCGTCTTGACCGCCGCGAGCTGGGCGTCGGTCAGCCCCCGCCCCCGCCGGACGGCGGCGTCGAACGCCCGCTGGGAGTCGGTCACGATCCCCTGGAAGTAGCCGGCCTGCTCGTCCGTCACCGGCTCGCCGGCCGTCCCGGCCCCCTTGAGCGGGCCGGTGCGGAACACCAGCGTCTTGACGCCGGCCGCCTCGGCCGCCCCGCTCAGGTCGTCCACCACGCTCAGGGTGCCGACGCTGCCGACCAGCGCCGTGTCGCTGTTGGCCCACACCTCGTCGCACTGGCTGGCCACCCAGTAGGCGGCCGACGCGCACAGGTCGTCGATGTGCGCCCACACCGGCTTCTGCCGGCGGGCCTTGCGGACCTCGCTGGCCAGGTCGTCGGTGCCGGCCACGGTGCCGCCGGGGGAGTCGATGGCCAGCAGGATGGCCGACACGTTCGGGTCGGCGGCGGCCTGCCGCACGTCCCGGCGGGTCTGGATGGTGCTGGCCCCGCCGAAGCTGGACTCGGCCTTCATCATCGGCCCGACGAGCCGGACCACGGCCACGCTCTGGCCCTTCCGCCCGGGGGCCATCTCGACGGCCGCCTGGGGGCGGGGCGGCTCCCGCAGGTGGGCCGCCCAGTCGGTGCCCTTGGCCAGCCGGGCCAGCTCGCGGCCGGCCTGCGGCTCGATGGCCCACGGCCCGGTCCAATCGGCCAGCCGGGCGAACACCGGCACCCCGGCGACCAGCAGCGGGTCAGTCATTCAGCACCGCCCCCTCCCGGTTCGCGGCGGCCGAGGCCTGGGCCGCCGGCGAGGCGTCCCGCTCCCACGGCACCGGCAGCCCCAGCTCGCGGAGCCGCTCGGCCTCCTTCTGCCGCTGCACCGCCACCTCCTCCCAGTCGGTGCCGTCGGCGGCGCAGATGGCGGCCAGGCTGGTGGTGCCGTTGGCCAGGTCCATCTCGTCGGCGGTGGCGTCCTTCACCGGGTCGATAGACGGGCGGGCGTCGAAGTGCCAGGTGTGGGGCAGGCGGAACGGGTCGGGCAGCCGGGCGGCGATGAGCGGGACGGCGAACCGGGCCTCGGACAGCCACTCGTACAGCAGGGGCACCATCACCCGCAGGCGGAACTGGTCCCGCTCGAACCCCCGCCGCAGGTCGTTGGTCTGGAAGTCCAGCCGGGCCGACGAGTAGTTGTACCCCGAGCAGTCCCCGGCCATGATCCCGTAGGGGGTGTCGCTGGCCCGGCCGACCTCCCGCAGGACGGCCCGGACGAACTGCTCGTGGTTGCTGGTCGGCTGGGCCGGGTCGAACTGCTCGACCTTCTGCCCGGCCAGCAGGGTGAGGAGCTTGTTGCGGACGATGGCCACCTCGTCCAGCGGCTCCGGCTCGGCCCCGTCCACCCCGGGCGGCAGGTCGGTGGTCAGCACCCCGCTGATGCTGGCCGCGAACTCGGCGGCGTGGACGGTGGCCAGCCCGTACCGGCGGAGCAGGGCGAACAGCGGCAGGGCCGGGGTCAGCTCGGGCACCTGCCGGAGCTGGCCCGGCCGGTCCGGGATCAGCCAGTGGATCATGCGGTCGGCCGGCACCCGGTCGGCCTCCCCCCAGGCGGCGAACCCGCCGGTGTCCCCCGGGTGGTGGCGGAGCAGGCTGTAGGCGTCCGGCCGGCCGTCCGCCCCGACGTACACCCCGTCGATCAGGTTGGCCGGCTGTCGGCCGCCGAGCGGGGTGGCCACCTGGTCGGCCTCGAACAGCCGCAGGGCGAGCTGCACCGGGGTCTGGCGGCGGTAGCGGTCGGTGGTGACGAACAGCCCGAACGACTCGCCACGCACCCGCCGGGACAGGTCCAACACCCGCAGGTCGCAGGGCAGGTTGGTGGCGTCCGCCCACCGCTTCCACTCGTCCTCGATGGCCGCGTTCAGCTCGCGGTCCGGGGTCTGCACCTGGAGCCGCGGCCCCTTGCCCACGCAGTCGGACGTGTTCGACCCGACCACGCCCTTGGCGTAACAGTTGTTGTCGGTCTCGTACTGGGACCGCCGGCGGAGCACGTCCCGCACCCGCTCGGAGGCGGCGGCCACCGGGGACAGGCCGTCGGCCGGCAGCCAGTGGTTGCGGTTGTCGGGGGTGGTCTGGGCGGCGTCGTGGCTGGCCCGCAGCCGCGGCCGGGCCGGCTCCGCCGCCCGGGTCGGCCGCGGGGCCTCGTAGGTCGGGGTGGTGACGGTGTAGCTGGTCAAGCGGCCCCCGGGGGGACGGCACGGGCGGCCGGCATGGCCGCCCACGGGTTCCGCCGCCGGCCGGTGGCCGGGTTGGTCCCGGCCAGCCGGGCGGCCAGGTGGTCGGCGGCGGCCAGCGCCTTGAGCGGGTCTTGCTCGACCACCGTCCGGTCGCCGGCGGTGACGCTCTGGGGCTGGCCGATGAGGGCGGCGGCCGCCTCGTAGGCGGCGGCCACCTCCTCCGCGGTCGGGTTGCCGTAGGCGTCGGGCACCGGGCGGCCTCTCCGGGGCGGGGGCTATCCCCCACTCTCCGGGACAAAGCGGCGGGCGCAAGGGGCGGCGGGGGGAATCGTGCAGATGTGTACAGGCGTCTGTACGGCGGCGGTCA
>ERZ650311.985-NODE-985-length-15397-cov-8.093664_pt1 | contig 15397 bp, 13 predicted proteins | sample MGYA00376247_ERZ650311 | MGnify/ENA primary metagenome ERZ650311 (study PRJEB26733, sample SAMN07839324) | wastewater metagenome | biome: small river; feature: stream; material: water | place: USA: North Carolina | collected 2016-07-28 ... | reverse complement strand
ATTCACCAGCGGTCGGACCATGTTCAACAGACATTCGTTCGCTCTTCTTTAAGTTTGACTGACTGGATAAAACACCCGACGCATGCCAAGCGCTACCCAATACACCTTCATCGTCACCACCAGCCCAACCAACATGGCGGGCCAACTCAAATCACTCACTATGCGGGAAGCCGCCGCAAGCATAGCGACGGTCAAGCCAATTTTGACCAATTCCCACACAAAAAACCCAAATACTGCAGTACCAACATTCAACGAAGACACCCGACTGGTCAGGCCCCTCGCAAACAAAGCCGCAGGAATGATCACCGCCAAGGCACCGTAAGCAACTGACACAGCCACCACATAACCCGACACCCACCACGCAACACCCGCCACCAGCAACCCAACGAAACACTGGGCCAGCACCACTCGCCAAACAGACAGAAGGGGCTGCTGTTTGCGCAACTCACGCACCTGTTCGGCGGTCAGCGGCGGCGCTAGGTCTTGCGCGTCTTCCTGATCTTCAAAAGGTATTCTGGTCATGTTTGTTTACACCCAGGTTACACCCGTCGATCCCTGCAAAGCCAGCTATTGTACGCGATTACCCGTACACCCCGATAAAACCCTACACAAAGCGATAATTGACCCATGTCCGCTTCTGCCACACCCCCTTCAAACCCGATGGACGACTCGCGAAAAGACTCGCTCATCGAGTACCCATGTCTGTTCCCCATCAAGGTGATGGGCGCCAAAGTGGATGGGTTTGTGCAAGCGCTGACCCATGTGGCCGAGCAATTCGACCCCACCTTTGACGCCAGCACCATTGAGCTGCGACCCAGCAAGGCGGGCAATTATTTGGGCGTCACCTTGACGGTGACCGCCACCAGCCGTGAGCAACTCGACGAGCTGTACCGCACCCTGAGCAGCCACCCGATGGTCAAGGTGGTTTTGTAAAACCCTGGCATGCAGATCAAACAATTGGGCCGAGTGCCCTACCTGCCCACCTACCAAGCGATGCAGGACTTCACCGCAACGCGCACCACCGACACAAGCGATGAACTGTGGGTGTGCGAACACCCACCCACCTTCACACAAGGATTGGCCGGACAAGCGGGACATTTGCTTGCGCCCGGCGACATACCCGTGGTGGCCACCAACCGCGGCGGCCAAGTGACTTACCACGGCCCAGGCCAAGTGGTGGCTTATCCGTTGATGAACTTGCAGCGCGCAGGCTACTTTGTGAAAGAGTATGTGTACCGCTTGGAAGAAGCGGTCATTCGCACCTTGGCGCATGTCAACATCACCGGCCATCGTGTGTCAGGAGCGCCAGGCATTTATGTGCGCCTTGACGACCCCAGCAGCCATGCCGTCTTGCCTCAGCGTCCGCAACACGGCGCCAGCAAAGAGCCCGAGTTTGCGGGGCTTGGAAAAATTGCTGCCCTGGGCATCAAAGTGAGCCGGCATTGCACCTATCACGGTGTGGCGCTGAATGTGGCGATGGACTTGTCGCCGTTTCAACGCATCAACCCTTGTGGGTATCAGGGCCTGCAAACCGTAGACCTTTCTACAATGGGTGCATCGATCAGTTGGCAAGAAGCGGCTGATGTGTTGAGCCAAAAGCTCGTCACTTACCTGACACGTTGAGCGTTCACGCAAACGCTTGTTACTGCGCCACTGATTTTGAAACCGAGACACCTAACAGGTTCACACATGTCTACTGCTGAAAATAATGTCGTGCGCGAAGCGCAAAGCGTTGAAAACTACAACCCTTCTGCCAAACAAAAAGCAGCGGCCAAGTTGTCGCGCATTCCCGTGAAAGTGGAAGCGGGTGAGGTGCTGAAAAAGCCTGATTGGATTCGCGTGAAAGCAGGTTCGCCCTCGACGCGTTTTTACGAAATCAAAGACATCTTGCGCAGTAACAAATTGGTGACGGTGTGCGAAGAAGCTTCTTGCCCCAACATTGGCGAATGTTTTGGCAAGGGCACGGCCACCTTCATGATCATGGGAGACAAATGCACGCGTCGCTGCCCCTTCTGCGATGTGGGCCATGGCCGCCCCGACCCCCTCGATGTGAACGAACCCGAAAACCTCGCCAAAACCATTGCCGCTTTGAAACTGCAATATGTGGTGATCACCAGCGTGGATCGAGACGATTTGCGCGATGGTGGCAGCCAACATTTTGTGGATTGCATTCAACGCACGCGTGCGCTGTCACCGCAAACACAAATTGAAATTTTGGTGCCCGACTTCCGTGGTCGCGATGACCGTGCGCTGGAAATTTTGAAAGCCGCACCGCCCGATGTGATGAACCACAATTTAGAAACCGTGCCACGCTTGTACAAAGAAGCACGGCCTGGCAGCGACTATCACTTCAGTTTGAACTTGCTGAAAAAATTCAAAGCCTTGTTTCCCCATGTGCCGACCAAGAGTGGTTTGATGGTGGGCTTGGGCGAAACCGACGAAGAAATTTTGCAAGTCATGCAAGACATGCGTGCACACAACATTGACATGCTGACCATCGGCCAATATTTGGCGCCCAGCACCAGCCACATACCGGTGCGTCGCTATGTGCACCCCGACACCTTCAAAATGTTTGAAGAAAAAGCCTATGAGATGGGTTTCAGCCATGCGGCTGTGGGTGCGATGGTGCGCTCGAGCTACCACGCTGATCAGCAAGCGCATGCGGCGTCAGTGAATGTCAGCAATCAATAGTTGATGAGAAAAATTTGTAATGAATGGCTCCACTGCGGCACCAAAGTCCAGCAGCAATCGATTGTCTATCTCGAGTAAGGACTTAAAGACGTCCACCTCCTCACTTTTGCGATTCGAGTAGCCGCCGGTGGCGAAAAGGTGATTTCTGGGTTTTTTTTCGGACTGCCATCTACACAACTTGAGTGGATAAAACGCAGAAGTCTTATTGATTTTGAATTAGCATATTAACAATGTCGCCCACTGTCTTTAGGGTGTTCGTTTGGTTAAGGTTTATTTGTTTTTTTAATTGATCTTCAAGTAAAAAAAACAGCTCGGCCAAATCTAGGGAATCCAAATTCAAGTCGTGCAAGTGGGTATCGAGTTGAATATCTGCGATTTCACGGTGCAGTCTCTTGGCGATGGTTTGCCGAACCAGCAGATCCACTTCATCAAGCGTTATTGGAGGCGTTGAATTAGCCATGGTTTCTAAAGATGAGTGAGACATTGGTCCCTCCAAAGGCAAAACTGTTTGTCAAAAAAATAGCTGCACTACTTGTCAACTCAGCATCGCGTAGCAAATGAAATGAAATGCTTTGGTCTGGGGTAGTTAAAGCGATACATGGTGGGTAACACCATCGACTGGCATTTATGCTCAATATCGACTCCATCACGCCAGATGCACCCATCAAATGGCCGGTTGCGCCTTTGGTTGAACTGATACGTGCTGACGTATGACCGAACACTTCATTCAATGCTCTTATTTCAGAAGCATCGCCTGCTCTTGTACCTGTGGCATGGGCATTGACGTAATGCACATCTTCAGACCGCAATCCCGCATGCTTGAGCGCTTGTTGCATAGCCTTGACTTGCGGTGCAACCTGCGGATGTGTCACGCATTGGGGATCATTGACTTGGGCATAGCCCAAACATTCAGCCAGTATGTTTGCACCCCGGCGTTTGGCATGTTCTTCGCTCTCCAGCACCATACAACCAGCACCTTCACCCAAGACAAGACCATTTCGCAATGCATCCAAGGGGCCTTGCCACTGTCCGTTTGCATCCACTTTCGCAAGTGCTGCCAGCGCCTCCCATGCCCTGACAACACCTGGAGCAATCAAGGCCTCAGAGCCGCCCACCAAGGCAACCTCACAGCGGCCCTGCTGGATCGCCAAAAAAGCTTCGCCAATGGCCACAGCTGAGGATGCACATGCACAGGAATACGTCATCACTGGACAGGGCAGCTCTAGCCATGCGGCTACCCCTGCCGCACTGGCGTGTGTCATTGCCTTGGGAACCGTAAGGGGGGATACTTTGCTAGCTAGGTCTGCTTTGCCCCATAACCAACGTGTATAGGCTTCATCCATTGTGGCTGCACCACCATAGCCAGTCCCCCAAGCCACCAGTCCAATCGAATCTGCCGCGATGCCTGATTGCTGTACTGCCTCATGGGCACTATAGACCGCCATTTGCGTGACCCTGTCAGCATCCGTCACGCGGCGATCAAAAACGCACGCGGGCAAATAACTTTCCAGCCGTGCCGCCAAAATTTCAGAGGCTCCGGGCAAATCACCTAAACGGTGGGTGGCAATCGCCGTCTCGCCCCGAAACACGGGGGCCAAGGCATCCAAGCCCCAGCCAAAAGCTGAGACAGCTCCCATGCCTGTGACCACAACGCCACGGTTGGCTGTTTGACCCATCAATCGGCGCTCGAAGTCTCAGGCGCTGAAGGTAGTTGCGCTGGTTCTTGCGCACGCCTAGCCGCTCCCTCCAGATCGACAGTGGGATTGGCTTTTTCATCTTGAGCCTTCGCGGTGGCATTTGCACCATGCAGGTAGATGATTTGCATCTCGTCAGAACCCGGCTTCACACGTAGGGCGCGTCCCACCTCATCTTTAAAGATGCCTTCACGCAAATCTTGTATGACAGAGGCACTGTCCCCAAACGGCGCAATCCAATCAACCAACCAACCTCTGTCACCACCAGTCCAGTCTTTGGGCTGCAAACTCTTTGGGTTTAGCACATAAGCTTCTTCCACCTCTTTGGACATTCTCGCCCAAGCAACATAGGCCACTGGACGACCATTACGTCGATATAAGCGGCACTGCTTGTACATCAGGGCAGGCATGACCCACTGAAAAATGCTCGCAACAGGCCATTCTTGATGCAGCTTTGAATTAGCCATTAGCCAAACGATCTCACCCAGCATAGACATGTTCGTGACTTCACCTTGAGCGGGCTCAGCTGCGTGGCCTTGCTTTGATTCTTCTGTCATGTTTGCTCTTTATGCTGCCGTTACCCAAGCGCTGTTGACGGCAGTTTTCACAGTGCTGGGTAGTTCTGCTGCCGTCACACCGTAGGCTGTCTCCCCGTCATTGGGCGTCAAGCCATTCATTGCAGCGACCAAACTGTTGACCTTGTTGTAAGAAAGCATGTCGTTGCCAGCTTGAAAGCCCATCACATAACGTTGCGGCGCATTTGCTGTTGCGCGTTTGATCGGGTCATCGCTGTAGTACCAGTTCTTGAACGACATGCTGTCTGTCGAGCCCAGCAAACGCATCACCAAATCATTTCCTACGCGCTCAAACCACAAAGCATCTTTGCTGATGCCGCTCTCCAGCATGATCACGTCGGTGCCATTGATACCCGTCTGCTCACTGCCAATGTAGGTGTCGTTGCCATCGCCAAATCCAAATCGGTAAATGTCTTGCCCTGCGCTGGCTTGGTAGGTGTCGTTGCCTGTGTCACCAATGATCACGTCATCTCCAGTACCAGCATCAATCCAGTCGTCACCCGCGCCACCGGCCATCACATCAGCTCCAGCCTCGCCATACATGGCGTCATTGCCCACATCGCCGGAAACCACATCATCACCATCACCGCCATAAACCGTGTCATTACCTGCGCCACCAGATAGCAGATCATTGCCAGCTTCGCCCCACAGCGCATCGTTGCCGGTTCCTCCCAATACAAAGTCTTTGCCTGCACCGGCATGCAAAATGTCATTACCTGCAAAGCCATCCATCCAATCGGCACTGGTCGAACCTGTCAATGTGTCTGCCACGTCTTGACCGTCTCGACCCAAGTAGGTGTTGGTCAGTTCAGACACATCGAAATCTTTGCCATCAAAGAACTGGAACACCTCCACGCGATTGCTCGTGTTAGCCCAGTTGCGAACTGTCACTGAGTTTTCTAGGGCTGATAGAGCGCCCTCAGGATTAGCGCGATCACGCAAATAAATCAACATGTCAGAGCCTGAGCGCTGAAACACCAAGTCATCCATCGTGATGTCGGTGCCAAACAGCAACTTGTCACCTCCAGGACGGTTTTTGTCCGTACCAATGCCTGCACTACCGCTGTCATAAAGCACGTCCTTGCCATCACCTCGGGCAAAAATATAAATGTCGTCCCCTGTGCCACCATTGAGCGTGTCATTGCCAGCAGCCCCATGCAGTACGTCCGCCGTGTTAGAACCATTGAGCGTGTCGTTTCCTGCACCGCCACCCAACCAAGTTGCATCAGCCGTGTTGGCTGTGAGCACATCGTTGCCCGCCGTGCCTTTGCGTGCATCCACAATGTCGCCAATATCCACTGCAAAGTCGTTGATGAAGCGCAGGTTTTCTACGCGGTATTGCGGCGTAGTCCAACCCTTGACTGTGATGCTATCGGTCACTTCTGTGCCGCTAACGGGCAACAAGGAGATCAGCAAATCAGAGCTCACGCGCTCGAGCATGATGTCGCTGATGTCAATGGCACGGCCAAACTCCAATGTGTCTTCGCCACCGTCTACAGCGCGAACCCCTGTGCGGTAACCCGTTCGAGTTTCGTTGATCCAAACCTGATAGCTGCTCTTACCGCTGGTGCGCGTTTGCAAAACCTGAGCGGTGTAGGTGTAGGACTCTTGGAAAGTTTCTGTACCCAGCGCAGCTTCATCAACGGTGTCGCGCCCATCCCCACGGTTAAAGTGATAGATGTCATTGCCGCGCCCACCATTGAGGGTGTCGTTACCCGCACCCCCTGTGAGCACGTCGTTGCCATTGCCACCGTTGAGGGTGTCATTGCCCGCGCCGCCCATCATGTAGTCCACACCGTCGCCACCTTCCAGCACATCATCGCCCTTACCGGCAAACATATCGTCGTCACCGGCACCGCCATCCAAGCGGTCATTGCCTGCGCCACCGATCAGATAGTCATTGCCTGCCAAACCATTTAAGGTGTCGTTGCCGTCTCCGCCGGAGAGCAAATCGCCGCCTGCGTGGCCTGTGAGTACATCGTTTGCACCGTAGCCGCTAGCCACCTGAACGATGTTGCTCATATTCATAGCCAAACCATCCACAAAGCCAAGGGTCTCAATGCGGTTCAACGCATTGCTCCACTGGCGAACCTTGATTTGGTCATCCATGTCAGCCAGCAAGGTGTTGGCTTCTTCCCGCAAGCCCACCACTAAGTCGCCGCCGGTCATCTGGAAGAACAAGTCTTCGATTGAAATTCCTTGCCCAAATTGCAAGCTGTCCTTTCCACCATCGTCTTGCACCGTGCGCACAAGCGTATCGGTACGGTACTGAGCTACCCAGTTACCCGATTTGCCACTGCGTTGGTAGACGCTGCCGGTGTACACCTGCGCCTGGTAGTTTTCTTGATGCTCTTTGTTATCGAAAATCTCATCCTTACCATCGCCACGGAAGTAGAAATAGGTGTCGTTTCCACCGCCCCCTTGCAGCAAGTCAACCCCTTTGCCACCCAACAGTTTGTCATTGCCTTCGCCACCCATCAGGGTGTCATTGCCGTCCATGCCCGCCAGCACATCGTCACCGTTGCCACCGTCCAGCATGTCGTTTCCTGCATCTGCAATCAGGTAGTCATCTGCTTCACCACCGATCAAGGTGTCGTTACCCGCACCTGCAAACAACAAATCTTTGTCTGCTCCGCCATCGAGCCGGTCATCGCCCGAGCCGCCGACCAGCACATCTTTGCCCGCATTGCCGATGAGCGTGTCATTGCCACCACCACCTGACAAAAAGTCACCTTCGGCAGTGCCGTTGAAGGTGTCATTACCCGCCATGCCGTTTTGGCCGTTGATGATCTGGCTGAAATCCAACGTGTTGCCATCGACAAAGGTAAAGTTCTCAACACGGTTCTTCTGATCTGCCCAGCCTTCCACTGTCACGCTGTCGGCGGACAAGGTGTTTTCGTTGTCTATGGCACGCAAAGACACCACCATGTTGTCGCCCGAGCGGGTCAACACCAAGTCTTGAATCGTAATGCCTACCCCGAACATCAAGGTGTCAATGCCGCCATCCACTTCACCAAATACATCACGGTAGCCAATGCGGTCTTCTGTGCGCGTTGCTGCACGGTAGCCCGTGCGCAGTTCATTGACCCAAGAGGCATTTTTGCCAGAACCACGCTGCACGCTCTGGTAGTAGTTGTACTGTTCGCTGTACGACACTTGCTCTTGGTAGGTGTATTTTTCTTTGTACCAGTCCTCGGCATAGTCCAAGATGCGGTCAGCGCCGCCACCCCGGTTGAACACATAGGTGTCGTTGTCTGCGCCGCCTTCCAAGCGGTCAGCATCTTTGCCGCCTGCCAGCACGTCGTTGCCTGCACCGCCACGCAGAACATCTTGCCCGGCATCACCAATCAGCTGGTCATCACCCGCGCCAGACTCCAGCGTGTCGTTACCTTCTCCGCCAGCCAGCAAGTCTTTACCGCCCGCCGAGCGCAACACATCATTGCCAGCCCCAGCAGACAACATGTAGTCCACGTCGTTTTTCTGGCCCGTGAGAGTGTCGTTGCCAGAGCCTGTGGCAATCGCTTCCACGTTGATGCTGTCGAGCACCAAACTCACCGTGGCGTTGTCTTCCATGATGAGTTGGTCATAGCCAGCGCCACCATCTAGATTGCCATAGCCCCCAGCCACATCCGTGCCATCGGCAATCAGTACATCGTTGCCATCGCCAGCACGCATCACGTCAGCACCTGCACCGCCTTTGAGCAAGTCGTTGCCTTTGCCAGAAAGTAGGATGTCATTGCCTTCGCCACCATCGAGCACCAAGTCTTCCTTGGTTTCTGCGCTGGCGTCAATGCGGTTGTTCAGCGCGTTACCCGTCACCCCAATCCAGTTGGTGCCCGATTTGTCTGGCAGCGTCACATCGGTTTGAGTGGCGCTCATCACCATGTGCTTGTAAACATCGCCGCCTTCAAAAGCGAACACCTTGTTACCTTGCGCGTCCACTGTTTCTTTGACGCCAGTCTTCTGGTACGCAAAGGCCACATCTGCCCCATCTACCAGTTTGCCGTCGGTGCGCTGTACTTTGAACAGGCCAGCAATGCTTGTGCCATCACTCAAATCCAGCGCGGTACCGTCTTTGACCGTGGTTGAAATGCTGGCAATGCCTGCAGCTTGCAACGTCATCATCTCGCCCGCATCAGCCACGCCGTTGCTGTTAGCGTCTTTCCAGATGCGGAATTCGGCAAAGCGTGCATCCCGGCTGTCAAACGTGCCGTCCTTGTTGCTGTCAAATACTTTGGCCAGAGCTTGCAAGTCGGTGTCTTGTTCGGTGGTCCACTCACCAAAGGCCATTTCTTTGCTTTGGGTAACTTGGCTATCGCCCCCTAAGTCAATGACCAACAAGCCGTCATCTGCACCCACCCATGCAGTGCGCTCTTTGTATCCATCGCTGTCAATGTCAAAGGTGGTGGTACTGCGGTCCAGTGGTTTGATTTCTACACCGTCGCCGTCTAGGTCGATGACCAGTGGATACCAGTCACCGCCACCGTAGTCATAGGAGTCATAGGAGTCATACGAATAGTCGTAGTAATCGTCGTATCCGCCGGAGTCATAGCCTCCATCATCGTTTCCACCAGAGTTGTCATATCCACCAGCGTCGTACCAACCAGATGTGTCCGTATTGCTCGAAGATGAGTTGTCTCCAAACGCATCCGAATAGCCGTTGTAGGCAGCAGGGTCGGTTGGAAAGCTACTGTAACTGGGCTGCATGCTGTAGGCGTTGATCGCCGTGTTCCAGTCGCGCTCAAAAGCTGCATTCTCTGCGGCTTGGCTGGCGTACACGCCGCTGTAGGTGTTCAGGCCACGGTAGCCGCCAGAGTTGTCCAGAACGCGGGGGTCTGTAAAACCGTTGCCTCGCCAGTTGGGGCCGAAGTTGTAGGCTGGAGTGGTGTCTTTATCTGTGAATGAAAAAGAAATTCCTGCCTCTACCAAGTCATTGACACCCAAACCCAATTGAAATTGGGTTGATTTGCCGTCGGGACTAAACCCAGCTGATGTACTTAAACCTGGCCAGCCAGTTGGTGTGCCTACGCCTTGGTAGACAGACGGACTACCGCTAAATTTTCCATTGTCAAAACTGTAATTTACAGATGTAGTCCCACTTACCGTATAAATCGATGATAACTGTCCACCCAATCCAACAGTGACACCATCTGTACCTATAGAAAAAGATAGGCTTGTACCGCCGATTTGTCCATAAACACCAAAATTCATATCTCTTGGCTTTGTAGAGCCAAGATTTGATTGATCAACAATCCCGTGGATAGAAAAATAGTTAAATTCATTCGCCATGAAAACCCCCTTTTTGAAATTTAAATCAATTTAAATTTAATTAATAAATGATGTATTCCCGAAAAAATTCCGGTTGATCCAAGTAGAAATACAACAATCCCCATTAATCTTCTAAATAAAATGTGCTTGTCACTTGGGATGTATTCGATGACGTATCCATCAAAGAAGAATAGAAGAATTAGGACGATAAAACACATTGCAAAACAAACTAAAGATACAGTAAGTGAACGCGAAGCAGGTTTACTCATTGCGACCCCCTTGAGTTGAATTGTTAATAAAATCTGTTGACATGAATAGCCTATTTAGCAAGTATCCAAGATGCACTAACGACGATATTGCGAAGAGGATTGCGGCACCAAAGAATGAAAATTCACTTGCGCTTAATGATGTCAAGGATTGAAGGCCTTTCCACCAATCAAAACCAATCAACCCACCGGAATATTTTGAATTCCTCACTTGTGCGAATCCTTGCGTACATAACACAAGTCCCATCATCCACAAAAAATTCCCAATTGCGACTTTTTGTAAATTAATGATTTTTGAGTTGTGATTAAACATTTATCTTTCTCCAGAAATTTATTAAAATCAATTGCCGATGATTTACGATGAACACGTTTCTCAGCTCCACGACTGAAAAAAATTTGCCAGTAAAAAAGAGGCGATTGCACAGAGCAAAAGTAACAATCCAAAAAGTAACTTGCCTGATTCAAAAGATCGGACAGCCGAGGAAAACAAGACATCGGTGAATCTGTTAAATAAAAGCCAAAGCATGCATTTCCTTTGTCTGCGTTGATTTGACTTTGTGGGTGTAATTCACATTTCTTCATCGTTCTCCTACACTTTCATCCAAGGTCTTTTGAATAGGGCTGAGCAAGTAGTCCATCACGGTGCGCTTGCCGGTCTTGATTTCTGCGGTCACGTTCAGGCCCGGGGTAATGGGCATGGCCTTGCCATCAATCTGAATGCTCGATTGCTTGAGCTGAATGTGCGCAGGAAAATACGCCAGCGGAGCCTGTCCGTTGCTGGCTGGGTTGTTGGGGTTGCCATTGTTCTGCGGATCACGCGTTAACGCATCTGCGCTGACCCATGTGGCCAGCCCATCCAAGGTGCCGTAGCGTGTGAAGCTGTAGGTTTCGAGCTTGATTCGAACGGTTTGCCCCGGCTGCACAAACCCAATGTCTTTGTTGGCCACCATCACTTCGGCGACCACGTCGTGCCCTGAGGGCACGATGACCAACAGGGCCTGAGCGGGAGTGACCACGCCCCCTGTGGTGAACACGGCCAACTGCTGGACGGTTCCGCTTACCGGAGCGCGCAGCTCCAGTAAATGCAGGCGCTGCTCAGACTTGACTTGCTCCTGCGTCAGACGCTCAATGTCTTGTTGCGCGGTAAAGAGGCGTTGAGACAGGTTTTTGTGAATCTCAGCCAAGTAAGCGTTTTGCTCTTTGATGGCCTCTTGATGTGCGGCAATTGCAGTTCTATGCTCAGCGCGAACCTTTACCAGTTCGTTATCAATGTCCAGTCGATCTCGGGTTTTGTCTTGCAGGCCATGTTGGCTGATGAAGCCCTGGGTGGCTAACACCGCAAAATCAGTCTCTCTTTGGCGCAGGTTTCCCAATAAGTCTTGTAACCGCTGGATGCTTGCTTGGGCAACCTGAATTTGCCCCATTCTGGTTTGAACGGTCGCGGCCAGTCTCTCACGCTTGCTGCGCATGTCACGCCATTCAGTGTCGAGTTGATGTTGCAACATCAACCACGGCTCGCAGCGTTCAAGTGCGCTTTGTCCGCACCACGGCGTAGCTTGTGTTGTAGTCAGTACAGACAATTTACCCGTGGTCATTCCCACTTGAAGAGCGTGAGCACGTAGCTTTTCTGACTGAGCTGCCAACCACTGCTGTTTATTCTGTGCATGCTCTGCACCGACTTGGGTGCTGTCAAGTTCAATCAGTAACTGTCCCTCTTGCACTTGCTGACCATCTTTGACGTGGATGGCTCGCACAGTTGCCGCTTCTAACGGCTGAATAACTTTGCTGCGCTCACTGACGATGATGCGCCCCGGGGCAACAGCCACTACATCTAGTTTGCCAAAGGATGCCCATAAAATCGCACTCATGACGGCAATACAAATGACTGCTATTGCGCGTCTCGGCGCAGGATGAGGCGGCGACTCTTGCAAGCTCAGGGCCGCAGGCAAGAAGGCCGTCTCTGTTACCAGCCGTTTAGGCCCTGCTAATTCATGGCGGGCGTCCCATGCAAACTGAAAGACTTGCTGGTACCGTTTAAGCAACGCCTGAAAAATTTCAATTCGCTCTTTGAAAAGGACAGGAAAGGCCAGTCGCCAGTTCATGCGCTAGCTCCTCGTGTGTCCAGAGTACGAGAGGATGAGCCAGACTGCATGTCCCACAAATGGGCATACAGTGATTTTTTGCTCAATAAGGCTTCGTGTGTTCCGCCCTCCACTATTCGGCCTTTGTCTAAAACGACGATGCCATCGGCATGACGTACCGAGCTAAGCCTGTGAGCAATGATGAGTACAGTCCTACCTTTGCAGATGGCCGCCATATTGCGCTGCAAAATCTGCTCGCTTTCGTAATCAAGCGCGCTAGTGGCTTCGTCAAAGATGAGGATGCGGGGATGGGTGAACAAGGCTCTGGCAATGGCTAGGCGTTGTCTTTGACCTCCCGACAAACTGCTGCCTTGCTCGCCCACCATCGTGTCATATCCCTGAGGGAGTTCACTGATGAAGTCGTGAGCGCCCGCTAAACGTGCGGCCTGCATGACCTGATCCATAGACGCGGCGGGGTCAGTTACAGCAATGTTTTCTCTCACGGAGCGGTTGAACATCCAGTTGTCCTGTAATACAACCCCAATCTGGCGTCTTATTTGGGCTGCATCCACTTGGGCGATGTCCACGTTATCAATCAGAATGCGGCCCTGTTCAGGCACATAAAGACGTTGAACCAATTTTGTGAGTGTGGATTTGCCTGAGCCTGATCGCCCCACTATGCCGATGACCTGTCCAGGCGCGATATCCAAACGAATTTCACGAAGCACTGGGCTGGCGTCAGCGTTGTATCGAAAACTAACCTGATCAAAGGTGATATGCCCTTTGAGGTTAGGCAGCTGTGCAGCAACATTTGGAGGCACTTCTGTTTGTGCATTCAGAATGTCACCCAAGCGTTGCATAGAGATACCCACTTGTTGGAAGTCGGCCCACAGTTGTGCCATGCGCATGATGGGCTGTGCAACGCGTCCCGCAAACATATTGAAGGCGATGAACATGCCCAATGTCAGCTCACCAGCCATCACCAACTGCGCCCCAAACCAAAGCGTTAATGCAGTAACAAGTTTGCCAATCAGTCCAATCGACTCATGCCCCATGCTGGCTGTGATCTGACTGCGAAAAGCTGCCGACACGTAGGCAGCCAGTTGATCGTCCCAGCGCTTGGCCATCATGGGCTCTAGTGCGCCAGCCTTGACGGTTTGAACGCCCGTGATGGTCTCTACCAATAGGGCTTGGTTTTCTGCGCCACGAGCAAACTTCTCATTGAGGCGCTGTCGGAGCACGGGAACAATCATCACCGTGACAGCTACATAGCAAGGAATGCTCAAAAGCACGATCAAGGTCAGCATGCCACTATATGCAAGCATGACCGCTATAAATATGATGGAGAACATCAAATCCAGCACAACGGTTAATGCTTGTCCCGTCAAAAAGCTTCGGATGTTTTCCAGCTCACGCACACGGGCAACAGAATCTCCCACACGCCGCGCTTGAAACCAGTTCAGCGGTAAACAAAGAAGGTGCCTAAAGAGACGAGTACCTAGCTCGACATCAATCCTGCTGGTGGTGTGTGAAAAAACATAGATCCTTAAAAAGGACAGGACGCTTTCAAAAATAGAGATAGCAATCAGGCCGAAGACCAACACATTGAGTGTTGATATTCCTTGGTGTACCAAGACCTTGTCCATCACCACTTGAAAGAACAAAGGGGTGACCAAAGCAAAAAGCTGCAACACAACAGATGTGCCCATAACCTCTGCAAGCAAACGTCTGTATCGAACCAGACTAGGAATAAACCAACTGAAATCAAACTTTGCCATCTCCCCAACTAGGGATGCCCGACTGGTCAATAACAGCATCTGCCCTTTGGTTGCAAGGGGCATGCCGTTTTCATTCAGACCAAGCCATGCACTGGCAAACTCATCGAGTTTGAGCTTGATGGGGCGATTTCCTCGTGCTGTCTGCGTTAACAGATCGCCCTCTGTCTTTGCGTATTGCAGCACCACGTGGGTGGTGTTGGTTGCTGCGATGATCACCCACTGACCATTTTGTAAACATGTCAAAGCAGGCAAGGGCGTGAGGTGAAGACGACTAACCGCAACAGTTTCCTGACTGGCTCTGAGTCCTAGTTTGCTTGCAGCCAAGCGCAAAAAGTCATAGTTTTGAGGTGTCTCAGATGACAGAGCTAGCTGGTGCGTGAGAGAGTCCATATCGACAGCCACACCATGCAACTGAGCAATCAAGCACAGCAACAGCAAAGGTGCGTTCTTGTCTACAGAATCTTTCAGTTCTGCAAGACGAGACTCCGTAGGATGAGGGCTTGAAAGTTCCAACTAAAGCAAAGGAAATGGGTTAATGGCCCATAATTATAGAACTTTATAATTACAAAATATTATTTATTTGGCTTTCGAATGGCCTTGAGTCTCACTTTGTGAGTTTCGATAAAAGAAGGTGTGTGTGCCAGATCCTAGATTGAGCTTTGGCTGTAAAACGGCAAATTGCACATCAGACTTGTGCGGTTACCTTAGATATAAGCAAACAAATCGATCGCAGCAATTTCAGCAAATTTTTTTCGTTGACTTATGAGTAAATTAACTGGAGGTGGGGTGTTTTTCTCAAATTCAGTTGATCGCTCACTTAACACCAACATCCGATTTCAACAAGCCATCAAAGGCCCAGCACTTCGCTGGGCTCGTCGCTCTCGAGCACCTGCTGCGCCAAAGCTTCTAAACGCTTGGCGTCTGAACGCAACACCTCTTGCTTGACTGCCAAAATTTGCGTGGGGTGCATGGAGAAACTGCGCAAGCCCAAACCCAACAACAAACGCGTCATGGTGGGGTCACCTGCCATCTCGCCGCACACAC
>ERZ650311.984-NODE-984-length-15398-cov-151.758913_pt1 | contig 15398 bp, 10 predicted proteins | sample MGYA00376247_ERZ650311 | MGnify/ENA primary metagenome ERZ650311 (study PRJEB26733, sample SAMN07839324) | wastewater metagenome | biome: small river; feature: stream; material: water | place: USA: North Carolina | collected 2016-07-28 ... | reverse complement strand
CGCGGATCTTCGAAGGCAACGCCGACGGGCGCGCCATCATGGACGAGCTAACGGCCATTTTCGCGGGCGCGCTCTACGTTCCCGACGATAAGGGCGGCGAGCGCGAGACGTGCCGGCGCCTGGGCCGCTTCGAGGTGGTCAACTTCATCAACGCCAAGATCGCGGCGGCCGAGCAGGCGAGCCTCGACGAGCAGGAGCAGCAGCTATGAGTGCGCAAGTAGCCGGAACCTTTGCTAATGGTCAATCGGTCGGCGTCGGCCAGCGATCCAACGTGCTCGTGATCCCGTCGGGCGTGACCTCAATGTTCCTCACGCTCAGCGGCGCGATCGACGCGTCCAATACCGTCAAGACGCGCAAGTCGACCAACAACGGGATCACCTGGGCGGACCAGACCACGTACAACGCGGCGCAAGCCGGCGTCGCCGTGACGGTCGCGCACGGTGAGCAATGGATCCTCGAGACCGTCGCCGGGCAGGCCAACAAGGCGATCGACTACCGCATGAGCTGCGCCTCGACCGCCTGATCTTTCCCAACGGAGACCGCCGCATGTTCCTGAAACTCGACCGCCGACTGTTCGACAACGCGACCGGGGGCGACGAGCCGCCGTCCGGTGCTGGTGGCGACGATCCGCCGGCCACGCCGCCCGCGGGCGACCCGCCGCCGCCGGCGCCGGTTTCGGCGTTCCGGCCGCCCGAGGGGGGCGATGGCACGCCACCGGCGGGCGACCCGCCGCCGACGGGAGACCCGCCCGCCGACGGCCGCCCGGAATGGGCGCCACAGAAGTTTTGGGATCCCGAGGGCAAGGCGCTCAAGACCGAGGAGCTCGCCAAGTCCTACGCCGAGCTCGAGCGGCGGTTCCGCGGCGCGGTCGATTTGCCGCCCAAGGATGCCGAGGGCTACGAGTTTCAGAAGCGCGACGGCGAGACCTTCGAGCTGGACCCCGAGCTTGATGCAGCGTTCCGCGACGCGGCGCTCGAGATGGGGCTGAATAACCGCCAGTACAACGATCTGGTGCGCGAGCACGTCGACGGCGTGCGCGACGCGGTGGCGGGCGTGTGGGCGGCCAACGAGCATCGGACGATCGCCGAGCTCAAGGAGCAGCACGGCGACAAGGCCGACGCCGTGCGCGCCGACGCATGGAACGTCGCGCAGAAGTACCTCACTCCCGAGGAGCTCCAGGCGCTCGAGCGCGCGCCGAGCTCGGCCGTCGTCATGAATCTCCTGGCGCGCATCGCGCCCGAGCTCAAGGCCGATCGCGCGCCCGCCGGCTCGCCGCCGGCGGACTCGTTCGAGACCATGACCAAGGAGGCGGTCGCACTTCGCCGCGAGAAGGGCGGCAAGTATTGGGACGCCACCAAGCCGGGCCACGCCGAGGCGGTCGCCAAGGTGCTCGCCTGGGAACAGGAGTGCGCGCGCCGCGGCGTGAATTCGCGCGAGCTGCTCTTGGTCAACTGATCTCCCGTGCCATCGTCACCCTGCCCCGGCCACGCGCCGGGGCTCTTGTTTCCGGGCCTCGAGGTGGTCTAGGATTGCCGCCAGCGGACAACCGGCAACGGCCCGCGACGAGAAGCCCGCCCCAGCGCGCCGGCCCGAGCGATCGGATAACCGACAAGCAGGCACACCCAACCGTGTACCCGTTTGATCGGAGATCCGACCATGAGCCAGCAGGCGCCCGAGAATTTCGCCCAAGCCTTCGGCAACAACTTTTACGAGCTCGGCCAGCAGCGATCGAGCCGCTTCCAGCCGTTTGTGCGCATGGAAGCCGGGATCCGCGGCGCGTCCAAGACCGTCGAGCGCCTGGGCGAGGCCGAGGCGTACGACATCACCAGCCGCCACGCCGATACCAAGTACGTCGAGGTGCCGCACTCCCGGCGCATCATCGATCTGCAGGATAAGGGCTGGGCCGAGCTGGTCGACGAGATGGACGAGATCCGCATGCTCGCCGATCCCAAGTCCAAGTACCCGGGGCTCGGCGTCGCCGCGCTGAACCGCGCCAAGGATGACGTTATCTATGCGGCGATCCGCGGCTCCGCGCGCACCAACGCGGGCTTGGTCCCGCTGCCGGCGTCGCAGAAGATCGCGGAGGGCGGTACCGGCCTGACCCTGGCGAAGCTGCTCACCGTCAAGGAAATCATCGACGCGACGGAGTACGGCTCCAACGCCGATGAGGCGGCAATGGACATGACTGGGCAGGGCCGCACCTACGATCGCGTGATCGCGGTGAGCTCCAAGCAGCTGACCAACCTCTACGGCACCACCGAGATCAAGAACATCGATTACAACTCGGTCAAGGCATTGGCCGAGGGCCAGATCGATACCTTCCTCGGGTTCAAGTTCATTCGCTCCGAGCGGCTCGCGAAGGTGGGCACCACCCGCTTTGCCGTGGCGTGGTGCCGCGGCGCGGTGGCGATGGGCATCGGCAAGGACATTACCACCAACGCCACCGAGCTGCCGACCAAGAACTACTCCTGGCAAGTCTACGCGCGCATGTCGATCGGCGCCGTCCGCGTCGATGATGAGGGCGTGGTCGAGATCGGTTGCTTCGAGTAATCGGGCGCCTGGGCACAATCAACTGAGGATCACGCAATGCCGAACTTTAACGCCGTCCCTCTGACCGCCTTCGCGGCCACCCCGGGCTACAAGATGAAAGGCGCCGGCTTTCACGGGAAGCTCCGGCTTTTCGAGTCGGTATACCGCGCCCCGACGTCGGGCACCGCGCCGGCGATCGCCGATAAAATCATCTGGGGCAAGCTCCCGGTGCGCGCCAAGATCATCGGCCACCTGTCGCAGCTGCAGTTCAACGCGGGCACCGCGTCGTGCACCGCGAACCTGGGCGACAACATTGTGGCCGCTCGCCATCTGGCCGCGACCGCGATCAACGCCGCCGGCACCGCGGTGCCGAACGCCGCTTCCCTGACCAAGACTTGCACGTGTGACACCGTGAGCGGCTCGCCGGTGATCACGTTCCTGAACTCGCGCGGCGCGATTCAGGCGGGCGATCTGCTGTCCGGTACCGGCGTGCCCACCGGCGCCTACGCGCTGAGCGTGAACGGCGATCAGGTGGTCATGTCGGCCAACGCTACGGCGTCGACCACGCCCGGCACCGGCACCACGATCACCGCGGTCGGCGGCACCTTCGAGACCTCCAACGATTCGGCCAACGAGGCGAACAGCTGGACGAGCGCGCAGGACGACTGCACGCTGATCTCGGTCATTGCCGGCGCGCAGGTCGCCAACAATCAGGTGCTCCGCCTGTCCATCGTGTACGCGGTCGAGTAACAGCCGCGCCGCGGTTGCGCTATCCTGAGCCGGGCCGAGTGCCCGGCTTTCTTTTGGGGGTGTGCGATGGCGTCGATCACGGCGATCAAAATCTGCTCGAACGCGCGGCAGCTCTGCGGCGAGACGTCGATCGCCGCCTTCGAGGAGGATTCCACCGGGCTGACCGGTAACCTGTGGGATATGGCGCGCACCTCGACCCTGCGGCTCGGCACGTGGTCGCGCTCGAGGCGGCGGGCGCTGCTCTCCCCAACCGCCACGCCGCCCGCCTGGGGCTGGGCCTACGAGTTCATTCTGCCACCCGACTGCCTGCGCGTCGTGTCCGTCGGCGAGACCGGCGAAACGATCGAGTACGAGCACGAGGACGGCAGGCTCCTGTCCGACGAGGCATCGATCAAGCTGCGCTACGTCTACGACAATACCAACCCGGGCACGTGGGATCCGGTGCTGGTCGAGGCGGTCACCTTCCACATGGCGGCCCTGGTCGCCTACTCCATCACCGGATCGAAGTCCTTGCAGGACGCCATGCAGGCCAACTTCGCCGCGGTGCTCGAGGCGGCGCGAGGCATCAATGCCGAGGAGGCGCCCGTCGACTCGTTCGGCAACAACCCGCTCTTTGCCGCCCGCTCGAGCGGCTGGGGGGCGTAACCGTGGCGCGCGGCGAATGGACGCAATCGGCCTTCACCAGCGGCGAGTGGTCGCCTTTCATGCTCGGGCGCACCGATACGCCGCGCTACCAGTCCTGCGCCTCGACGCTCCGTAACTGGATCGTGCTCAAGCAGGGCGGCGCACTCTCGAGGTGGGGGACGCGCTACGTGGCCGAGGCGAAGGACTCCGCGCGCCGCGGGCGCCTCATGCCGTTCCGCTACTCCAACTCGCAGACGTACGTGCTCGAGCTCGGGCACCTCACGATGCGGGTCTACTCGCAGAATACGCGGATCGAGGTGCTGGGCACGCCGATCGAATTCGTCACCCCCTGGTCGGAGTCGGACCTACCGGATCTCGAGTGGGCGCAGTGGGGTGATACCGCGATCGTCGTGCACCCGTCGAAGGTGCCGTATCGGATCGTGCGGATCTCCGCGCTGCAGTGGAAGGTGCAGGCCGCGCCGTTCATCGTGTGGCCGACGGCCGAGTCCGGGCTGCAGCCGGCGACGAATATCACGCTGTCGGCCGCGAGCGGCGCGATCACCATCACGTCCGGCGCCGCTGCCTTTCTGCTTTCCGACGTGGGCCGACAAGTGATTGCCGACATAGGCGAGGCGACGATTACCGGGTTCACGTCGACCACGCAGGTCAACGCGCAGGCGACCGGCTTTCAGGCCACCGCCTACGCGGCCGGCGCCTGGACGATCACCGAGTCGCCTAAGACCATATGCACGCCGTCGGGCGCCACGGCGGTCAAGAACGGAACCGCGACGCTGACTCTCACCGATCCCGGCTGGCGTTCGACCGACGTCGGCTCGTCCGTGTTCATCAACGGCGGACAGGTGGATATCACCGGGTACACGTCGAATCTGATCGTCACCGGCAAGGTGCGCGAGGTGCTGAGCAGCGCAACCGCGGCGCAGGCCGGCGCCTGGACGCTCGAGCCGCGCGCGTGGTCGGCGAGCCGCGGCTACCCGCGTGCCGTCGCGCTCTCCGAGCAGCGGTTGATCTTCGGCGGCACGCTGGCCGAGCCCACTGCGGTGTGGGCGTCCGGCGTCGGGCTCTACTACGACATGAGCCGCGGCGTGCGCGATGCGTCGGGCTTCTCGCTCACGTTCTTCGGCCAGGACATGAGTACGATCATGCATCTCGCGCCAACGCCGGCGACGCTGATCGCGCTCACCGCGTCGGCGGAAATGTCCGCCGGGACCGGCAACGATGAGGCGATGACGTACAAGAACGTGCGCCCGCGCCAGGGCTCCGGCAACGGATCGAGCGCGTGCCGGCCGGTGATGGTCAATAACGATCTTTGGTTCACGCAGGACGGCGGCACCAAGATCCGCGCGCTGGGGTTCACGCAGCAGGAAAATGCGTTTTGGTCGCCGGACGTCACGCACGAGTCTGAGCACCTATTTCGCGGCGGGGTGCGCGAGCTCGTGTTTTCCCGCGATCCGCACCCGGTCGTGTATGCCGTGCTCGAAAACGGCGGGCTCGCGGCGTGCGCGGTGTCGCGGCAGGTGGGGATCCTCGAACATGAGGTGCTCGCCTGGACGCCGATCGTGACCGACGGCGCGATCGAGTCCGCGGCTGTCATGCGCGAGGGCGCCGAGGATCAGCTGTGGCTCTACGTGCGGCGCGAGATCAACGGGGTGACGAAACGCTATGTCGAGCGCGCCGACTGGTCGCTACAAACCGACTGCGCGCTCACTGGCACGAGCGGTTCGCCGGTCTCGAGCTGGGCGGGCTTCGATCATCTTGAGGGCAAGACAGTGCAGGTGCTCGGCGACGGCGCCAACCTCGCCGATCAAGTCGTGGTCGGCGGCATCGTGCAAACGCTCACCGCGTCGGGCGCCGGCGCGCCCCGGCCGTCGCTCGCCGTCGAGGCGGGCTTGCCGTTCGAGGCGCTTATGGTGATCCCGGATATCGAGCCGCCGGGCGCGTCCTATGGCGCCTCAAAGGTGCGCGCGCACGGGCTGGTGGTCGACATGGTGGACACGATCGGGATCGAGCTCGAGGACGCGCCGCTTAAGTGGCGGTCGTTCGGCCCGTCCGCGTTCACGTCGCCGCCGGTTCCGTTCACCGGGAAGAAAGCGGCCTCGAAGCTCGGATGGGAGGGCGGGCGCGTCAGTATCCGCCGGCGCCTGCCCTACTCCGCGCATATCCGGCGGGTGGTCCGCCGCTACACGGTCAACGAGGGGTAACGCATGGCCAACCTGTTGGACATTGGATCGGCCGCTCTTTCGCTGGTCTCGACCGGTCTGCAGTTCTATTCCGCGTGGAAGGGTGGCGAGGATCGCGGCGACCTCTACGCTGCACAAGCGGCCTCGAGCTACGCGGACGCGCAGCGCGCCTTGTTCGACTCACGCCTCGCGCGGGACGTCGCCGAGGTGCAGGCGCGCAACGTGCGCCGCCAGGGCGCCGAGTACCGCAGCGCGGCGCGCGCGGCCTTCGGCGCGAACAACATCATGGTCGATCGCGGCTCGGCGCTGGACACGCAGCGGGATATCACCCGGCGCGCCGAGGGCGACGCCATCGAGGCGATCCTGTTGGGCGAGCGGCAATCTCGGCAGCTCGAGCAGGACGCGCTCGCGTCGCTCACTGAGTCGGGCATGTACGCCGCGGCGGGCTCCAACGCCGAGGGCAATGGACAGCTATCCGCGTGGGGGGCGCTGCTCCAGGGCGGCGCGGACGCGTGGTCTAAGTGGCGCCTCGCGGGGGACTGAGACATGGCGACGATCGATCCGGGCAACTTCGGGAACTACACCGCGCCGCAAGTGCGCAGCGGGCGCACTGCGCGGCCGGTGCCGGGTGCGTTCGATACCGCGTCGGGGTTCTCCGATCTCGCGCGCGGCGCGGGCGCAGCGGCCAACGTGGCGGCGCAGGTATCGGCCATCGAGCGGCGGCAGGCCGAGATCGAGACCGAGCGCGCCCGCGTCGAGTCGGAGCGCGCGCAGCGGATCGAGGAGGCGACGCGCGCCAAGCGTGACTCTATCGCGCTGACCGAGGCCGCGGGGATCCAGGCGCAAGCGATCGTCGATGACGACACGATCCCGAGAGATCAGAAGGAGGGCCGCTTTACCGAGTGGCTTACCGAGCGGCGCGCGCAGCTGGAGCCCACCTATAAGGTCCCGGACATTCTCGGCCAGCAACAGGCCACGATCGACGAGGTGGGATCGCGCTCGCGCGTCGCGATGCGTGACAGCCTGACCCGGAAAGATCAGGCGCAGGCCGCGGCCAACGTCGCGCAGGCGCTCGAGTCGATGGGGCGGCAGGCGCTCGCCGCTGGTGACGCCGAGCAGTACATCCTCGACGCTCACAAGCTGATCGACCTGACCGCCGGCGCGGCCGGCTGGGATCCGCTCGAGGCCGCGAAGCAGAAGCAGATCGTATCCGAGACATGGACCGAGACCGTCGTCGCGCAGCGCGTGAACGAGGATCCCGAGGGCGCGCTCGAGGCGCTCGAGGGCGGCGCCTACGAGCGGCTCGATCCCAAGGTCCGCACCGCCATGATCGGCCACGCGCAGGCCGAGCTCGAGCGGCGCGCCAACCGCGCCAGGATCGAGGCCGAGGCGCGCGTCGCCAAGGCGGGCCGCGCCATGGCGCAGCTCTCCGACATCTACGAGCAGGGGCTCCAGCCCGACGCGCAGCACGTCGCGGCGGCCGCGGCGCTGGCGCAGGGCACCGAGTACGAGGGCACGATCCAGGCGATGCAGGGCGCGGCCGCGGACCGCGCGCGCTTCGCCATGGCGCCGATCGCGCAGCAGCAGGCCGAGCTTGAGGCGATGCGCAGCCGCTACACCAACCCGGCGCAGGGTGCGACGCCGGCCGAGGCCTGGGGATATCGGTGGCGCGAGCGGCAGCTCGAGGCGACAGAGCAGGACATACGCGCCCGCGGCGGTCTCATGGCGGCCGCGGCGCGCGGCGTGATCGAGCTCCCGCCGCTGGACGTCGACAACCCGGAATCCCTCGCCTACGGGCTTGGCGCGCGGCGTGACGCTGCCGCGGCGGCCTCCGCCTGGGCGGGCCGTCCCGTCGGGCTGCTCACGCCGTCGGAGCTCCGCGGCTTCTCGGAGAACCTCAAGCGCACGCCGGCCGATCAGCAGGCGACGGTGATCGAGGGCTTCGCCCGGGCCGTCGGCGATCCGCAGGAGTTCAGGAATATCATGCTCGAGCTGGCGCCGAGCAACGGCGCCGCGGCCAGCGCCGGCCGGCTGCTCGTGGACCGGGCGCCCGGCGCGCGCGACGCGGCCGACAAGATCCTCAAGGGCGAGTCCTACCTCAACCCGCCCGGCGAGGGCGCGAAGCCGCTCGTTCGATTGCCGACCGCGGCCGCGTTCGAACGCAAGTTTGACGATCTGACCGGCGAGGCCTATGTCGCGTCGCCGCGGGTGCGCGGCATGGATCTGGACAACACGCGCCGCGTCTATGCCGCCCTATCGGCCGAGGCGGGCGACTACACCCAAGATCCCGAGGACGTCGACGGCGAGCGCATGCAGAAGGCGCTGGAGATCGCCACCGGCGGGGTGGGCGAGTACGCCGACGCCATGGTGATCTTGCCTCGCGGGATGCCCGAGGCCGAGCTCCGCCAGCGGGTGCAAGAGCGGCTCCTCGAGCTCAACCGCGCCGGCCGCCTGCCGCCAGGGTTCAACGATCGCGAGCTCCTCGACCTGCAGATCGAGAACGCGCCGCGCGGCTACCACGTGAAGCACGGCGGCGCGTTCCTCCTCGACCGCGACGGCCGCAAGGTGGTGATCGATCCCAAGTCGTCGCCGATCGACTGGCAGGCGCCGCTCCGCGCCGCCGATCCGCTGTATGACGTGCCGCCGCCGCCCGGCGCCGCGGCCGGGCGCAATGGCGACTTCGAGCTGTCCGCCTGGGAGCCTGCGCCCGAGGACAAGCGGCCGGACGGGAGCCAGAAGGGCCGCGGCTTCTTCGGCCCGCTCCGCCGGCCGGACGGCGGCGCCATGACGGAGTACAGCATCGGGGTGCAGATCGACGGGCGCGAGGTGGACGTGCCGTCCCTGGTGCCTACGCTCAATGCGCGCGAGGTGCGCGCCATCCTCAGCGCGAAGGAGGGCGAGCAGCTGCCCGGTAGCGTCTACGCCAAGGCCGCGGCCTTCGCCCGCGACCGGCTGGCGCAGGGCTTGCCGCCGTTCGCCCGGCCGGATGAAGAAGGCATGTTCACGCCAGGGCGCGGCGGCGCCACGCCCAAGCGGCTACAGTGGGGCCCGTACGGGTTCCGGTTCGTGGACGGCGCCCGGTGAGCTCGTTCGAGTTCTTCCCCGAGGAGCGGCCCGGCACCGTCGGCGGTGTCGACGAGGTGCTCGCGCCTGGGGACGTCGACGCGCCCGCGTTCCGTGGGATCGGTCACGAGCTGTACGCGGCGCCGGCGCGCGGCGTGCTGTCCGTCGGCGCCGCGCTCGGGCTGGCCGCCGGTGCGGTCAACGCCCCGATCGACGCGCTGCTCGGCACCGATCTGCAGGATCAGGCCTTCGGCTACGTGGACCGCGCTCGAGCAGCGCGGCGCGCGCTGACACTGCATCCTAGCGAGGTGGGTATCGCCGCCCGCATCCTGGGCGGCGTGGGTGAATTCGTCACCGAGCTCGCGCTCACGCGCGCGCCGGGCGCCATCGCCACCGGCGAGCTGAACACGGCGGCCGATCTCGCGGCCGAGGGCATCGACCCGCAGACTGCCGTGCAGGCCGGCGCGCTCGAGGCGGCCGGTACCGCCGTCGGGTTCAGGATCCCGGGCCTGGGGCGCTCTCTCCTGCAGCGCGTCGCGTTCGGCGTCGGGGCCAACCTCGCGCAAGGGGTGACGGTGCGCGGCGCAGTGGGCGAGCTCCTGCAAAGCCAGGGGGCGCCGAGCGCGGTGTCCGGGCAGTGGGACGCCTGGAACGCCGAGGCGCTCGCCGTCGACGCCATCACGGGCGCCGTGTTCGGTGGCGTCGAGCACTGGGCGCAGCGCGACGCCGCGGCCGCGGTCAACGATCACGCGCACCGCGTGGCCGGCACTGCGCCGGGCGAGCCCATCACCGCCGACGCGCTCGACGTCAATTCGCGCCTGATCGACTTGGCGATCGAGCAGTCGCTCGCCGACCAGCCCGTGACGGCCGAGGCGCCGCCGGGGCGGTTCGCCGATGACGGCACGCGCGCCGCGCAGCAGGCTCGCACCGAGCTCGAGGTCGACACGCTGCGCCCGGCGGCGGCGCCGGTCGACGAGTCGCAGATATTCAACCCCATCACGCCGAACGCGGCCCCGACCAAGAAGGTGGCGCAGCTGCGGGCGCTGACGAGGGAGAACAAGCCGATCGTGGATGCGTTCCTCGAGGAGCTCGACGCGGCGCTCGGCACGGAGTCAAAGTCCAACGTCAAGAAGGACGCGACGATCATTGCGAAGGCGAATCGTCCCGAGGTGCTGGCCGCTAAGCCATGGTTCCGGATCGAGCACATACGCGACTCGTTTCGGTTCAAGACGATCCTAGAGGACGTGCGCGCACTCCCCGAGATCGTCGACCGACTCGGGGCGCTCGGCGCTCGCGTGGTCAAGCCGGACGTCGACAAGGTGCTCGCGCCGAAACCGTGGGGCTTCCGGATCTCCGTGTTCGATCTGCGGATGCCGAATGGGCAATTGGTCGAGTATTACCTGCCGGTGCGAGAGATCGAGGCGTTCAAGAACGGCCGCGGTCACCAGTTGTTCGAGAACTGGCGCGACGCCAAGCTGTCGGATCTGTCGGAGGCCGACCGCGTGCGTTACGAGGCGGACCGAGCGGAAAGCGCGGCAGGCTATCAGGCCGCGTGGGATGCTTACTTGTCGCGGACCGGTGCCACCGAGGCCGAGATCCGCGCCTCTCTCGATAGCGCGCTCGAGAGATCGCGATCTCTGATCTCCTCGAAAGCATCGTCAAACTCGGCGGACGTCAAGGCGGGCGCGCCTGTCGTCCAGGCGCCGGCGGGCGAGCGTGTCGCCCAGAAGCCGGAATCCATCACAACGATGGTCCCGTCGGGGGATTTAAAAGCTGGCATTGTTGCGGCCTCCGACGAAAGTATAACCGAGGCACCCGCGGCGCTCCAGGGCGCCGACGGCGCGGCTTTGCCCAAGTACACCCTTGCGCCTTCCACTCCCGAGAACGAGGGGCTTTCGGGCTGGCGCACGCGCCCCGGATCATCCGGCTTTGTCTACACGATCCGCGATGGCGCGCGGTCCGTCGGGTTTCTCGACGTCTCGATCTTCCCCGACGGCACGGCGTTTATCGAGGACGTGGTGTCCGACCGCGGCCCGGGATCGATAGGCCTTTCCGGCACTCGCGCGCTCTTGCGCGCGCTGCTGGCCGAGCACCCCGAGATCACCAACATCAACGGCGAGCGCGTCTCCGGGATCCGCCGGGGCGGCAAGCATGGGTCCGCGGGCTCGGGCGTTATGGTTAGCGTCAAGGTGCCGGCGCGCGAGGGCGCCGAGCAGGCCGGCGACTCCACCCCGGCGCCCGACACCCTACAGGGCGCCGACGGCGCGGCCGCGGTAGTGGTCACCGAGCGCGGCCTCGAGGTGCCGGTCCGGTACCGGCTGGTAGACGCGGCTGCTCTGGTCACGTCGCACGGGGACACGCTCGAGCCTAACCCGGACTTCCCGCCCGAGCTCCAGCCGCGGGACCGCTCGCGCGCGGCCAGCGAGGCGCAGATCGCCAGGATCGAGAATCAGATCCGCCCCGAGCTCCTGGGCGAGTCGGTCAAGGCGTCGGATGGGGCGCCGATTGTCGGCGCCGATGGCGTGGTCGAGTCCGGCAACGCGCGCACGATCGCGCTGCGCCGGGCCTACGCCGGCGGCAAGGCCGAGAACTATCGCGCCTGGGTGCGCGACAACGCGGCCCGCTTCGGTCTCGACCCGGCGACGGTCGATGGCATGCAGGCGCCGGTGCTGGTCCGCGTGGCGCAGGGCGCCCGGGACCGGGCCGAGTTCGCGCGGCAGGCCAACGAGTCGGCGATCGCCACCATGTCGCCGGGCGAGCTCGCGAGCGCCGACGCGCAGCGGCTCGGGTCGCTCGAGGGACTGGCGACCAACGAGGACGGATCGATCAACCTGTCGCAGTCGCGCCCGGTGGTCGAGGCCTTCCTGCGCGACGTCGTGTCGCCAGCCGATCTCAATACCACCACCACGGCCGAGGGCGGGCTGTCGCAGGGCGGGCTTGCGCGCCTGCGCAATGCGATCTTCGCCCGGGCCTATGGCGATACCGAGCTGCTCCAGTCTCTCACCGAGGCGATCGACTCCAACGTCAAAAACGTGCTTGCGGGCATGGTGCGCGCGGCGCCCGAGGTGGCGCGGCTGCGCGATCTCCAGGCCGAGGGCGCGCGCCACGCGATCCCAGTGTTCGATGACTTCGCCGAGGCGGTGCGCGAGTTCCAGGCGATGCGGACGGCCGGAATGACGATGGCGCAGCGCGAGGCGCAGGCGGGCTTGTTCGGTGACAGCCTGCCGGCGCCGGTGCGCAACCTGATCGTCGGGCTTGAGGAGAACAGCCGCGCGCCGCGGCGCATGGCCGAGCTGATCTCCCACATGGCGCGGACCGTAGACGCCGCCGGTGACCCGCGGCAGGGCGGGCTGTTCGGCGATACGCTCACGCTCCCGGACGCGGCCGAGGTGAGCAATCAAGCCGTCGCCAGGATTCGGCGCGAGTATGACGTCAAGGTCACGGCGGATCTGTTTGCCTCGCCGACCCTGCAGGCGGCCGTCGAGCTCGCGGCCACGCGCCCGGATATGATGGTGGTCAACGCCGACGGGCTTGAGGTGCCAGCGGCGCAGGCGCTCGCCGAGGCGGACGCGATGATCAAGCAGGCCGAGGAGCTCGCGCCGGGCGTCGATGCGCTGGCCGCGTGCGCACTGCAGCAGCTCGCCACCGTGGCGGCATAGGAGGACCGATGGCTCGAGCTCAGTGTGTGGCGGCGATGCGGCGCGCGATCGGCCGCGAGCCGACGGCGAAGGAGCTGCGCGATATCGAGGACCGGCTACGCGCGAACATGCGCGAACTGGCTGTGCGCGACCCGGTGCGCGCCTCGAGCATGACGGCCCGCCAGCGCCTCGACGCCGCGGCGCAGCTCGCCAGCCGTCAGCTGGTGGCGGAGGCCGCGAAGGCGCGGCAGCGCGTCGCGCAGTCCATCATCGCCCGCCAGCGCCTCGAGCAGTACCAAGCATCGCACCCCGAGGGCCCGGTGCAGGCGCTCGATGATCTGGTGGCGTTCAACCCGCGCAGCACGGCCGGCGTCATGTCGATCGAGACCCGCGCCCGCGCCATCGCCCGCAACGCCGAGCGGCAGCTGCTCGAGCTCTGGGAGCAGGGCGGCGATCGCTTCCTGGGGCTGTTCGAGAATACCGACGGGCTCGACGCCCTGGTGCGCGAGATCCACGGCGAGGACTCCGGCAACCCGGCGGCGAAGGCGGCCGCGGCCGAGTGGCACCGCACCGCCGAGGGGCTCCGGCAGGCCTACAACGACGCCGGCGGCGAGATCGGCCGGCTCGACGATTGGGGCATGCCGCACCACCATTCCGCCGACAAGGTGGCGCGCGCCGGCCGCGACGCGTGGACGATGGAAACCATGCAGCTTGTCGACCGCGACCGCTACCGGCACGAGGACGGCCGCCGGTTCAGCGACACGGAAATGCGCGAGTTCCTCGACGCGGCATGGCTCAGCATCGCCAGCCGCGGCGCGAACAAGCTCGAGCCCGGCGCGTGGACCGGCGGCGGCATGCGCGCGAAGCGGCACGCGGAGGAGCGGCAGATCCACTTCCGCGACGCCGGCGCCTGGATCGAGTATCAGCGCCGGTACGGTGACCGCGGCGTGTTCCAGGTGCTCACCGGGCATATCCGCAGGATGGCGGGCGACTTGGCGCTGATCGAGGTGCTGGGCCCGAATCCCGACCATACGATGCGGTGGGCGATGGACTCGGCGCAGAAGCAGATCGCCACCACGCAGCCGCTTGAGGCCGAGCGGACGCAGGAGCGGCTCCGGGCGATCGACAAGCTGTACACCATGGTCGCGACCGGCGGCGAGCCGATCGCCGACCGGCGGATCGCCGGCGCCGCGGATGCGCTGAAAAACATACTCGTGGCGTCGCGCCTGGGCTCGGCGATCATCAGTTCGATCGGCGACGAGTCGACCATGATGCTCACCTCGAAGGTGAACGGGATCAGCTATGCGCGCGTGTTCGCGAACGAGCTCCGCGCGCTGGACCCCACCAACCAAACCGAGCTCCGGCTCGCGCGCCGCACAGGCCTAGCACTCGACACCATGATCGGCACGCTGTCGCGCTTCGGCGAGGCGGATCTGTCACAGCGCACCGGACGGATCGCGAACGCGGCCATGCGCGCGTCCGGGCTTAACGCCATCACCGAGGCGCGCCAACGCGCGTTCGGCGTGGCGTTCATGGATGCCCTCGGCACGCTCACCCGCACGCGCTCCTGGGCGCAGCTGCACGCCGGCGACAAGCCGATCCTGCAGGCCAAGGGGATCACCGATCTCGACTGGCGGATCTGGCGCGCGGCGCAGCTCGAGGACTTCGGCAACGGGAATCACCTACTCACCCCCGAGGCGGTCACACGGGTAGATGACGCGACGATCGCCAACCTGATCGGGTCGACCGACGCCGGCGACATTCGCCGCGCGCGGCACGATGCGGTGATTCGGCTGATCGGCGTGACGGCCGAGGAGGTCGACATGGCGGTCATCAACCCCGGGATCCGGGACCGGGCGCGCGCCGCGCTCGGCCAGCAGCGCGGCACGCTCCGCGGCGAGCTCGTGCGCTCTGTGTTCCTGTTCAAGTCGTTTCCCCTGGCTATGATCGCCCGGCATTGGGGACGGGCCGCCACCATGGGCCGCGGATCGCGCGCGGGGTATATCGCCGCGCTGCTCGCCTCGACCACGGTGCTAGGGGCGCTGGCCGTTCAGGTCTCCGAGATCGTGAATGGTCGGGATCCGAAAGCCATGGACAATCGCCGCTTCTGGGTCGCGTCGCTCCTCAAGGGTGGGTCGCTCGGCATCTACGGTGACTTCCTTTTCTCGAGCGCGTCGCAGCATGGCGGATCGGCGATCGGTACGCTGCTCGGCCCGGCCGTCGGGCTGCTCGAGGAGGCGGGCAACCTCACGCAGGGGAACATGATCGAGCTCATGCAGGGCGACGATCCAAAGTGGGAAGCGGAGGCGCTCAAATTCATCAAGGGGATCACCCCCGGGAGCTCACTATGGTACGCAAAGGCGGCGCTCGACCATCTGGTCTTTCAGCAGCTCCAAGAGCATTACAGCCCCGGATATCTCGGCCGCATGAAGCGGCGCGCGCGCACCGAGTTCGATCAGGAATACTTCTGGGAGCCGGGCGACCTGACCCCGGACCGGTTCCCGAACCTCGAGCGGGCGCTCGGCGAATGACGGCCGGCGATTTCGTGGGCGCGTTGCTCGGGCTGGTCTGCATCGGCGGATCGGTCCTGGGCGCG
>ERZ650311.983-NODE-983-length-15414-cov-11.010482_pt1 | contig 15414 bp, 19 predicted proteins | sample MGYA00376247_ERZ650311 | MGnify/ENA primary metagenome ERZ650311 (study PRJEB26733, sample SAMN07839324) | wastewater metagenome | biome: small river; feature: stream; material: water | place: USA: North Carolina | collected 2016-07-28 ... | reverse complement strand
CGTCGCCCACCGGCTGGGCCTGCAGATCGCCACGCTGGACCGCTACCTGGAAGCCGGACATGCCCCGCCGCCCCGCACCCCCCAATCCCACGCTGGCCCTGGCCCGCGCAATGCTGGCCGCGCAAGAGAAGGCCGAGCGCAAGGCGAAGAAGCCGGAGCCGGTGCCCGAGCCGGCGAAGAAACCCCGCGCCGCACGGAATGCGGCAACAGCACCGAGGAAACCATGAACATCGACAACCCCACCCCCATCGCCGCCAACCCTGACCGCGAACTGAGCTTCGGCGAGAAGGCTGTCGGCCTGACCTTCAACCCGAGCCAAGACCCGGCCGTCTACGCCTGCAAGAGCGGCTTCGCGCACGTCATCGACCAGATGGACCGGCTGCGCGCGGCCAGCGACAACGCCGACGTGAAGCGCATGGCTTCGGTCGCCATCACGGAAGCGCAGACCGCGCAGATGTGGGCGGTCAGGGCCATCACCTGGAGGGGCTGACCATGGGCCCGCAGAACCACCTCCCCATCGTCATCTGCCAAGACGCGGGTGACGCCATCGCCCAGGGCTACGACTACGCCAGCAAGGGCGACGAGTACAAGCCCATCGAAATCAGCAAGGCCGTGGTGGTGCGCAACGGCACCGAGAGCGGCAAGCCCACCGTGGACTTTGTGCTGACCGACCAGACCGGCCAGAAGTACGTGGTGATGCTCACCGGCGCGCTGGTCAAGGCCATTCCCTGCGGCTGACATGACCTGGGCCCGCACATCCCGCCCCGACCGCGAGCAGCGCATCGCCGAGCGCGCCCAGCGCAACGCCGCCCAGGCCCAGACCTGCATGGGCCGGCGGCCGGCCGTCATGGGCGGGGAAACAGCCGGGCCGGCGCCCAAGACTGCGCCCTACCGCTCGCCCGCGCTGCTGGAGATGGCGCGCGGCCGGCCCTGCCTGTTGCTGGTGCCCGGGATCTGCAACCACCGCACGGACACGACCGTGGCCGCGCACAGCAACCTGGCCATTCACGGGAAAGCCGGAGCACGCAAGGCGGACGACTGCTACAGCGTGTGGGCCTGCGCCGCCTGCCATGCCTGGCTGGACCAGGGCCCGGCGCCTGCGGACGTGAAAGAACTGGCTTTCACGCTCGGCCACATCAATCAGGTGCAGGCATGGCGCGTGATGGCGTCGGACTCGGCTGATTCGTACCGCAACCGCCGCGCCGCGCTGGATGCGCTGGAGCACCTGAACGCAATCCCAAAGATGCCATGAGAAAACGCAACGCCAAGTTCCGCCTGAAGCACCCGGACGGCATCTACAGCGTCGTCAACCCGACCGGAGCCAGCCAGGACTACACCCCCGAGCAGGCATGGGAGATCGTGGAGCCAATCCGCGTGGCTCTCCAGTCGCTGCTGGACGGCACCGCCGAGGACGCGCAATACCGCCGCGTCGGCTCCGCTCTCAATGTGGCCGCGATCCGCACTGAGCAGATTGCAGGCAACGCCGATGCCGTGCGCGTGCTGGAAGCGGCCAGCCACGCCATGCTCGAATGCCTGCGCATCAAGCATGCGCATGGCCGCTACGGGCTGACTGGCCCGGCCCGGGAAGCGATCAAAGAGGGCATCGACCTCTACGAGACGATTCTGCGCGGCAGCACGCCGCGGCAGATGTACGACGCCGAGCGCGAACTTGAGCGGCAACTGTCCAGGAAACCCACCAACCAGAAAGCACTACATGAAGCCTGAAACCCTGGAAAGCCGCTTGGCCGGCATCGTCGAGAGGGCCGCCACCAACGGCAAGGGCCTGGCCGTGGCGATGCCCGCCGGGATCGTCGGGGGCCGCTTCGGCGCCGCCCCAGCAGCCCCTGAAACCGCCCAGGACAGCCCGGTCGAAGCCCCGACGGGGGACGCGGCTGCGCTGAATGCCCTGGTCCACAAGATCGCCGGAGCCCTGACCGGCGCCGACATGGACCACGCTATCACTGCGCTGATCTCGCTAGCCGTCACCTACGCCAAGTCGCCCGAGGCCCCGCCGGAACTGCGCGTGGCCACCGCCGAGCGGCTGCTGATGGCCGTGGAGGCGGTGGGCGAGGCCTACGAACGGATGATCAGTGACGGGATTCAGGCTGTGAGCGTGGCTGGATGGGTGCCGATGAAGTTGCAACCAGACGGGGGTGTCAATGATGGACCGTGATTCCGCCGCTGCGGGCAGAAACCTGCCCGGCGAACAGATTGCTTTGCTGCGTTTGCAGATCAGCGAGCTAAAGACGAAGAAAAATGCGCTTTCGCTGGGAAGAAAGCCAATAGAGGCGGAACTATCACAGCTCGCCGGGCGTGTGCGTTCGGCGAACACGCACAAAACGCGGCTAACCCCAGAAGAGTACCGCCAGATTTGCGGCAGGCAGCAAAAGTTGAAGCGCAAGTTGGCCGAGATTGAGGTCGCCATCAACCCGCTCAGCTCCGAAATCCGCCGTCTGTGCGCGGAAGAGGACATCTTGCGGGCGAGTTGCGGCATGTCAATCTCTGGAGTTGGCGAACAGTCGTCTGGTGACGGTGATCTGGCCAAAAGACTCGCGGATATTCGCGACCGCTGGCAGCAGTTTGCCGGCGACCAGACGCGAGTGAGCAGCATGCGTGTCATGGCGGCTCAATTTGCCGACGATCTCAACGCTGTGCTCTCTGGGAGGGGGCGAGGGGCCGCCTGAAAAGGAAAAACCCCGGGGACCGTCGCCACCCGGGGCCTTTCACATTCTGACCCTCAACACCCAGGATGATACGAAAGGACCAGGAACATGGCAACTGACACCCAAGACACGATCCCGAGGACATCGCGCCAGCAGGTGCTGCAGGCCATCCGCGACCTGCGCGCCGCCCACCGGCAAGCATCCCGCCAGGCCATCGCCGACGTGCTGGGGGTGAAGTTGAGCATCGTCGACGAGCATGTGAAGAACCTGAAGGACGAGGGCCTGATCACCGCCGTCATCGCCGGCATCTTCGAGGCCGTGGACACCCGGCCAGACCGGGCAGTCTCCGGCACCTGGACCGAAAACGACTTCGGCACGGTCTTCAAGCTGGAGGTCGGGGACCACTGCCTGGAACTCACCCCGTGGGAAACCCGGCAGGTGGCGCTGCTGACGGGTGGCGTTCTGGCGGTTGGGCGGTGACCAGGAGCGCAGTTATGTCAGGCTGGGCGATCTAGAACAGCACGCAGCCATTCGGCCCCGCCTCGGGCGAGGTAGGCGGCTTTTTGGGCGGGCGTGACCCGCTCCCGGATGGTGGCCGACTTGCGCTGATCGGGCGGCAGGCGCGGCCCGGTGATGCCGGGCGGACGCCCACGCGGGCGCTTTGCGGGGGTGGTCACTGGTGCAGGTCCCGATACGGGCCGTCATTTCCGGCCGCCGCTTTATCGAGCGCCACGGAGACTTTGCGTGCGACCTGCGCCGCCTCTCTGGCGGTCTTGCAGCAGATGCCGTCGACCACGTACTCGTGATTGGCAGGTGCCCATTCGACATCAACCGCGTGACGGGCTTGGATCTTTGCGGCTGCAATTTCTTGGCGGGTCATGTTTCTCTCCTGTTTCATCTTCGGCACCGCGCCGTCGATGGAGTAAATGTAGCGCAGAGAAATTAGAGCATCAAGCGTTTTCTTTGCTGCACAGAATAAATCCGACGAACGGTAGGCCAAGCGCCCGACGACCCCCCGTAAGGATTGGCCGCGCCGCCCCGAATGGGGACCATCGGCGGCATGGCACACGTCCGTCGAACCCGGAGGCTCCCCCATGGCTCGTAAGGTCGTGGACTGGGAGGCTGTCGAGATGCAGTACCGGGCGGGAATCCGGTCGCTGAAGGATATCGGCGCGGAATTCGACTGCTCAGACGCCGCAATCATCAAACGCGCCCGCCGCGATGGCTGGGCGCGCAACCTCAACGCCAAGATCCAGGCCAAGGCCGAGGCTAAAGTTAGCGCCGCCGTGGTTAGTGGCGAAGTTAGCGCGCGAACCAAATTAAGGGAAAACGAGGTGGTGGAGGCCAACGCCACCGCCGTGGCCCTGGTCAGCATCGGGCAGCGCAGGGACATCGCCCGCACGCGGACCATCTCCATGTCTCTGCTGTCCGAACTGGAGCAGCAGACCGGCCCGGAAGCCGTGGCGCTGCTGGAAAACCTGGGCGAGTTGATGCGCAGCCCAGACGACAAGGGCGCGGACAAGTTGAACGACCTGTACCAAAAGATCATCAGCCTGCCAGGACGCTCCAAGACCCTGAAGGATCTGACGGAATCGCTGCGCATCCTGGTCACGCTGGAGCGCCAGGCCTACGGCATCGAGGCCGGCGAGGACGCTGAATCAACCGTCGCCGCAGCGACCGGCGCCGCTGCCCGCGCCCTGAGTGACGCGGAGCGCGCGGTACGTCTTGCGCACCTGCTGCGCACGCCCGGCGCCGTGTCTCCCGGTCTGGCCGCCGCGTTCACCGGGCCTGACGCATGATCCTGGAGCCCCTGATCGGCGCACCCAGGGCTAAAGAGCCAACTCCGGCTGAGAACGCCGCGGCGCTGGCTTGCCTGCCCACCGCCGGCCAACTGCTGGAGCGCATCCGGCGCCTGAGTGCAGAGCAGAAAACCGAACTGGACGCGCTGCTGATGAGCGGGCTGTCCGTCCCTCTGTGGGTGCCCCAGGTTGGCCCGCAGCAAATGGCCGCGGAGTGTCAGGCCGACATCCTGTTCTACGGCGGTGCGGCCGGCGGCGGAAAGACCGACCTGCTGATCGGGCTGGCGATTACGGAGCAGCAGCACTCCATCCTGTTCCGCCGCGAGGCCGTGCAGCTGGTCGGCATCGAGGAACGCATCACCAAGATCCTGGGCAGCCGCAAGGGCTACAACAGCCAGGATGGCCTGTGGCGCATCCCCGGCACCGACAAGGTGCTCGAACTTGGCTCCGTGGCCCAGCCCGGCGACTGGATCAAGTACCAGGGCCGGCCGCACGACGCCAAGTTGTTCGACGAAATCTGCCACTTCACCGAACTGCAATTCCGCACCCTGATCGGCTGGAAGCGCACGGACAACCCCGATGTGCGACAGCGCGTGGTCTGCGCCGGCAACCCGCCCACCGACGCCGACGGCGAATGGGTCAAGCGCTTCTGGGCCGCGTGGCTGGACCCGCTGCACCCGAACCCGGCCAAGCCCGGGGAACTGCGCTGGTACATCATGGGCGAGAAGGGCGACGAAGAGGTCGCAGGCCCGGACGTGCGCCGGATCATCGACGGCGAGGAAGTGGCCCCGCTGTCCCGCACGTTCATCCCCTCGCGCGTCGACGACAACCTCTTCTTGCTGTCCACCGGTTACAAGCGCACCCTGGCCAGCCTGCCCGAGCCGCTGCGCTCCCAGATGCTGCGCGGCGACTTCAACGCCGGCACCACTGACCCCGCCTGGCAGTTGATCCCGACCGACTGGATCAAGGCCGCGATGGCGCGATGGGAGCCACGGCAGGCCAAAGGCCCCATGACCGCCCTGGGCCTGGACCCCGCCCGCGGCGGCCTGGACAAGACCTGCGCCGCCCGCCGGCACGGCACGTGGTTCGATGAACTGGTCTCCGTGCCCGGCGCCGTGACCAAGGACGGGCCGACGGCCGCCGGCTTCGTGGTGCCGCTGGTGCGCAACGGCGCATGCATCGTGGTGGACGCCATCGGCATCGGATCGAGCGCGCTGGACTTCATCCGCGGGCTGAACCTGCTGGTGCACCCTGTCGTCGGCTCGGAAGGCTCGACCACCATGGACAAGGCCGGCCAGCTGCGCATGCGCAACCGCCGCGCCGAGATGTACTGGCTCCTGCGCGAGGCGCTGGACCCCACCAACCCCAACCCCATCGCGCTGCCGCCGGACACCGAACTGCTCGGCGATCTGGCGGCCGTCCGCTACAAGGTGGTGAGCCTGGGCAAGACTGCCGCCATCCAGATGCGTGACAAGGACGAAATCCGCGAGGTGCTTGGCCGCTCACCCGACAAGGGCGATGCCGTGGCCATGACCTTCGTCTCTGGCATCCCGGAGCCTGGTGCATTGCAGGCCACCCCGGACGCCCCACCCCCTGACTGGCGACTCTGACCATGATCCATTCCCTGAGCCCAGCCACCATCCAAGAGCGTGCTACCGACTCAGCCGACCCGGTGCCAACCGGCGGGATCACCCTGTCGGAGTTCCACAACTTCCTGGTCGAGATCCAGAACCAGCCGGCCTGGCGCGCGAAGGCCGACAAGGAGATGGACTACGTCGACGGCAACCAACTGGACTCCGACATCCTGCGCCGGCAGGAGCAACTGGGCATCCCGCCGGCCATCGAACCGCTGATCGGCCCGGCCATCGACGCCGTGCTGGGCTTCGAGGCCAAGACCCGGACCGACTGGCGCCTGACCAGCGACAACGGCGCCGACGGGGACGAGGTCGCCCGGGCGCTGAACTACAAGCTCAACCAGGCCGAACGGAATTCGGGAGCCGACCGCGCGTGCTCGGACGCATTCAAACCCCAGGCCAGCGTCGGCATGGGCTGGGTCGAGGTGGCGCGCGAGAGCAACCCCTTCAAGTTCCCTTACCGATGCAAAGCGGTCCACCGGAATGAAATCTTCTGGGACTGGCTGGCCAAAGAGCCCGATTTGTCGGACGCGCGCTACCTGATCCGCCGCCGCTGGACCGACCTGGCCCAGGCCGTCCTCAAGTTCCCGGAGAAGGCCGACGTGATTCGCTCGGCCGGCACGAACGGCCAGTGGACGACGATGCTGGAGACGGACCTTGACGGAGGCGCATCCACCGGGCTGGCGAACAGCTGGGATCACGTCCGCGGCTGGAGCATCGAGGAACAGGAATGGCGGGACGCCGAGCGCGCCCGGGTGTGTCTGTTTGAGGTCTGGTATCGCCGCTGGATGCAGGCCGTGGTCATCAAGACACCCGACGGCCGCGTGGTGGAGTACGACAAGACCAACCCGCTGCATGTGGCCGCCGTCGCCTCGCGCGCCGCCAAGCCGCAGCGCGTGGTCATCGCCCGCATGCGCCGCGCGTACTGGCTCGGCCCGTTCCTGCTGAGCGACGAGGCCAGCCCGTACCGGCACGACGACTTCCCCTATGTCCCGTTTTGGGGCAAGCGCGAGGACCGAACCAACGTGCCCTATGGTGCCGTGCGCGGGATGATGTTTTTGCAGGACAACGTCAACAGCGCCATCTCCAAGATCCGCTGGGGCCTGTCTGCCACCCGCGTGGAGCGAACCAAGGGCGCCGTGCTGATGCGCGATGACAAGTTCCGCGACATGGTTGCCCGACCTGACGCGGACATCATCCTCGACGCCGAGCACATGAAGCACCCCGGCGCCCGGTTCGACGTGAAGCGCGACTGGCAGCTGAACGAGCAGCAGTACAAGATGCTCGGCGACTCGCGCATGGGCATCCAGCGCGCCAGCGGCATCACGGCCGGCTTCCAGGGCCAGCAGGGCAGCGCCCGGTCAGGCGTGCAGGAGAGCACTCAGATCGAGCAGACCACCCAGCAGCTGGCCGACATGATGGACAACTTCAAGTTCGCCCGTACCAAGGTGGGTGAACTGCTGCTGTCGATGATCATCGAGGACAGCATCGGCAAGCAGGAAGAGGTCCTGGTCCGTGGCAACGCCATCCGCCAGGACACCACCATCGTGCTCAACGTGCCCGCGGTGGACCCGGAAACCGGCATTCCGTACCGCGACAACGACGTGGAACGCATCCGCCTCAAGGTGGCGCTTGACGACGTTCCGAGCACGCCGAGCTTCCGGGCGCAGCAACTGCAGGCGATGTCCGAAGCTTTTAAGGCGATGCCGCCCGAGTACCAGGCCATCGCCCTGCCGCACCTGCTGAACCTGATGGACGTTCCCGACAAGGACGACATCATCAAGGCCATCCAGGCGGCCCAGGGCCATGAAACGCCCGAGCAGATCCAGTCGCGCATCGACAAGGCCGTCGACGAAGCGCTGATGAAGGCGCAGCACGATTTGAAGAGCCGCGAACTGGACCTGAAGTACAACCCCGAGCGCGAGCGCGCCGAGATCCGCAAGCTGGTGGCCGACACCATGCTGACCACGATTCAGGCGGCTTTCTCGGCGATGCAGGCCGCCGGCCAGATCACGGCCGTGCCCGCCATCGCGCCGATCGCGGACCACGTCATGTCCAACGTGGGCGGCTTCCAGCCCCCGACGCCGGCCGGCGTGGATCCGAACTTCCCGGTGCCAGCCCAGCCGGTGCAGCCGCTCCCGGTGGAGCAGAACACCAGCCCCAACTTCCCCGCCCGCGCCGATACCGGCATGGACGGGATCGAAACGCAGAGCCTGGCGGACAACCAGCCAGCGGCGTAGCAGTCCCACCCTGAAACCACCCCATCCGAAAGGACCGTCTCATGCCGCTCGTCAAAGCCCTCGCCGCCGCCCCCTTCAAGCCCGCCTCGCGCGGGCTTTTTCATGTGTGCGCTCTCACCCCCCATACCCCCCGCGGCGAGGTCGCCGCAGTCGCCGCACGGCTTTGCGGTGACTGCGGCAGGTGCGGTGACCTGGGGAGTCGCCGCAGTCGCCGCAGTCGCCGCAAGCCGGCGCGCACCCCCCCGTAAGGATTTGCCGCGCGTGCATTCGCTTGGACCATCCGGGCACGGTCCCGAAAGGGGCTGAGGCGGGCTGGCAACGGCCCATTCCACGAACTCCCTCGCGCGGCCCGGCGACAAGGGCAGGGAATCAAGTGACCACACAGACGCAAGCTGAGTTTTTCCAGGCACACGCGGTCGACAACCAGTTGACCCCGGAGCAGATGGCGGAGATGCTGAATCTCCCCGAGGGCGACATCTCCATCATCGGCAACGATGAGGACGGCAGCGCTTCGCCCGACGCTGCACCTGCACCTGCGGCCACCGCGCCGGCTGAGCCTCCCGCGAAAGTTGAACCTCCCGCTCCGTCTCCGGCCGCGGCCCCCGTGCTGCTGGCGAAGGATGGTGTCCACACCATCCCCTACGAGACCCTGGAGCAGACCCGCCTGCAAGCCCAGCAGGCCCAGGAAGAAGCCGCCAGGCTGCGCGCCGAGAACGAAGCCCTCAAGGCCAAGACCTCGACGCCGGCCCCGACACCCGAGCCCGCTGCCCCCGCAGTGGACGCGGACCTGTTCGGTGACTACTCCGAGGCCGCGATGGCGCAGGGTGTTTCCAAGCTGGTGGCGCAAGCCGTGGCCCCGCTACTCAAGGAAGTCGAGAGCCTGAAAGGGCAACTCGGCCAAGCGGAGAAGCAGGCCGAGGTGGACGCTGCAACGGCGCATTGGAACGCCCTCTACAAGGCGCATCCCGATCTGGACTCGATCACGCAAAGCAAGGAATTGCAGGCGTGGATCGCGGCCAAGCCTCGCCTGGAGCAGAAGGTGCTGAACCTGACGTTGCAGGACGGCGAGACCGCCGAGATCGTGGAGATGTTCGACCGCTACAAGCAGGAAACCGGAATCACTCAGCGCCCGGCCGCCACGACGCCCCAAGCGCCGAGTGCGGCCTCCGCGGCAGCGAAAGCCGCCGCAGAAGCCGTCGCCGCAGCACGTACCAAGCCGCCCACCAGCCTGTCGGAAATCCCGGCAGGTGCGGCGGCCCACCACGACCCTGCGGCGGCACTACTTGAGATGACGCCCACAGCGGCCATGGGTGTGTTCGAGGGCAAGACCCCCGAGCAGATCAATGCGCTGCTGAACAAGGTTCTGTAAGTCAGGACCGGGCACCCCTTCAGGAGTTCCGAACATGCCCACCAACATCCCGTACGGCAGCGCGCAGGCCATCACCCTGCAGTCCGCCGGCCTGTTCGCTGCCAACATGCAGCGCAACACCACCCTCAACCGCCTGACCGGCATGCTGCCCCAGCAGTCCGCCGCCGAGGGCACCATCCGTCGCCAGTCCAAGAGCGAGATGCCCATCGTCCGCTGCATGGACCTGACGAAGGTCGCCGGTGAGGAAATCACCTTCGACCTGATCAACCCCATGGGCGGCATCCCGATCATGGGCAGCGAGTATGCCGAAGGCCGTGGCGCTGCCATGAGCTTCAGCCAGGACCGGCTGCGCATCAACCAGGCGCGCTTCCCGATCTCGGCTGGCGACACCATGAGCCAGCAGCGCACCCCGCACCAGCTGCGCAACCTGGGCCGCGCGCTCGGGCAGTCCTTCATGGACCGCCTGAACGACCAGCAGATCCTGGTCCACATGGCTGGCGCCCGCGGTTTCCACAACAACATCGAGTGGGCCGTCCCGCTGGCCAGCCACGCCAAGTTCTCCAGCATCATGGTGAACACGGTGAAGGCGCCGACGAAGAACCGGCACTTCATGTCCACCGGCTCCGGCATCGAGCCCATCGCCGCCTCGGGCAACGAGATCACCATCGCCTCGACCGACGTGCTCAACGCCGACGTGGTGGATGCGATCCGTACCTACGTGGACACGATGCCGCTGCCCCCGCCCCCGGTGGTGTTCGACGGTGACAAGATGGCCGCTGATGCGCCGCTGCGCGTGCTGCTGGTTTCCAGCGAGCAGTACACCAGCTTCGTGCAGTCGACCAACTTCCGCACGCTGCAGGCCAACGCCATGTCGCGCGCCTCCCAGGCCGGCCAGCACCCCATCTTCATGGGCGAAGCCGGTCTGTGGAACGGCATCCTCATCGTGAAGATGCCCAAGCCGATCCGCTTCTACGCTGGCAACAGCCTGCGCTGGTGCGCCAGCTACACGAGCGAGACGGAGACCAGCACCGACCTGGTTCCCGCTTCGTTCGGCACCACCTACGCGGTGGACCGCGCCATCCTGCTGGGCGGCCAGGCGCTGGCCGAAGCCTGGGGCCGGCACAACAAGTCCGGTGCCCCGTACTTCTGGTCCGAGAAGGAACTGGACCACGGCGACAAGCTGGAACTGCTGATCGGCATGATCTCCGGCCGTTCCAAGGTCCGGTTCCTGATCGACCACGGCGAGCAGCAGCAGTACACCGACTACGGTGTCATGGCCATCGACACGGTGGTGCGGATCGCCGGCCAGTAATCGGCGAGCGGCGGGCTTCGGCCCGCTGCCTGCCTCAACCCCTCACCCAGGAGAAATTTCATGGCAACCATCACCAAGAAGAAGGTGCTCACCCTGCCGGGCTTCGGCGGTGTGCCCTACGGCAACAACACGGTGCGCGAGTACAGCTTCGAGACGAACAGCTCGGGCGTGTACGTGGACAGCGACACCGCCACGGCAGTCGGCAACGGCGACAAGGCGCGAATCGGCACGCTGCCCGCAGGCCTGCGCCTGCACGACGCGTTGGCCATCGTCTCGGACGCTTTCCGCGCCTCTTCGACCGCGAAGATCGGTTTCGAGTACGTGGACGGTGTGGACAGCACCGCCGTGCCGCAGGACGACGACTACTTCTTCGCCGCTCTGGCGCTGGACGCAGCCGGCCGCACCCGCGCCGCCAACACGGCCGTGCGCCCCGTGACTCTGCCGAAGGACGCCTACCTGATCGTCACGAACGGCGGCGGCAACGCGCAGAACGTCGCCGGCCAGCTGGACCTGCTGGTGTTCGGCGAGATGGTCGGCCCGGCCTGATCCAGGCCAGCGGCCCAAGGGGAGGCCTGAACAGGGCTTCCCCTTCCTCTCGCATCCCTTCCATCCCGGAGACACGAACCCATGAACCGAGTGCTGATCGCTGGCATCGTGAACAACCTGAGCGCCGCGCTGGCTGCCTGCATCGCCGAGCCCGATGCAACCCAGATCCCCACCTGGGGCGAGGCCGGCAAGGACTGGCGCGAGTTCGTGATGCAGGAGGTCGACAAGAAGCTGGCCAACCCCGACGCCACGCCGGCCGACCAGCATGCCGAATGGCTGGCGCGCATGCTGTCCGAAGGCTGGACCTACGGCGAGGTGCGCAACCCCGAGGCGAAGCATCACCCCCTGGTGCTTCCGTGGGAAGAACTGCCCATCGCCCACCGGATGAAGAACACGGCCATTCACACGCTGATCCTCGAACTGCGCAACGTGCCCGACGCGCCCTCGACCACTGCGGGCGAACCGCTGGCGCCGGCCGCCGCCGCAGTCATCCCGGCCGCGCCCGTGCGTGTGCCCGGCCAGCACGTCCCGGTCAAGTACATCGGCAAGCGGCCCGAGTACAGGGACGGCGCCTACCAAACCGGCATCGTCTGGAAACAGGGCGAAACCAAGCCCGTGCCCGCCGAAAAGGCCAGGCTGATGCTGATGCACCGCGACGTGTACGCCGAGGGCGCGCTGGCCGACATCGCCACCCAGGCCGCGGCGCCCGCTGCCCCGGCCAAGCCCAAGGACATGGACGAAGAAGGACTGCAGGACACCCGCGACCGCATCAACCAGATGACGAAGCAGGCCCTGGCCGACTTCGCCAAGACCAACTTCCAGCAGGATCTGGACGCCGGCCCCAAGGTCAAGGTGGCTGATCTGCGCGCCCGGGTGACGCAGCTGGTTGACCAGTTCGGGCTGCCGGCGTGACCCTCCAACAGCTGATCGACCAATTCCGGTCCGATGTGGACGACCGGATTGCGACCTACCTGTTCTCCGACGCGGACGTGATCGGCTGGCTGAACGAGGCCGAGGAAGAGGCCGCCCTGCGCGCGAACCTGCTGTTCGACGCCACCACCTCGGAGATCTGCGACATCGCAGTCACGGCCGGCACCAGTCTCTACGCACTGGATCCGCGCGTGTTCGTCATCGAGCGCGCGTCGTTCCTGGCCACCGGCGAGGACGCGGAAAACGCCATCGTGCTGGACCTGCGCGACCGGCTTTCCGTGGACCGCACCCGGCCCTCCTGGCGCACCACCGAAATGGAGCCGGTGGAACTGATCGTGGACGAAGCCAAGGTGCAGCTGGCCTGCCTGCCCGCGTCGAGCGGCACACTGTCGCTGGAGGTCTACCGCGCCCCGCTGGCTCCAATGGTCCTGGGCGACGACCCCGTATCCCCCGAGATCGCACCGCTGCACCACCGCCACCTGGTCGAGTGGGCGAAGCACCGCGCCTTCAGCCGGCCGGACACGGAGGTCTTCGACCCCAAGCGCGCAGAGACCGCCGAAGCCAACTTCACCAAGAAGTTCGGCCTGCGCCCGGATGCCGACATGCGCCGGGCCGCCTACGAAGACCAGCAGCACCGCACAAGGGCATGGGTGTGACCATGGCCATGCCCACCGTTGACCGCTTTCTCGGCCTGAACAACACCCAGGACCCCATCGCCCTGGGCCTGTCCTGGCTGACCACGGCCAACAACGTGGACGTGACCGACGCCGGCAACCTCCAACTGCGCACCGGCTACACCCGGGCCATGGCCGCCACGCCCAGCGGAGCGTATGCCACCCTGGACGAACAGCGCATGTACTTCGTGGACGCCGGCACGCTCAAGGCAATGGACGCCAACGGCACCAGCGCCGCAACGTTGGCCACCGGACTCAGCCGCGACCCCGTGACCTGGGCTGAGATGAACGGGCAGGTGTTCTACACCAACGGCACGGACAGCGGCATCATCGCCGCGGACAACGAGGTCATGCCCTGGGCCTGGGCCATCCCCACCGCTCCGACCTTGGCCGCCGTGACCGGCGACCTGGACCCGGGCCTGTACCGCGCCTGCATCACCCATCGCCTGCCTGACGGCCGCGAGACCGGCCCGAGCGACGTGGTGGAGCTGGAAATCTCCGAAGGCCAGGCGCTGCAGGTCTCCGGCATCGAGCAGATCGCCGGCCAGGCCACGCACGTCTACATCGCCCCGGCCAACAGCACGGTATTCCAGCGCGCCGGATCGCCCGGCGTGAGCGCCATCGTCTGGAACGCCTCGCCCGACAACCTTGGCGTGGACCTGGAGACGTTCGGCATGGACCCCCTGCCGAGCGGGTGCGACGTGATCGCGGCGTGGCGCGGCCGACTGGTGGCGGCGCAGTACGACCCGGCGGCCGACGACTCGGCGGTGTGGCTGTCGCAGCCGCTGGGCTTCCACCTGTTCGACCTGGAGGCCGACATGGTCATGGTCCCGGGCCGCGTGCTGATGCTGGCCCCGCAGGACGCCGGGCTGGTCATCGGCACCGAGAACGCCATCCTCGCCTACAGCGCCGAAGGCCTGGCCGAACTGGCGCCCTACGGCGTGGTGGCTGGCCAGCACTGGAGCCCGGACGACGACAACACCGTGGTCTTCTGGTCACAGCGCGGCATCTGCCGGGCGCTGCCCTTCGCCAACCTGACCCAGGCCCAGGCAAGTGTCGCCCCGGGCGTGCGGGCTGGTGGCGCAGTTGTCCGCATGGGCGGCCAGCGGCGCTACATCGTTTCCATCCAGCAAGGCGGATTCGCCTTCAATTCCACCTGAAAGGCAAACCAAAATGATTCGACTCTCAACCGGCCTGCGCAATGCGCTGGCTCAAGGCCTCGGCTTCGCCGGGGCATTCAACCGTTGCTCGATCAACATCTACAGCGGCTCGCAACCGGCTTCCGCCGATGCGGCCGTGACCGGCACGCTGCTGGGCACCGTGACGGCATCGTCCGGCGCCCTGACCCAGGAGACCCGGGCCTCCGGCACCGTGACCCTGACCGGAGGCGCCTCGGGCAGCGTCAACACCGTGACCGTGGGCACGTTCAACATCATTCCCGACGGCGCGGTGGCGTTCAACACGTCACTGACCCAGACCGCCGCCGACCTGGCTGCCGCTATCAACCGCAACGGCATCTACACCGCAACGTCTTCCGGCGCCGTGGTGACGATCAAGCCCCGGCCCGGCGCCGGCGCGGCGCACAATGGCTACGTGGTGTCTGCCACCCTGACCACCATCACGGCCAGCTACGCCAACATGGCCAGCGGCGTGGCCCCGGTGAACGCCCTGTACTTCGGCGAGCCGGCCGCAGGCGTCATCGCCAAGCCCACCGGCCAGATCTGGAGTTTCAACGGCATTGCCGCCGGCACCGCCGGCTGGTTCCGCATGATCGGCAGCGAGTCGGACGCCGGCGGGCTCATCACCACGGCCCCGTATCCGATCCGCCTGGACGGCTCCATCGCGGTATCCGGCGGCGATGCCTCGCTGTCGAACATCACCATCGCGGTGGGCGCTCCTTCGACGGTAGACGTCTTTTCTTGGCAGCAGCCTGCGTCGTAAAGCAATCTGGCCATGCGTGCTGCCGGCGTATACGAAATCAGAAACACCTTGGATGACAAGGTGTACATCGGGTCGTCCGTACACATCGGCAAGCGCCTTGCCGCGCACCGCTGCGCGCTTAAGAGAGGCGGGCATTACTCCGCCCACATGCAGGCTGCGTGGAACAAACACGGAGGCGAGAACTTCGCGTTCAAGCCGCTACTGATCTGCGCAGAGAGGGATCTCCTCTTCTACGAGCAGCGCCTGATCGACGGCTTCAAGGCAAACGACCCGGCGCACGGCTACAACAAGCGCCCCGTCGCGGCG
>ERZ650311.982-NODE-982-length-15431-cov-15.996553_pt1 | contig 15431 bp, 14 predicted proteins | sample MGYA00376247_ERZ650311 | MGnify/ENA primary metagenome ERZ650311 (study PRJEB26733, sample SAMN07839324) | wastewater metagenome | biome: small river; feature: stream; material: water | place: USA: North Carolina | collected 2016-07-28 ... | reverse complement strand
TTTCATGCTCCGGGAATTGCATCGGTACTGAAGTAGAGCTCCACTCTACGATTTCTCGCGCAATCTTCTGAGCAGTGATTCCTAGATCTTCCAGGATTTCACCGCGCTTGGAGTGTTCGATAAATTCAAGTGGTACGCCGATGCTATGGATTGCTATTTCAAGTCGTGCGTCACGGAACATCTCAGATAGCGACGATGCGATTCCGCCATGGCGGATTCCATCCTCAATGACAACTACGCTCTTGTAGCGCTGTGCCATGGTGATCAGTGATGCAGGAAGTGGCTTTACCCAACGTGGGTCAATCACAGTTACGCCAACACCTTCACGATATGCCTGAGATGCTGCTTCAACTGCAAGAGGTGCCATAGCACCGACGCTGACCAGCAATACATCCGCGCTCTCGCCACGATAGAGAACATCTACGCCATCACGACTTTCAAAGGCAGGTATATCTGCATGCACTGCGCCCTTTGGAAAACGAAGGAGCGTTGGGCGGTCGTTAATCTCAAGTGCTTCAGCTAGTGCCTGGCGAAGTCGCGCACCATCACGAGGGGCTGCAACTGCCAAGGTAGGAACGATTCCAGTAAGAGCCATATCCCAAATACCATGGTGTGACGGTCCATCATCTCCTGTCACGCCTGCTCGATCGAGAACAAAGGTGACGCCAGCGCCGTGTAGTGCAACATCGAGAAGCAATTGATCGAAGGCGCGATTGAGGAATGTTGAATAGACCGCAACAACTGGGTGTAGGCCCGCATATGCCATACCTGCGGCACTTGTTACTGCATGCTGCTCTGCAATTCCCACATCGATAGTGCGCTCTGGGAAAGCCTTCTGGAACTTATCGAGGCCAGTTGGACCGAGCATGGCTGCGGTAATTGCAACAATATCTTGACGCGTCTCGCCGATAGTTAATAGTTCATCGGCAAAGACATCAGTCCAAGAAGTTTTACTCGCGTTAACAGGTAAACCTGTTTCGGGATCGACAATGCCGACAGCGTGGAACTTCTCGGCCTCATCTGCAATGGCAGGGCTATATCCGCGCCCTTTTTCAGTGATGACGTGCACCAATACAGGCTCGCCGAATTCTTTTGCCTGCTGTAGAGCGCGATCCATCGCAGCAATGTCATGTCCGTCGATAGGGCCAATGTATTTAAGGCCGAGATCTTCAAACATGCCTTGAGGAGCAACAATATCTTTGATGCCCTTCTTCATTCCGTGAAGGGTTTCAAAAATAGGCGCACCCACAACCGGAGTCTTCTGAAGAACTTCCTTACCCCAATCCAAGAATCGCTCATAACCTTGAGTCATTCGAAGAGTAGAGAGATGCTGTGCAAGTCCACCGATAGTTGGAGAGTAAGAACGTTCGTTATCGTTTACAACGATTACCAAATTGCGATTTTCCGCAGTTGCAATGTTATTAAGCGCCTCCCATGACATTCCGCCGGTGAGTGCGCCATCTCCTACAACGACAACTACGTGGCGATCTCTCTGACCTGTCAGTGCAAAGCCACGAGAGATTCCATCGCCCCAAGAGAGTGCAGTCGATGCATGTGAATTTTCAATAACGTCGTGATCGGATTCGCGACGGTTGGGATATCCAGCAATACCGCCTCGTTGACGTAGCCCATCAAACTTATCTGCGCGCCCTGTCACGATCTTATGAACGTATGACTGGTGACCAGTATCGAAGAGCACGAGATCCTTCGGTGAGTCAAAGGTGCGGTGGATTGAGAGCGTGAGCTCTACGACTCCGAGATTGGGTCCGAGGTGACCACCGGTACGTGAAACTTTCTCGACTAAGAAGGCACGAATCTCTGCACTGAGCTCTGCAAGTTGTGCAGGGCTGAGCGCCTTGAGGTCTTGTGGACCTTTCAGTGATTCGAGCATAGAGGTGAGTCTAAGTCACCCGCGAAGAGAACGTAACACGTACTGCATGATGCCGCCGTGGCGATAGTAGTCAGCCTCGCCGGGTGTATCAATGCGTACTTTTGCCGCGAAAGTCTTATCCCCCGCAGTGACCTGTACCTCTTTTGGAATTCCACCATCGTTGAGGGCGGTGATACCTGAGATCGTAAAGGTCTCTTCACCAGTGAGGCCGAGAGATTGTGCATTCTGACCATCTACAAATTGCAATGGAAGAACGCCCATACCGATGAGGTTGGAGCGGTGAATACGTTCGAAGCTCTCAGCAATCACTGCACGGACTCCGAGCAGCGCTGTTCCCTTCGCCGCCCAGTCACGTGAAGATCCTGAGCCGTACTCCTTGCCTGCAAGGATGACGAGTGGAGTTGATGCTGCTTGATATGCAACGGATGCATCATAAATTGTTGACTGCTCGCCATTGTTGAGGAAGTTGCGAGTGAATCCGCCCTCAACGCCATCAAGAAGCAGGTTCTTCAAACGAATGTTGGCAAAAGTTCCGCGAATCATTACTTCATGATTGCCGCGACGAGATCCGTAAGAGTTAAAGTCCTTACGATCGACGCCATTGGCTTCGAGATACTTACCTGCTGGTGAATCCGCCTTGATATTTCCTGCAGGTGAGATGTGGTCAGTTGTTACAGAATCGCCAAGGATTGCAAGTACACGAGCACCTGCAATGTCCTTTACAGGAGTTGGCTGTGCAGGCATTCCTTCGAAGTAAGGAGGCTTGCGAACATAGGTTGACTTTGGATCCCACTCGAATGTATTTCCAGTGGGCGTATCAAGTGACTTCCAGCGATGATCGCCATCGAAGACGCTTGCGTAATCCTTGGTAAACATCTCTGATGAGATTGATGAGTCGATAACATCTTGAATCTCTTGCGCTGATGGCCAGATATCCTTCAAGAGAACTGGGTTGCCATCCTTATCAGTGCCCAATGAATCAGTTGCGAAATCGTGATCCATTGTTCCGGCGAGTGCGTATGCAACGACAAGTGGTGGTGATGCCAAGTAGTTCATCTTCACATCTGGGCTGATGCGACCTTCAAAGTTACGATTACCTGAGAGAACTGCTGTAACAGCGAGATCGTTCTCGTTAACCGCCTTGCTGATCTCTACTGGAAGCGGTCCTGAGTTTCCGATACAGGTAACACAGCCATAGCCAACAAGGTTGAAGCCGAGCGCCTCCATATAAGGAGTAAGACCTGAACGATCGTAATAATCAGTAACGACCTTTGATCCTGGTGCAAGAGTTGTCTTTACCCAAGGCTTTGACTTGAGACCTTTTTCTACAGCCTTCTTTGCAAGAAGCGCCGCGCCAATCATCACTGATGGGTTTGATGTGTTGGTACAAGAGGTAATCGATGCGATAACCACATCGCCATTCTTTACCGTGGTCTTGTTGGCACCGACTGATACCGGGTAAGCCTCTTTTCCAGTCTTCTCTGAGTAATAAGTAGGAAGGATGTCTTCAAACTTCTTCTTTGATTCAGAGATAGAAATACGATCTTGCGGACGCTTTGGTCCAGCAATAGATGAAACAACTGTTGAGAGGTCGAGTTCAAGATGTTCTGAGTACCGTGGAGTTGCAGCTGGGTCGAACCACAATCCCTGCGCCTTTGCATACTGCTCGACAAGGGCAACTTGATCTTCGCTGCGACCTGTTAGGCGCAAGTAGCGAAGTGTCTCTTCGTCGATTGGGAAGATTGCACATGTTGAACCATATTCAGGCGACATGTTTCCGATAGTTGTGCGGTTCGCCATTGGAACAGCCGTAACACCAGGACCGTAGAACTCAACGAACTTGCCGACTACACCATGCTTACGGAGCATCTCTGTGATGACAAGTGCCATATCTGTCGCTGTTGTTCCGACTGGAAGTGAACCCTTGAGCTTGAAACCGACTACGCGCGGAATCAACATTGAAACTGGCTGACCGAGAAGTGCGGCCTCTGCCTCGATGCCACCGACGCCCCAGCCAAGAACACCAAGTCCATTAACCATCGTTGTATGTGAATCTGTTCCAACGACTGTATCTGGGTAAGCGCGAAGAACACCATTGACGTTGCGAGTCATTACAACGCGTGCGAGGTATTCGATGTTTACCTGGTGCACGATTCCTGTTCCGGGTGGAACAACCTTGAACTCATCAAATGCGCCCTGGCCCCAACGCAAGAAGCGATAACGCTCGCGGTTGCGCTCGTATTCGATATCTGTGTTCTGCTCAAATGAATCTTTGGTTCCGAAGACATCGGCAATTACTGAGTGGTCGATAACAAGCTCTGCTGGAGCGAGTGGGTTGACCTTTGAAGCATCTCCCCCAAGCTCGACGATCGCCTCGCGCATTGTTGCAAGGTCGACAACGCAAGGAACGCCGGTGAAGTCCTGCATCACAACACGTGCGGGCGTAAATTGAATTTCGGTATCAGGTTCGACAGATGGATCCCACATCGCTAGAGCTTTGATGTGTTCTGCGGTGATGTTTGCGCCATCTTCAGTGCGAAGCAGATTCTCGAGCAGCACTTTGAGCGAGAATGGAAGATCACTTGCACCCTCTACTTGAGAGATATCAAAGATCTCGAACTCCTTACCTGCAACGGTGAGGTTCTTCTGTGTTCCGAGGGAGTTCTTGCTCATGGTCGCACCTATCTACCTAAAAGTATCTTGACGTCAAGATACCTTAGAAAGGGTGAAGAGCGCAATAGATTCGATGTGGTGAGTCATCGGAAAGAGATCGAGGGCTCGGATATCTTCTAAGTGATAACCAATTTCTCGAAGATATGTAACATCGCGAGCAAGTGCTGCAGGATCGCACGCAACATAGACGATTGCACGAGCTGCTATTTTTCCTAACGCTTCAATGACAGGCTTACCCGCGCCGGTACGAGGTGGGTCAAGAACAATGACATCTGCTCGCTTAAATTTGCGAATCTCTTTTGCAACGTCTCCAGTATGTACATGCACATTGGCGGCGCCTGCAAAATTACTACGAGCATCGTCAGTTGCGCTTGCGCTACCTTCAACAATATCTACTCGACCGCCTGGACCGATGATGGGAAGTGCTGCACCAGCAAAGAGACCGACTCCCCCATAGAGATCAAGTAGATGATCTCCCGCTTTTAAATCAGCGAATTCCAAGACCGCGCTGACGAGAGCTTCAGGTGCATTGATATTGCTCTGCCAGAATGATGATTGAGAAACGGTGTACTCAACCTCATTGACGCGGTACTTCAGCGAAGACGGGCCTTCAACAACTTTAGGAGTAGCTCGTTGAGCAGTTCGGCTATCTCTTTGTTCCATAACCGAGACCGTGCGATCTCCGTCAGTTCCGAGAGAGACTTCAATTCGTTTATTCGAATGAATTTTCTCAAAGGGAAGCGTCTCAATATCAATCTCAGGGATAAGCACTGGACAGGTATTGATTGCGATGACTTCATTGCTGCGAGAGCCTTTAAATCCAACCTCTCCACGCGCGTTGGAAGATGCCGCATAACGAGTGCGCCAATTCAGAGGTGATGAAACCTCTTCTACCTCTATATCTACTTCCATCTTGGCGATACGTGCAAACTGCTCGGAGATGACCTCGGACTTTAATTCACGTTGCCGCGCAATATCGATGTGCTGGAAATCGCAGCCTCCGCATTTACCAGCAACATGACAGGCAGGGGTGATTCTCGCGCTACTTGGCTCGATGACTGCTATGACATCAGCCCGAGCAAATGATTTTTCAACTCCTGTAATTTCTACCTCTACGACTTCGCCAGGAATACCGTGACGAACAAAGATCACAGCGCCTTCATGCCGAGCGATGAAATGACCCCCGTGGGCGACCTTCTCAATCTCCACTCGGAATATTTCACCGATATGGAGAGATTTTCGCGTTGATTCGGTCATAGAGCTAAGAGTAAGGGAGTAAGTTATGCCTATGCACGTAGTCATCATGGGTTGCGGTCGCGTTGGTTCATTGCTCGCTATCGAGCTTGAAGCTAACGGCCATTCTGTAGCTGTTATCGATCAATCCAAAGAGGCTTTCCGCCGACTTGGTCCTGATTTCAAGGGACGCACCGTCACTGGTGTTGGATTCGATCGCGATACATTGCTTGAGGCAGGTATCGAAGGTGCAGATGCATTTGCTGCAGTCAGTAATGGCGATAACTCCAACATCCTTGCAGCTCGCGTTGCCCGCGAGAGTTACGGCGTCACCAATGTTGTGGCTCGTATCTATGACCCAGGCCGCGCTGAGATCTATCAGCGTTTAGGTATACCAACAGTTGCAACAGTTATCTGGGCCACTGATCAAATCATGCGTCGACTTGCTCCTGAAGGCTCACGCTCTGAATGGCGTGATGCCAGCGGAACAGTTCAGCTCGCTGAAGTCCACCCACATCTCGATTGGTTTGGACGCCCGATTACAGATATTGAAAAGGCTGCTGATTTGCGCGTCGCTTTCTTGACTCGACTTGGCGAAGGATTGATTCCTGATGAGAGCACCGTTCTTCAAGATGGCGATTTGATTCACATCATGGTGCGCGATGAAAAACTTGCAGAGGTAGAAGCGATTCTCGGAAAGTCACCGGAGGCATAAAAGATGCGTATTGCTATTGCTGGTGCTGGAAATGTAGGTCGCGCTATTGCTCGCGAACTTCTCGACAATGGCCACCGCGTTCTCTTGATTGACCGCGACCCAAAGGCGCTCAAGCTTGAATCTGTCCCTGACGCTGAGTGGCTGATGGCCGATGCATGTGAGATTGCATCTCTCGATAAGGCGAGCCTCAATGATTGCCAAGTTCTGGTTGCTGCAACAGGTGATGACAAGGTCAACCTTGTCGCATCTCTTCTAGGAAAGACCGAATACGGAGTTCCTCGTGTCGTTGCACGAATTAATCATCCAAAGAACGAATGGCTCTTCGATCACTCATGGGGTGTAGATGTTGCTGTATCGACTCCACGCATTATTGCCGCTCTCGTTGAAGAGGCAGTCAGCGTCGGAGATGTTGTCCGCCTCTTCTCTTTCCGAAAGGGTCAGGCAAATCTCGTCGAGCTCACTCTCCCAGATACCTCTACCTGTATTGGTAAGACAGTTGAAGAAGTTGAACTTCCAGATGATGCATCACTTGCTGCAATCGTGCGCGATGGTCGTGTAGTCACACCAACTCCATCAGATGTCTTTGTCGCAGGTGATGAGCTTCTCTTCGTTGCATCAGCAGTTGCTGAAGGGCTTTTGAAGGATTGCTTTATCTCTAAAATTTAGTCCTGGTGGTGTTTTGTAATAGGCACGTTCTTCAAGATTAACCAGGTCGCATATCCTGTTGCAAGAAATAGCGGGTAACCCATGGCAAGATTTACTGTTCCTAAGAGATTGACGTTGCCGCTCTTATAAATCGGATATTGAACCGCGATACGAGCAAAGAAGAGCCCAACCCATAACCAACCTACGCGAATATAGGCAGCTTTACGCGCTGGATCATTTCTCCAGAGAAGGTTCTCGCCAAGAATAGGTCCGAGCATCAGACCCAAAATCGGCCATCCCGCAAGGTTTGCAATCAGATAAACCATTCCGTACCCGAGGTTCGTCAATAACTTTGGAACAAAGAGATCGCTCGGATTTCCTGTGCGATTAGCAAACCATGCACAGATGAGCGCACCGATGAGACCGCTAAAGGCGTGCTGCACCGTATCGCGCATCGCTAAGCGAATGATTGTCAGAATAATAGAAACAGCCACCGATGCATAGAGCGCATCATGTAAATCGTGGCGCACATTAAAAACGACAAGGAAGATGATGGAAGGAATTCCAGAGTCAATCAGACCCTTCTTGCCGCCAAATGCAGCTAATACTTTGTCGCGGTCTTCATTGTTATTCATGCTCGACCTGTCGATCCGAAGCCCCCATCGCCGCGTCCAGAACCTGGAAGGCTTTCGACTTCAACGAACTCTGCGCGTTCAACTTTCTGGAAGACCAACTGCGCGATGCGATCGCCGCGCTTAAATGTCACTGACTCACTTAGATCGTGATTGATCATGATGCATTGAAGTTCGCCGCGGAAAGCTGCATCAACCGTGCCTGGTGCGTTGACCATCGTGACACCATGCTTGATAGCAAGACCCGAACGCGGATGTACGAGCGCAACATAGCCATCAGGAAGTGCAATGGAAATTCCTGTTGGAACAAGAGCGCGTTGACCAGGTTCAAGAGTGATGTCAATACGAGAGTAGATATCTGCTCCGGCATCTCCGCCCTTTGCATAATTGGGAAGCGGTAGATCGGGATCGAGGCGAGTGATTAATACCTGAAGCGCGCTCATGGATTAATGTTAAATTCTGGATCGACGAATGAGAGAAGTTCAGGATTAGCTTTGATTGCAGTGATGTATTCGGCAGGAGCGTTCTCCAAGAAGTGCTTCATCGGCACAATAACAAAGAGCGACGCAGCACGCACTGCAATCGGACCATCTGCTCCCCCAATGCGACCTTCCGCCTCTGAATACACCTTGCGACCTTGCTGCCCGACGATACGAGCAGAGATATATAGCGTGGTTCCGATAGGAACTGGTGCGAGAAAATCTGTCTCAAGTCGAGCGGTAACGGCAGGTGCGCGGAGCAACCACATTAACTTTCCGAGTGCTTCATCAAATGCTAATGAGAGCAATCCACCATGAGCTAATCCAGGTGCGCCTTGATGATTTTCGGTAACGGTAAATTGTGCAGAGATTGTGAGGCCTTCACCCACACGAGCTTTGAGGTGTAGACCAGTCGGATGGAGATCGCCACAACCGAAGCAATGTTTGAAGTGAGAAGGAAGTTCAGATCCAGTCGCCGGTGATTCTGGGTGGCGATCGGGGATGATCGAACCTTCCGGAGGCGTTGTACTTGATACTCGGCTCATGGCGTAAGGCTACTTTATAGAGGAGCCACTAACCTAGAGCCGTGAGCTCAACTACGGTATTTAAAGAAGTGATTCGCCCCCCATTCTGGTTAATCTCCTTCATCTATTTCATGCTCTTCTCGTTGGTCATCGCTATCTGGGCTGCATTTGATAACAACGCCGCCATCAACGCCTTCGCGATTTCTATCGTTCTTGGCGCGGTGGCTTTTTACAAGATGACTTCAACGATTGAGATTAAAGATGGAGAGCTTCGTATTGGTAAAGCTCATATCCCTTTGAGATATATCGGCGATGTAGAAATAATAGAAAAGAGAGATTTCAGTTTTCAGCGCACGCGAGGCGCAGATCCTGCCGCCTACTTTGCCACAACTTTCTGGGTTTCAGAAGGTGTGAAAGTAAAAGTCAATGACGAAAGAGACCCAACACCATATTGGTTGATTTCAACAAAGAGGGCCCAGCAACTTGGAGAAGCTTTAAAGAGCTAGGCGCAATCCTTGCAGACTGCCTTAGCGCCTTCGCCCTTGGCAAGTTGTGTCATGTGATGAATCAAGTAGCACCGTGAACATGTAAATTCATCAACCTGCTTTGGAACAACGCGAACAGCGAGTTGTTCGCCAGAGAGATCTGCACCTGGAAGTTCAAGATTTTCCGCAGCTTCTGCTTCATCTACATCGATCTGACCTGATTGAGCGTCAGCGCGCTTGGCCTTGAGTTCTTCGAGGGATTCCTCATGTAGTTCCTCATCGGTCTTACGGGGTGTGTCGTAGTCAGTAGCCACTTTATGTATCTCCTCTTACCTCTCGAGCATCAGTTTCGATGCGAGCTGTCCCCCGCGTGCGAATAGTTACCTATATTCTTTGGAATTACCTGTTAGAACCGCCGGCGTGTCGTGTTTATTCCCCCACCTATAGGAAAAGCCCTAGACGCGAGGTTCAGAGGCCTTCTTAGCAGCTTCCGCTAGCGCGCCATCGGCATAGCCGCGGATATGCGTACCCTCGGGGAGGTGCTCCTCAAGGAGAATCTCTCCGGATTCATGAATCGCATGAACCAGATCTCCGCGATCGTAAGGAATAACAAGATCGATCTCCACACTGGGGTGCGGAAGCGACTTTTCGATTGCGTGAATCAATCCATCAATACCAAAACCTGATTTAGTTGAGAATGCATAACTGTTCTTCTCTTTGCGAAGAAGTTCCATTACAACTTCTGGCGCTGCAATATCAACTTTATTGATAGCGATAATTTCTGGAATTGAACCGCCACCGATCTCATCGATGACTTGGCGCACTGCACGGATTTGTTCAAATGGATCAGGATGCGAACCATCTACAACATGGACGATTAGGTCCGCGCCAGAGACTTCTTCAAGCGTTGATTTAAAGGCATCAACCAATTGGTGCGGCAGGTGGCGAACAAATCCGACTGTGTCTGAGAGCGTATAGACGCGACCTTCAGCAGTTTGCGCTTTACGAACAGTGGGATCAAGAGTTGCAAAGAGTGCATTCTCAACCAGCACACCTGCTCCGGTGAGCGCGTTAAGTAGTGAAGATTTACCGGCATTGGTATATCCGGCAATCGCGACAGAAGGAATATTGTTACGGCGACGCTCTTGACGCTTGGTATCGCGAGCGATCTTCATCTCGCTGATTTCACGGCGAAGCTTCGCCATCTTGTCACGAATACGACGTCGGTCTGTCTCGATCTTTGTCTCACCAGGACCACGACCACCGATACCGGCTCCACCCGCTGCACGACCACCTACCTGGCGCGAGAGCGAATCTCCCCAACCACGAAGGCGTGGAAGCAAATATGCAATCTGTGCGAGTTCGACCTGAGCTTTACCTTCACGGCTCTTGGCATGCTGTGCGAAGATATCGAGAATCAACGCTGTGCGATCGACAACCTTTACCTTCAATTTATCTTCAAGGGTACGAAGTTGTGACGGTGAAAGCTCGCCGTCACAGATAACAGTATCTGCGCCAGTCGAGCGAACAATCGCCTTTAAATCTTCGAGCTTTCCAGCACCGATATAGGTAGATGGATCTGGCTTATCGCGACGTTGAATAAGACCTTCAAGAACTTCTGATCCGGCTGTCTCTGCAAGTGCTTTCAACTCTGCGAGAGAGTTATCGGCCATCTCGGCACTGCCCTCTGTCCAAACTCCAACCAAGACAACACGCTCTAATTGAAGTTGGCGATACTCAGCTTCAGAGATATCTTGAAGTTCGGTTGAGAAACTTTTAACACGGCGAAGCGCGTGACGATCTGATAAATCCTGTTGGCTCTCAACCTCATCGATTTCATCTGCATCAAAGTCTGCTGCGGCTCGTGCGCTTTCACGCAGCAGATCATCAAAAAGTTTGTCGTAGCTATCGTCAGATGTTGTCATGAAAGAAATCTGCTGACGTCATGATCTTCAAGTAGTACCGCAGGACCTGTCAGCGTTGCATTTGAATGTCCATCGATATCCACCACAAGACGACCTCCAGGTGGGTAAATCACCCAGCGAGATGGAAGCGACTCCCCTGACTTCATCGTTGCAGCAAGTGCTACTGCACATGTTCCGGTTCCGCAGGACTGTGTCTCTCCACTGCCGCGCTCGTGGACACGCATCTTCGCCTCATGATTGGGAAGAAGCTCAACGAATTCAACATTGACACCTTCAGGGTATGAAGACGCTGGATTCACGACAGGTGGAACTTCAAGAGAGCCCAGTGAAGAGAGGTCATCGGTAAAGACGACTGCATGCGGGTTACCGACATTGATATTAAATCCTTCATAGGTGCGGCCATTTGCTGTGGCAGAGACTGCTTCGTTCTCGTCATAGACCTTACCCATATTGACTGAGATGTCGTCGTCAGCGGGAACTCGCAGGTGTTTGATTCCTGCGCGAGTATCGATTGCAAAGATTCCTTCTCGTTGATGACCCTTGGCAACAAGGTAACGTGCCATGACCCGAATACCGTTGCCGCACATTTCAGCAATCGAACCATCTGCATTGCGATAGTCCATAAACCATTTGCCGTCATCGCCCTTGATGATGCGAATCATCCCGTCGGCGCCGATACCCGATGTGCGATTGCACATTGCAGCTACCTGAGAAGCTGAAATATCTAATTGATTGTCAGGGTCAAAGAGGATGACAAAGTCATTGTGTGTACCGTGGCCATAAGTGGCGATTACTGGGCTTTGCATATGGTTAGAAGTTTAGTCTTTCATCGATAAAAGGGAGGCGTGGAACGCCTTCGCCAATCCATTGAATCCGCTGATCTCGCTTAAACCAGGTCTCTTGGCGACGGACATATTGACGTGTCGCCACGATTGTTTCTTCAATAGCTTGCGCCTCGGAAATATCACCGTTAATCATTGAGATGACCTGGGCATATCCAATTGCCCGTTGAGCTGTTGCACCGAAGAGCAATCCCTGAGTGATGAGAGTTTTTACCTCATCAACGAGCCCTTGATCGAACATGCGATGGACTCGCGCTTCAATGCGAGGAGCCAGCGAAGAGCGCTCCATAGATAGACCAATATGAAGCGCATCGGGATAGCGAAGACTTGTATCGCTAGGCAAGTTTGCCGAATACGGCTTGCCAGTTACTTCAATAACTTCAAGTGCACGAATAATGCGACGTGTATTGGCAGGCTCGATTACATCTGCTGCCTCTGGGTCTAGCATTCGAAGACGCGAATAAAGTTCAGCGGTGCCAAGTAGTTCTGCCTCGTCTTCCAATTTCTTGCGAAGAGCAGGGTCTGTCTCAGGGAAATTCATCTCATCGATAATGGCTTTGATATAGAGACCTGTGCCACCAACAATGACTGCAGCTTTACCATCTGCGCGAAGTTGATCTACTGCAGCACGAGCCAAGACTTGATACGAAGCAACAGATGCATCTTGGCTGACATCGAGGATATCCAGTAGATGATGCGGGATTCCCTGGCGCTCAGCGACAGTCAATTTTGCTGTGCCGATATCCATTCCTTTGTAGAGCTGCATCGAATCAGCATTGATGATCTCGCCGTTGTATTTACGAGCGACTTCAAGTGCAAGATCGCTCTTTCCGGTAGCGGTGGGACCACAGATAATGAAGACTGGCGATGGCATGGTTACTTTTTAACCGTAGGAATTCCAAGCATGGTCGGTGCAGGTCCGCTGCCTTCACGAGTACTTGCTTCAAACGCATCTCCCCCGCGGGTGCGAGTAACTGTGATTGGTTTACCAATCAAATAGTGGGCAGATGCTTCTGTAATTTCAACATCGACGAAGTCGCCAGGGCGAACACCTTCGATTGGTTCGAAGTGAACGAGGCGGAAATCTTCAGAGCGACCTGTAATGCGACCACGATCTCCATCGCGTCGACCTTCAATCTCATTGACCATAACTCGATGTGTTGTACCGACAGCACGTGTATTAATCGCAAGTGAAATCTTCTGCAAGTGTTCGTGCAGACGGGTGTAACGCTCTCCCACAATTGCTTCATCTACCTGGTTTGGCATGACCCCTGCTGGTGTACCAGGACGAATTGAATACTTATATGTGTATGCAGCTGCAAATTCGGCCTTAGTTGCGAGATCCATTGTTGCTTGGAAATCTTCTTCGGTCTCGCCAGGGAAACCGACAATGATGTCTGTTGTAATCATGGCATGTGGCAGAGCAGTACGGACTCGATCGAGAATTCCAAGATACTTCTCGCTGCGGTAAGAACGTCTCATCGCCTGCAATATTGAATCTGAACCTGACTGAAGAGGCATGTGAAGGTGCGGCATGATGTTGGGAGTTTCCACCATCGCCTCAATGACGTCATCAGTGAAATCACGTGGGTGCGGTGACATAAAGCGAATGCGCTCTAGGCCTTCAATGGCTCCGACATCGCGCAACAACTTTGCGAATGCGCCCTTCTTGCCCGCTTCAACACCATAGGCATTGACGTTCTGGCCTAACAAAGTAATTTCAATAACACCTTGCGCGACAAGTGCTTTCACTTCTGCAATCACATCTTCAGGTTCGCGGTCTTTCTCAGGACCACGCAGCGCTGGGACGATGCAGAAGGTGCAGGTGTTGTTACATCCGACCGAAATAGAGACCCACGATGTGAAAGATGAGAATCGTCGTGCAGGAAGAGTTGAAGGGAAATGCTCGAGGGCCTCAAGAATTTCGATCTGTGACTCTTCCTCGATACGAGCGCGCTCAAGCAGAACAGGAAGCGAGCCCACATTATGGGTTCCGAAGACAACATCTACATATGGAGCCTTCTTCAAAATTGTTGATTGATCCTTCTGCGCCAAGCATCCACCGACGGCAATTTGCAGCGATGGATTGGCTTTCTTGATTGGCGCTAAGAAGCTTAAGTTTCCGTAGAGCTTGTTATCTGCATTTTCACGAACTGCACATGTATTGAAGACGACGATATCTGCTTGTTCGCCTTCAGCCACCGGCACGTGACCTGCTGCATCGAGTAATCCGGCAATACGTTCGGAGTCATGGACATTCATCTGACAGCCGTAGGTCTCAACGAGATATGTGCGTGCCATTTCTAACGATTCTTCTTGGCGCGCTCTTGGGCTTGCTCTGCACGCCACTTGGCGATCGCTGCATGGTTACCGCTTAATAGAATTTCAGGGACTTCAATGCCGCGCCATTGCGCTGGCTTGGTGAAGTTCGGGTATTCGAGGTAACCCTCTTCATTGTGCGACTCTTCGGCAAGAGAATCAGGATTGCCGAGCACGCCTGGAATAAGTCGAGTGATTGCTTCAATCATCACCATCGACGCAACCTCTCCCCCACCCAAAACATAATCACCGATGGAATACTCATGAACGCGGATATTGCGAGCTGCAAATTCTGGCTGTGAGTAATACTGGCGAATGCGATCATCGATGCCTTCATAACGACCGCACGCAAAGATCAAATGAGAGTGCGAGGAAAACTCTTGCGCGACAGGCTGTGTGAATTGTTTTCCCGCAGGTGTAAGGATGATCAAATCTGTTTCATCAGTCATCAAAGGGTCAAGCGCCTTGCCCCAGACCTCGGGTGACATCACCATTCCGGCGCCACCACCATACGGAGTGTCATCGACAGAACCATGTACACCTGTAGCGTGATCGCGGAGGTTGTGTACCTGAATATCTACAAGACCTGCGCTCTGTGCTTTGCCTAGTAATGAGAGATTGAGCGGCGAAAGGTATTCAGGAAATATCGAGATGACATCAATCTTCATTAGATGGCACCTGAAATTTCTGGAGGAATGACTGTCATGCGCTTATTGCGGACATCAACTGTCGGAACCAATTGATGTACGAAAGGAATCATGACTTCGCCATTTGCCGTCTTGATTGCAAGGACATCTTGACCTGGAAGGTTGAGCACCTCAGCAACTGTGCCGAATTCAGAACCATCTTCAAGAAATGCTGTGCAGCCGATGAGCTGTAGGACGTGATAATCATCTTCGTCATAGCCAGGTGCATCGATATCGACGTCGGCATAGAGAAGCTCATTACGGAGCTCTTCTACCTGATTGCGATTTTCGATTCCCTCAAAGCCCAAGAGCAGGATTCCGTTGTGTACACGTGCAGAAGCCACGGTGAGAACACCGTGGCTATCTGTCTCTAAACGTGCAC
>ERZ650311.980-NODE-980-length-15450-cov-8.915297_pt1 | contig 15450 bp, 15 predicted proteins | sample MGYA00376247_ERZ650311 | MGnify/ENA primary metagenome ERZ650311 (study PRJEB26733, sample SAMN07839324) | wastewater metagenome | biome: small river; feature: stream; material: water | place: USA: North Carolina | collected 2016-07-28 ... | reverse complement strand
GTGAAGCTTGCCCCTATCTTCACCGACCGCGTCTTCTTCGTTCGCTTGGGAACCAAGTAACTCAAGCCCATTCGCTTCGGGCCCACGATAAATCGTTACTTTTACGTGCGTGTTGCTTCACGCAAATTTCACCTTCCCAGGCGTAATCTGAGCCCAAGACCACTAACGTCGGTGGCTGGAGAGGCAGTTATGAGTCTGAGGGTTGTGCCCGCCAAGCACGAACACCAGTTCCAACATTCCTGCCGACCCGGCCTGATCATTTAGCGCGTCACCGTTTACGGTGGCGCGTTTTTTGTTTCCGATTTGGCGGTCTTAGCGAAAACCCATAGGCCATTTGGGCGGCTTCGAAAGGATTGCAGCAATGCGGACACTGGTACTAAACGCGGGATACGAGCCACTCGGTGTGGTTTCGTTCAAACGAGCCTTGACTCTGGTTATGAGCAATAAGGCAACTGTCTTGGAACCCTCCGAGGAGATGGTTCACAGCGCCACCGAGTCGTTTGACTTGCCCTCGGTGATTTTGTTGACCCGCTACGTGCGGGTGCCAATGAGTCGCGCGATTCCGGTAACCAGACGCGGCATTCTGCGCCGAGACAATCACCACTGCGCCTATTGCGGTCGTTCCGCAAACACCATCGATCACGTCTTCCCAAAGAGCAGGGGCGGAGCCGATAGCTGGGAGAACCTGGTGGCCGCTTGCCTGCGCTGCAACAACACCAAGAGCGACAAGACTCTCGCGGAGCTCGGCTGGAGCCTGCGCGTGACTCCAAGAATGCCGTCTGGTGGGATCTGGAGCGTTCGCGGGGCCGAGCGTGCCGAGGAGCGTTGGGACAACTACCTGATTGCTGCCTAGGCTTTAACCATCAAAGCCTGAGGGGGATTGGTGTTTCTAAAGCTGCTTGCCGGCATCGCGCTGGTGTTCTCGGTGGTGATGCCCGACCCGGTCAAAACCCCTGGTGCAATCAATCCTGCAGTTACGCAGGCAAATATTCAGAAGACCATCTGCGTCTCGGGGTACACCTCGGCGATACGCCCACCTTCGTCCTACACCACCGCACTGAAGATCAAGCAGCTACAGCAGGGTTATGCGGTCAATGGCGACTTCGATACCTCGCACTACGAGGAAGACCACCTCATCTCTCTGGAGCTGGGTGGCCACCCGACAGACCCCAAAAACCTTTGGCCCGAACCCTATAACGACACCCTCGGTGCCCGCATCAAAGATCGCCTGGAAAACAAGCTGCATGACCTGGTCTGCGATGGCGCCATAAAGCTGAAGACCGCTCAGCAGGCGATCTCGGTGAACTGGGAGGACGCCTACCAGAAGTACATCGGTCCGCTGCCAAGTGCAGGCACCGAGAGCGCGGCCCCCAACTCGGTGAAGGCCACTCCCAGCGCTAGCTCAAAGAAGAAGCTGGATCCGCGGTTTAGTACCTGCAAAGCTGCCAATGCTGCCGGATATGGCCCGTACTTCAAGGGCGTCAACAAGGAGTATGGCTGGTATCGAGATGCTAATGATGATGGCAAGGTCTGCTAGCCAATACCGAAGTTAGACTGAACCTCAATCGCTTGGTTTAGGAGTTCAAATGTCTGCAAATCGTCTTCGCTGGGGTATGGCCGGATCTGGCCTGATGGCCGACCTGATTGTGCCGGACTTTGCTCTGGTTGATAACACCGAGCTCCGTTACCTCTGCACCCGCAACCCGGAAGCAACCAAGGCCAAGTTCGGAACCTGGGGCGTGGAAGTTCCACTGATATCGGACTTCGAAGCGATGTGCAAAGACCCCGAGGTGGACCTGGTCTACATCGCAGTTCCGCACGGCCTGCACTACGAATACGCAATCAAGGCAATCGACGCTGGCAAGGCCGTGGTGGCAGAGAAAGCGTTCACCCTAACTCAGGCTCAGGCCCAGGATCTGGCCGACCGTGCCGCCGCCAAGGGTGTGTTCATCATGGAGGCCATGTGGACCCGCTTCTTGCCGCTGTATCGCAAGCTGCAGGAAGAGATCGCCGCTGGTGTAATCGGTGATGTCAAGCTGACTAGTGCTTTCTTCGGTTATCCATTCCCACTGGACGAGAGCCACCGACTGATCGACAAGAAACTCGGTGGCGGTTCGTTGCTGGACCAGGGCGTCTACACCGTCACCTTTGCCGACATCTTCTACGGCGGTGCCCAGCCGACCAAGATCGAGGCCAAGGGAACCCTGCTGCCGAATGGCGTTGACGGGTTGACGCTGGTGAATCTGGAATACGGTGATGGGCGTTTCGCTCAGGCCAACTCTTCGCTTTCGCTCGGTCTGGGCACCGAGGCATTCATCGCCGGCACCAAGGGCAACATTCACGTGAAGGGTTCGTTCTGGAACTCTGATGACGCCGACATCATCACTATCGGTCAGACCGGAATGCCTGACGTCCGCCAGCTCAAGGGTGGCAAGGTCGGTGCCGGTTATACCCACATGATCAGCCAGGTTTCGGCAGATGTAATGGCGGGGAAGACCGTGTCAGACATCCACCCGATCTCTAACACCATCCGCACCCAGGGCCTGTTCGATCAGATTCTGGCTCAGATGGGCGTCAACTACGGTGTCTAATGGCCAAGAGCCGGCCCCAACGCCGGCTTGGATGCCACCCAAGTTTGGGCCGATTCCGCCTGCGGAGACCACTCTCTCCGGTCTCAAGCGCCACACCGTTCGCTACGCCATCATCGGTGGCTTCCGACCGCCAGAGTTAGACCTCTACTTACCCGAGGGAGATGGCCCATTCCCGCTGGTGGTCTGGGTTCACGGCGGCGGTTACGCCGGTGGCAGTCGCCGCGATTTCACGCCATGGTTGGAGACCGCGGGGTTGATTCAGAAAACCCTGGCCGCGGGTATTGCGTTCGCCTCGGTGGACTATCGCCTTGGTTTCGAGACGGTGTTCCCCGGAGCCATTCATGATGTCAATAGCGCGCTGCGCTGGCTTGCCGCGCACGCCTCCAAGTTGGGGCTCGATCCAAGCCGATTTGCACTTTGGGGAGAGAGCGCGGGCGGTCATCTGGCTTCGTTGGTGGCACTTACCCCCGGCGATGAATACTTCGAAGGCGACAACGGCGTTGCTCGGGGAGTGGAGTTTAAGATCCGCGCCCTGGTGGACTGGTATGGCGCAGCCGACCTCAACACCATCGTGCGTCCGATGGATGGCACCGACGAGTCGGTACCGGAACTCTTCCGTTTCCCGCCCGAGTATTTCAACCTTGGCGCGGCGCGTTGGAAGGACACCGAGCTGCGCTCGCTGGCAAGTCCGGTCAATCACGTTCACGCCGGCATGCCACCTACCCTGCGAATTCATGGCACGGCCGACCTCATGGTGCCTTACACCCAGTCGGTGGAGTTTTACCAGGCCGCGCTTCAGGCTGGCGGAAACTGTCAACTGATTACCGTTGACGGGGGCGATCACGCCTGGTTTGGGCTGCCACAGCCCAAGGTCACCGAGGTGGTCGAGCAGTCGATCGCGTTCCTCGCCGGCCACCTGTGACCCCACCGGGAATCGAACCCGGGCGCACGGTTTAGGAAACCGCCGCTCTATCCGCTGAGCTATGGAGTCGCGTTGCCGACCGAAACCGGCAACCCCTAAATATTACGCTGGTGCGAACCGCTCGGTTTCTTGACTAACACGCTCTCGCCTTGACGGTCAGCGCCACCGCCGAAAGTTAGTCTTGAAAGGTGAACGAGAATCCGATGCTGGCAATCCCAAACCGTAAGGCCTGGGACGACTGGCGTGCGGAAATCCAGGCGATTGGCGTCACAAACCCGCTGCTGAACTACGAGTTCGATGCTTTCTGTCAGATTGACCTGGACCGAGCCCACCCAGGCGGCATGGCGCAGTTTCAGGCCACTGGCGGCAGCACGCTAACCAATCTGGTTCGTGACCCGCTGACCTTCTCCAAGGCCCACGCCGCCGCCAAGCGCATCGACGCCAAAACGCACCAGCTTCGCGATCACTTTGGCATCGAAACCTGCTACCTGGCCGGCGGCTTGGTGAGCCTTGAGGGCGACGGCTTCGACCTGCGCATGCCAATCCTGCTTTGGCCCATCCAGCTGGTCCGCATGGGTGAAGATTTCGAAATTCGCCAAAACGGCGCACCGAGGGTGAACCCCGCGCTGACGGTAAATCTGGACACCTGCTACGGCGTCAAACTGAATGAATCGGCCCTGCTTGCCACCATTCAACCCAAATCCGACCTGGTTCCAATCGCACTGCTCGAGCACGTTTCCAACCTGGTTGGTGCCTCCGGCCGAGTCGAACTGACCAGCATTCTGGCGCTGGGCAACTTCACCACCACTCCGGTTTCGATGCTTCGTGAAATCGCCAGCATCGATGTCCCACTTTTGAATCACATCGCCTCGCACTCGGACGCTGCCGAGCTTCAGCCGCTCAGCGCGAACGGTGTTGCTACCGTTTCCGAGGCGGACGAGGTGCAGCGCAGAATTGTCGCTCGCGCGGTCGCAGGCCAGTCTTTCGCTGTTGAGACCCTACCCGGTTGTGGCTACACCCAGACCGTGGTCAACGTGCTGGCCGGCCTCACAACTGCGCGCAAGCGCACTTTGATTCTGGCTCCTCGCCGCCAGACCCTCAACGAACTAGCGGACCGCTTCGCCTCAATCGGCCTGAATGGCTTGATTGCGCGCAGCGACTCGGTGTGGATGGATGCGATTGCCGCCATCAGCCGCAATGAAAAGGCCCGCGGTATCACCAGTGGCACTGCTGCAGTTGACCTGCAGGACGTAAGTAACCAGCTGGGTGCCTACTTCGGTGCTCTTCGCGCGGTGAACGCCGAACTCGGAGTCAGCATCTTGGAGGTTCTAGAGAAGCTGGCCGAACTCTCGCTGATGCCGCATGCACCGCAGACAAAGGCTCGCGTCACCCGTGCCAACTTGCTTCAAGAAGCGGACCGCGCCGGCGCTCTGGATCTCTTGACCAAAGCTCTAGAGCTTGGTGAATTCAAGTACGGCCCTCAGGACTCGGCCTGGTTCCAGGCGCGTTTCGACAACCCTGCCGATGTTGATTCGACCCTCGCAGTGGCCAAGCGCCTTCGCGATGACACCTATCCATCGCTGGTTTCCAGGCTCAACGAGTTCATCGCCGCCGTGGAGTTCCGTCCGGCCGGCTCGGTGTCTGAAATTGGCAGTTATCTGCGCTTGTTCCAGGGCATCCGCGAAAGCCTGGATCGCTTTGTACCGTCGGTATTCGACCGCTCGCTCACCGAGGTGATTGCCGCCACCGGAGTGAAGCAAAAGGGCGAGATGAGTGGTGGCACCCGCCGCCGCCTGAAGAAGCTGGCCAAGGAATTTATCCGCCCCGGCATGCACGTAGCGGACATCAATACCAGCCTGCGCGCAATCGAACAGCAGCGCGAAGCCTGGCTGGCAAACACCACCGGCCTCAAGCCGCCATCGGTGCCGAACGGCATCAATGATGCAATGGTCACCTATCAAGCACTGGTTTCGGACCTTGATCTGATTCAGGGTCACCTCGACCCGAGAAGCACCGAGCCACTGCTCACCGCGCTGCCGTTGGACCAGCTGTCCAAGAAGTTGGATTCGCTTGTCGAGGACATCGGCGCTCTGGACAACCTCGGTGACCGAGCTATGGTGGCAAACGAACTTCGCGCCCGCGGCCTGGAAGAACTCATGCGCGACCTCGCTCGGCTTCACGTAAACCGTGAACATCTGGCAAGCGAGTACGACCTGGCCTGGTGGCAATCGGCACTGGAGTACCTGGCCGAGAAGAACCCGATTGTGCTTGGCAAGTCGGTGGCCGAGATTGAGGCCCTGGAAGTCAAGTACCGTGAGGCAAATGACTCGGTGCTGGCCGAAAATCGCGCGAACCTGGCGTCGCTATTGGGCGAGGTCTGGCGCAGTGACCTGTTGGGTCACGCGGTCGAGGCAACTGCCCTAAAGACCGTTCTCAAGACCGGTTCGGCGACCCTGCCACAGCTAATCAAGGCGGCCCCGCACATCACCGCAAACCTGCTGCCGAACCTGGCCCTAAGCCCCTATGAGGTGGCGGAGCAGTTGAGTCGGGATCAGAAGTTTGACGTCTTGATCATCCTGGACGCGGCTGGCACCAGCATCGCCGAAAACCTGAGTGGATTCATTCGCGCCAACCAGGTGATTGCTTTCGGTGATGACGCCATCGCCATGCCCTCGGGATTCGAAATCGAAGCACGGCCAGTGCCGATTGGCCGTGAGCTCAAGTCACCAAGTGCCCTCAGTCAAATCGGGGATGCTTTTGGCACCGAGGTGCTGCGCCGCAGTTACCGAACCTACGGCCAGATTCTCGGTGGCTTCATCAACCGCGAGTTCTACCAGAACCGGATTTCGTTCGAGCCAACCGTTGATGACTACTGGGGCAACAGCAAGGTCAATGTGGAGCTGATTCACCACGGCGCCCATGCGGCCAGCAATATCGCCGGCGCCAATCAGAGTCTCGATGCCGAGGTGGAAAAGGCCGTAGAGCTGATTTACAACCACGCGCTCTGGCACCCCGAGGACTCGCTGTTGGTAGCATCCGCCAGCCCAATGCATGCCGACCGGGTTCGCGCCGCGGTCCACGCCGGGCTGAAGCAGCGCCAGCACCTGGTGGAGTTCTTTGAGGGCCACGGCCGCGAAAAGTTTGAAGTTGCAACCCTGAGCGCACTTGGGCACCGAGTTGCTGATCACGTTATCTTCACAGTCGGCTATGGCAAGACTCCGCGTGGAGCGGCACTGAGCGACATGGGCGACCTAACCGTCGACTCGGGCCGCCGCTACCTGGCCAACCTGCTGGTGAGCGCGCGCAAGCGCATCACAATCGTTTCTTGCTTCGCTGCGAAGGATCTACCGGACGACGCCGGAAACGGAATCGGTCACCTGCGCGACCTGCTCGGTGGGGGAGTACACGTCGAGCCGGCCAGCCAGGATATCGAGGCGGACGCGATGCTTACCGACCTTGCGCTGCGACTGCGCAAGCTGGGTGTGACCGTCAAAGCCGACTTCGGGCAAAACCTGACCATGGTGGCTAGTTACAGCAACAAGGCTGTTGAACTGCAGCCGGACTGGGTTATCAGCGACCGCGACCTGAATCAGGAACTCAACCTGCGACCTCGCCTGCTGAAGGCGCTCGGTTGGCAGATAAAGCGGGTCCACGCCTTTGAACTGTTTGCTGACCCGGAACGCTTCGCGCGCGAACTAGCGGAAAGCCTTGGAGTGCAAATCTTCAATAAGTCACAGGCGTTATTCGAAGACGAAGTGAAGTTTGAAGACACCGATGCCGCCTGGGGCGAGTACCGCAAAGGCACTAGCGGTGCCGGCGCAAACGACGCCCGACTGAAGCAGGACAAGCCGCCGCACTGGGGATGATCGACAGGCTGGCTCAGTTAGTCAGACTTGCTGCTGCTGGAGTTGTCGGTCTTATAGAACCCGGAACCCTTGAAGGTAACGCTGCCGACGCCAAACACCTTGGACAGTTCACCCTTGCAGTTTGGGCACTCGGTCAGACTCTTGTCGGTAATCGACTGCTGGACGTCAAAGCTGTGTCCGCAGTTTTTGCACTTGTAAGAGTAGGTAGGCATAATGCCTAATTTTAGCCAATCTCAATCAGGCGAGTTGGCGTGATGACGAATGCCACCGGTTGGTCGTGGTCCTCGATCGGAATCTCCGGCAGCACCTCGGCGTCATAAACCACCGCCGCGACCGGAGCCACCACCGCTGGGTCGGCTAGCGCGACATCGTAGAAGCCCTTGCCTTTGCCAAGGCGGTTTCCCCGGATATCAACTGCGCTGGCTGGGATCAGAATCAGATCGGCTTCGGAAAGTATCGCCTCGGGGCCAACCGGCTCTTCGAAACCAAAGATTCCAGGTGCTGATTTACCCGTGTATTCAACCCAGTGCAGTGTGCCGTCCAGATTGGAAACCGGCATGATCAACTTCAAGCCGTGCCCTGCCGCACCCACCACAAACTGAATAGTGTTTGGCTCGGTGCCGAAGGGCAGGTAGGCGGCCACGGTTTTGGCTCCGATGTGCGCAACCAAACTCAGCAGCTGGGTCTCCAGCCCGCCAGGCGCGGCGGCGTCTTTCGCCAGAGTTTGCCTGGCCGCGGACAGTTGGGTGCGCAGTAACTTTTTGGCATTCTGCGCATCGGGCTGATTCATACCGCTAATTTTGACACCATGCCCCAGTCATTTGCGCTCACGCACCAAGATGTTCGCCTTCGGGTGATTCGCATGCGCGATGCCAAGACCATCGAACGTCTGCTGCTGGAGCACCGAAGCTGGCTGCGACCCTGGGAGGCAACCAGCCCTTATGCACCGAACAGCTTTGACGTTCGCGGCATGGTCCGAGCGCTGCTCCGGTCCTACGATGACCGCAGCGGTATTCCGTTCGTAATCGAATACGACGGCCGAATCGTGGGCCAGTTGAATGTGGCAAACATCCTGCATGGCTCGGTAAGCAGCGCGGTCATCGGCTACTGGATCGCACCTGATGTCGCCGGACTGGGCATCATGCCCACCTCGGTGGCGCTGGTTTCTGATTATCTCTACGGCGTTGTCGGCCTACACCGAGTCGAGATCGACATCCGTCCCGAGAATACCGCCAGCCTTCGAGTTGTAGCCAAGCTCGGGTTCCGCTATGAGGGTTTGAAGCAGCGTTTCATCCACATCAACGGGGCTTGGCGCGACCACATGATCTTCGCCTTGACCAAAGAGGAAGTTGACGGTGGAGTTCTCAATAGGTTCGTAAAAGGTAAGGTTCCGGCCGTAAAGTACCCAAATCCGCTCGATTTGGCAGAAACCTCGGAACACGCCGAACCAAATAATTAGCCCGCAATTGTTCACCTCTTACCTTTGAGGTATGAACACTTCTTCGCTCACCGGACTCGTGGTTGTTATCGCGGCCGCGATCTGGCTCGGCGCCTTCGTGCCGGCCTGGGCGAAGCGTGGTGAGAAGGCTTCACTGGTTCGCGAAGCTACCCGTCAAATCAAGCAGCAGGCCCGGGCTCTCAAGCCTCGCGGGTTTGCCGCGGGTGTGAAGCGAACTACCCGCAACAGCGGAACTCAGACCGTTCAGCGAACCGCCGGAAACGTCGACTATCGCGCTCTCTATCGTGCCGCCCTCGAGGTGGCCGGTGAGGCGGCTCCGGCCGATAGTGCCGAAGTTGTGGACGACCGCAGCTGGACTCCGCGCTACATGCCAGCCCCTCTCCACACCGGTCACATCGGAACCCTGGAACAGCCGAACCTGGCTCCGGTTTCTCAGATTTCACCGAGCATTCCTGCGGCAACCGCTCCTGCTGCTCGCCCAGAAGAATCCGTAATCGGAGAAAATCTGGATGAAATCTTGCGTCGCCGCCGCGCGGTGTAGCGGATTTATTGGCCTGCGGGCCAGCGTGAGGGTAATCTTTAGTTAGACCATCGTCGCTCACTTCACCAACTATTTAAGGATTCAACCATGGCCATTTTTGATCGCCTCAAGAAGATTTTCTCCAAGAACGCCCCTGACGTAGCAAAGGTCGCCGGTGCAATCGGTGCCGATGTTGCACACGAGACCGCAGAGGTCGTCGAGGAGGCAAAGAAGGTTGTAGCCGCTGCAACCAAGAAGGCTGAGAAGACTGTTACTGCCGTCACCAAGAAGGCAGAGAAGACTGTAACCGCTGCTGCCAAGACCGCAGAGAAGACCGTAGAGGGTGCAACCAAGACCGCCAGCAAGGCAGTCCAGAAGGCAACCGCTACCGCTGCAACCAAGGTGACTAAGGCTGCTGCCTCTAAGCCAGCTGCCAAGGCTCCTGCTGCGAAGAAGCCAGCTGCCAAGACCGCGGCAAAGCCTGCCGCTAAGCCTGCTGCCAAGCCAGCGGCAAAGGCGCCAGCCGCAAAGAAGCCGGCTGCTGCTAAGCCAGCCGCAAAGGCGCCAGCGGCAAAGGCTCCTGCCGCGAAGAAGCCTGCTGCTCCAAAGGCATAAACAGTTTCAAAAAGGAAACCCGCGAACCGTTTTGGCGATTCGCGGGTTTTTCCCTTTTCTGATTCAGTCCCTACCGACCACCCAGGCTGCAGCCTGAGCCAGTGTCGGATGGACAAACCTGTAACCGCTGGCTAGCAGTTTCTGAGCGCTCAGCCTCTGGCTGTTCAGCAGCAATTCATCGGCGCCTTCGCCAAGGGCTAGGCGCAACGCGAAGGCCGGTGCGGGCAACAAAGTTGGACGGCGCAATGCTTCACCAAGCGCCTTAACCACCTGTCCGCAGGTGGCGGTATCTGGGGCCACCAGATTGAACGGACCGCTCGCACTCGCATTGTCGATCAGGTGCAGGATCGCCCCGACTTCGTCGGTCAGGCTGATCCAAGCCCAACCCTGTTTTCCGGATCCCAGCGGGCCACCGACACCCAGCTTGATTAGCGGAAGCAGTCGACTAAGGGCACCCAGTCGGCGGCTCATCACCATGGAGGTTCTGGCCAGCACCAATCGCACCGAGGAATCCACCTTGGCTGCCTCTGCCTCCCACTTACCGGCCAGTTCGGCAAGGAAGCCCGACCCGTTCGGCGCAGATTCGTCGACAGTTGCCTGCCCGGTGTCACCATAAAAACCGCTGGCAGAGCCGGAGACAAAGACTTTTGGCTTGCTCTGGCTGGCGTTGATGGCATTCACCAGAGTTCTGGTCGAAGCAAGCCGGGATTCGATTAGCTCTTGCTTATAAGCCTTGCTCCACGGCAGCTTGCCGGTGGTGGCACCCGCCAGGTTGACTACCGCATCGACCCCATCCAGAGCGCCATCGGCGATAAATCCGCTGGCAGGATCCCACTGGATTTCGTCAGGGGCTGTGGCAGGTCTGCGGACCAGGCGAATCGGCTGATCGCCTCTAGCCCTCAGCTGCTTTGCCAACTCGGTGCCAACCAGACCGCTGGCGCCACTGATCAAAACCTTCATGTAGTTGGTAACTACCAGTTGTTTGGATCTAATCCCGATCTGACACCGGTGTCCATCTGCGCGATGGCTGCCATGTCCTCTGGGTCTAGTTCAAAGTCAAACACCGAGATGTTTTCCAGCAGACGGTCTGGGTTGACGGTCTTAGGGATGACCAGATTGCCCAGCTGAATGTGCCAGCGCAGGATCACCTGGGCGGCGCTCTTGCCGTGCTTCTTGGTCAGGGAGACCAAAGTCGGGTGCTCGTTGTCGCGACCGCGGGCAATCGGACTCCACGCCTCGGTGAGGATTCCGTGCTCGGCGTTGAAAGCGCGCAGTTCGGGCTGCTGGAAAGCAGGGTTCAGCTCGATCTGGTTGATTGCCGGAACCACATCGGAGTGGTCCATCAGCTTCTGCAGGTGAGCCGGCTCGAAGTTGGAGACACCGATTCCGCGGACCCGACCGGTGGCCAGATACTCGGTGAAGACCTCCCAGGTCTCAACGAAACGGTCCTCGGCAGGGTGTGGCCAGTGGATCATCAGCATGTCCACGTAACCAAGCTTCAGGCGGTCCAGCGACTCCTCGATGGCGTCCGGGGTGTTGGCGCGGCCCTGGCCGTCCTTCCAAATCTTGGTGGTCACGAAGATTTCTTCGCGAGGCACACCAGACTTGCGGATGCCTGCGCCGACCTCAAGCTCGTTGTCATAGAACGCCGCGGTGTCGATGCGGCGGTAGCCGGTCTCGATTGCCTTCACGATCAGCGAATCGGCGATGTCCTGCTGCACCTTGTAAACACCGAGTCCGAGGCGCGGCAACTGCTGGCCGTTGTTCAGTGTGGCCATCAGCATCTGAGTTGGATCAAAAGTCATTTCTATGCTCCCCAAGGACCCATGATCGGGTTCCATTCTTCGATTACGCGCTCGCCGATGAATCCGGCGATTTCAAATGGGTCGGTGTCTAGCAGTGCCGCAACCTCGGTGAGGCTTTCGGCCTTGAAAATCAGCAACGCAGCGTTGCGGTCCACCAGCGGTCCGCTGGCAAGCAGGATCCCGCGGTCCAGCAGGTCGCGAAGGAATGCTCGGTGCTCTGTTCGCACCCCGTCCATCACTTCTTTTTCGCCCGAATAGATGTATTGAACCGCGTAGATTGCCATGACTGAAGTCTAAATCGGCCCGGTCGCCGCGGTGGCTAATCCCAGGTTAAATCCAGAAGTTGCCGGCCCACATGTGGATGAACCAGAACCAGTACGGTGTCACGAAGCCCCACCAGAGGCTGAGGAAGAACACCGAGATCAGGCAGACGCTGACCAGATAGATGGGGATGGCCCGACGCCAGGCCGAATCGATGCGTTCGTACCAGAGCGAGCGCAGCGCATAGACCAGTGCCAGGATCAGGAATGGCTCGAAGGCGATCGTGTAGAACTGGAAGACCGTGCGGCCCATGTAGAGCAGCCAGGGCAGGTAGCCGGCGGCAATGCCCAAGAGAATCAAACCGATGGTGCGGTCGTTTCGCCTAGTTATCAGGTTGCGCACGAATCGATAGGTCAGATAAAGCACCGCGGCGAACGCACCCCACCAGATGAAGGGGTTGCCGATTGCCTGAATGGCTGCCGAGCAACCGTTCGGGATACCCGGACAGGGACTGCCTTCGTACCAGAACGCCACCGGACGCCCCAGGAAAAGCCAGGTCAGCGGATTGCTGGAGTAGTTGTGTGGCGTGTGGAGCCCAACGTGGAAGCCGTAAATCTGCTGGTGGTAGTAGAGCAGTGACTCCCACCAGGTGCCGCGGCTGTTGCGATCCCAGCCGCCCTTGGTCAGAATCCAACCCAGCCAGTTGGCAACGTAGATGACCGCGTAAAGCGGAACCATCAGCACCACATTGGCAAGACCCTGCCCAATCACGCCATCGGAGAACCAGTACTTCAGCCCCAATCGGCGGCGCAGCAGTGCCTCACTGACCACCACGTAAAGCCCAAAGAATCCTGCGAAGTAAAGCCCAGACCACTTCACCGAGGTAGCCAACCCGAGTGCTGCCGCACAGGCCACCAACCAGGGGCGATTCCAGAAGATCTTGGATTGGGTGCTGCCCATCAGGGCCTGATACTTCAATCTGGTTTGATCCCGATCCAGCAGCAGGAACCAAAAAGCCAGCAGCACGAAGAACATCAGAATGCCGTCTAGCAGCGCGATGCGCGACATCACGATGGCGTGGCCATCGATGGCCATCAGCAGGCCGGCCAGGACCGCGAAACTCTGGCTGCCAGTGAGGCGCTTGGCCACCAGTATTAGCAGCAGGACGGCCGCGGTGCCCAGCAAGGCGACCGTGAATCGCCAAGTCCAGCTGTGCTCGGCACCGAACAGCCCCATGGGTAGTGCAATCAGCCACTTACCGAACGGGGGATGGACGATGAAAGAGCCGGTGTCTAGAAAGCCGTTGACCTTGCCGGCCACGAAGTTGGCGTTGGCATCGGTGCCCCAGCTGGATTCGAACCCGTTGTTCCAGAGGGTCCAGGCGTCTTTGACGTAATAGGTTTCGTCGAAGACCAGTGCCTTGGGATAGCCCAGGTTCCAGAAACGCAGGAAGCCGGCCAGCAGAGTGACAATCCAGTAGCCGTGGGGCAGGAAGCGTCTAAAAAGCGCGACGGTCCTTGGCTGCTGGGTCATGCCAAAATGCTAGCGGTCGGCCACGGATATCCGGTTTCGGTGTGGTGCAATCCCAAGGTTTTGCCAGAATGAACTGTGCTCATCTTGGCTGCAACCCCAATCGGTAACCTCGCCGACGCTTCACCGCGTCTGGTGGAGAACCTGCAGAACGCCAAGTACATCGCGGCCGAGGACACTCGCACCCTGTTCAAGCTGGCTCAGGCGCTGGGAATCAAGCTAAACGCCAAGACCTATTCGCTGCACGAGCACAACGAAGGCGACCGGGTAAAGCAGCTGGTAGAAATCGCGGCCACCGAGGACGTACTCGTGGTCAGCGATGCCGGAATGCCCACCGTCAGCGACCCCGGCTTTCAGCTGGTTCGCGGCTGTGTAGCGGCCGGCGTTGATGTGACCATCATCCCGGGACCTTCGGCGGTGCTGGCGGCGCTCGCCGTGAGTGGCCTACCCACCGACCGTTTCAGCTTCGAGGGTTTCATCCCACGCAAGCAGGGGGAGCGCCAGCGACTCTGGCAGACCCTGGAGCACGAAACTCGAACCATGGTGTTCTTCGAGAGTCCGCACCGCATCCTGGAGTCTTTGGAGTCGGCGCTCGCCGTTTTGGGAGCCGATCGTCAGGCCACCGTCAGCCGCGAGCTGACCAAGAAGTTTGAGCAGACCGTGCGCGGCACCCTCGGTGATCTGGTGGAGTGGGCCAAGACCGAACCCAAGGGCGAAATGGTGATGGTACTTGCCGGCGCTGCCGCCACCGAGCACCAGGCCATCGACGTGGTCGACCAGGTGCTACAGCTGGTTGCTGCCGGAAGCCCGTTGAAGCCTGCCGTCGCCGAGATTGCGCAGGCCGCAGGAGTCAGCAAGAGCGAGCTCTACGACCTGGTGCTACGCGAGCGCAAAGCCCGCTCCTAGCCGCTGGGCACAGGTTAAAATAGATTTCATGTCTTCCAGCAAGTCGTTTTACGCGACTACCCCGATTTTCTACGTCAATGACGCACCTCACATCGGCCACGCCTACACCGAGGTAGCCACCGATGTGCTGACCCGCTGGCACGCCCAGCGCGGCGAGAGCGCCTACATGTTGACCGGAACTGACGAGCACGGCGAGAAGATTCTGCGCACCGCGGCAGCCAACAAGACCAGCCCTAAGGACTGGGCCGACAAGCTGGTTGCCGAAGCCTGGTTGCCGCTGCTGGACACCATCGACATTCGCAACCAAGACTTCATCCGCACCACCGAGCCTCGTCACGAGCGCAACGTCCAGGTCTTCCTGCAGCACCTGAAGGACAACGGTTTCATCTACCAGGGTTCCTACGAAGGTAACTACTGCGTTGGTTGCGAGGAGTACAAGACCGAGGGCGACCTCATCGACGGCGAGGGCGATTACGCCGGCCAGCAGGTCTGCGCCATCCACACTCGTCCGGTGGAGAAGCTGAAGGAGACCAACTACTTCTTCAAACTGAGCGAGTTCGAGCAGCCGCTGCTTGACCTCTACGCCAACAACCCAAAGTTTGTTCAGCCGGAGAGCGCCCGCAACGAGGTTGTCTCGTTCGTCCGCCGCGGTCTGGAAGACCTTTCGATCAGCCGCAGCAAGGAAAAATTCGACTGGGGAATCGACATTCCTTGGGACAACGGCCACATCACCTACGTCTGGTTTGACGCCCTGCTGAACTACATCACCGCGATTGGCTACGGCGAGGACACCGCCGAGGCCAAGGCGAAGTTTGAGTCGCTGTGGCCTGCCTCGGTGCAGATCGTGGGTAAGGACATCCTGCGCTTCCACGCTGTCATCTGGCCGGCGATGCTGATGGCGGCCGGTCTGCCGGTTCCACAGCAGGTCTTCGGTCACGGCTGGTTGCTGGTGGGTGGCGAGAAGATGTCGAAGTC
>ERZ650311.979-NODE-979-length-15451-cov-4.507275_pt1 | contig 15451 bp, 12 predicted proteins | sample MGYA00376247_ERZ650311 | MGnify/ENA primary metagenome ERZ650311 (study PRJEB26733, sample SAMN07839324) | wastewater metagenome | biome: small river; feature: stream; material: water | place: USA: North Carolina | collected 2016-07-28 ... | reverse complement strand
AGCTTGCGCGACAGGTTCTGCGCAGACTGCGCGGCCACCACATGGCCGGTGTCGGCGGCATTGATCGCCGCGGCCACGTCCTCGTCGGAGACAAAGCTGCCGCCGTTGCCGCTACCGGAAATCTTGACGCCGTTCAGTTGCAGCGTCAGGTCCTTGTCCAGGCCATCCTTGATGTTCTTCGCGGAGGCACGCAATTCGTTCGAGCCACGCACCACGACCGGCGGCTCCAGCGTCGAGCCGGTACCGTTGAGCCAGCCGACCATGTCCGGCACCTTCAGGCGACGGTGGTAGTCGAGCGCGCCGAGCGCCTTGCCATTCAGCGTCAGGGTATTGCCGGCGATGGCGTCCACATTGGATGGAATGCGCGCGCCGGCGATCGATGCCGACATCGGCACAATGGGCATCAGGCCCGTGTAGTACTTGCCTTTCGGCGTACCGAGGAAATCGAGATCGCCACCGATACCCTCCTTGCCGTAGCCGATGGTGACCGAATAGCCATCGCCAAAATTCAGCTTGCCGCGATAGGTTGTCTCGTTGTCGAGCGCGCCGCCGGCGAGTTCGACCCGGATACCGACTCGGGTCCGCGCATCCTCCCGCCGCTCTCGGGTTCCAAGTTCGCCCACGACCCCGACGGGCTTCGCGGAAAGCCGCTCGATGAGCTCAACATGCTGATCTTGTCGATCGACCCCGAGATGAAGCCGTTCGACACCGTCGAAGAGGCCATCGGGCAGTTGTCGATCAACTACGCCAAGCCGGGCGATTCGACCATCACCTGATCTCGGCGCGACCTCATGGCAACATCCCCGCTCTTTGCTCCGACGCTTGACGTGCTCCGACAAGAACTGCGCTTGTCGGGGCTCGCGGACGCTACGGACGGGCAATCCGTGTTCAACGCCGCGATCCTTGCTACTCGGGTCGACCTCTACCGACTCCTGGGCAAGGCTCGCGTCGACGAGATCGCGGCATTCGCCGAGAGCGAGAGCCCATCGACCGAGAACGAGATCCTTCGGGCCACGGCCCGAGTCACGGAACAGCACCTTGCTCGCTGGCACTTGATGGGCTCGATGCCGATGCTGTTCATGGACGGCGGCGGCAAGGGACAAGAGGAGTGGGCGACCGAGGGCGCATTTCGAGATATCTCGCAATCCTCGATCGAGGACAAGCGAAGGATCCTGTGGCAGCAGATCCAGGAAAACATCGAAGTCCTCCAGGGCGAAGAGCTCGGCGAAGAGACGACGATCAAGGCGGCCACGCTCGAACCTGAGACAGACACGGTTGTGTGTCCGGGGCAAAGCCTTGGGGGTCTGGTGCTCGAATGAGCCAGTTCCAGCGAATCCAGAATGCTCTCGTCGCGGCCGTGAACACCGCGACGTTCCGTCGCGTCTCGTTCGACGCGAACACTCGACAGGCGCTTGTGACAGACATTCCTTCAAAGGTCGTAGGAATCAGCGCCAATCCCAACAGCACGCAATTCGGCCGAGAGAACGTTCGCAATCGAATGATCGACGCGGTAGACAAGATCGACGAGACCTGGCTCGTGATCGTCGACTTCGAGTCGGGTTTTCAGACCGACGACGAGGCGTTCATCGATGCCGTGACAAAGCCCGTCTTGAAGATCCTCGCAAGCGGTTCGGATAGGCAAGTGACGCTGACTCTCAAGAGCGCGAAATACTCACATCCTCCCTTTCAATCCCCGTCCGCGGGGACGCAAGCTCGTTACGAGTTCGCGGCGAAACAAACCCCGTACTAAGTCCAGGAGAGCATCATGGCTGGTGGAATCAATCTTACGGGTCTCCCGGATACGGGCGACTACAACCTCGGTCGAGGCAAGGTGTCGTTCGCGCCGATCATCGCGGCGACGGGCCTGCCCGGCGAGTTCCGCGACCTCGGCAACGCGCCCGAGTTCTCGATGACCGTCGAGACCGAGACGCTCGAGCACACGAGCTCGCGCGGTGGCCTGAAGGTCGTCGACAAGGAAGTCGTGATCTCGCTGAAGGCATCGATCAGCTTGATCCTCGACGAGATCAACTTCCAGAATCTCGCCATCTTCATGGCGGGCACGTCTGGCACGATCTCGAACAATGACGTCGTCGTCGGCATTGCCGCAAGCGTCAGTACCTTGCTGACCACCATCGCCAACCCGGTCAAGAAGGGCTACTGGTACGACTTGCGCAAGACCGACGGAACGCGCATGTACGACATCGATCCGACCAAGCTCACAGTATCGAAGAACGACACGGACGATGCCGTCACGATCACCGCTCTGACGCAAGGCACCGACTACACGGTCGATGCCAAGATGGGGCGAATCTTCATCCCGTCCACTTCCTCCATCGTCCCCGCAAGCACTCCGGTGATCCTGTTTGCGCTGGCGGGCGACGCAGGGGCCGCGGCCACGGTCGATCAGACGGTGGGCCTCACCCAGACCACCATTCGAGGCGTGCTCAAGTTCATTGCCGAGAACCCGGCAAACGGCGACAAGCAGACCGAGCATCAGTTCAATGCGATCTCGCTGAAGGCCGATGGCGACTTCTCGCTGATCGGCGACGAGTATTCGCAGATGGGCTTCACCGGCGTCGCGGAGAAGAACGAGCTCGGGTTCCCGAATTACCCGACCTACTTCGCACGCACGCACGCGCAGGCGTGATCTGAACTTTCGTGGGCGCCGGGTTCGGTGGGAGCCAGCCCCGGCGCCTTTCTTCTCTTTTCCAGCAGGAACACATGGCACAGAAAACCCTCAGCTTCCTTTCAAAGAAGTTCGTGACTCGCACGATCGGCGATCGATCGGTCAAGTTCTACTCGTGCAACGCTTCGTCGTTGTTTGCGCTGAAGGAAATCGTCGAACCGATCGCAAAGGGCCTTGTCGCGCTCTTCTCGGCGAATCCGAACGACGTCGAGATCACGAACCAGCTACAGAAAGACGAGAAGGACGGCACGCTCTTCACCCAGGACAAATCGACAGCGATCGACCCCGAGCTTGCCAAGTTTCGTGCGACGCAGAAGATCACCGCGATCACGGATATCCTTCGAGGTCTGGGCGAGAACGTCACGAAGATCGTGCTCGCGAAGTTGCTGATGTCGTCGATGCGCGACGAGGGATTCGAGAAGGACCCCGACGATCATGTCGCGCTCGCGTTCTTCAACGAGACCGACCTCGATTCTCTCGGCGAAATGGTCTCGGGCTTGATCGAGATCAACAAGAAGATGTTCGCCCCTTTCCTCAATCGACTCCCGGAAAAGGTAAAGGCCGCGCTCCGCGGGGTCGAGGATCTCGCCAGCGCGACCGAGCCGGCTACGACCTCGGTCCCGGAGACCACTGGCTAATTCTCGAGGAGATGATCGTAGAACTCGTTCATCACGGGTTCTCAGAATCGTTCGTGCTGGACATGCCGATGAACGAACTGCATCGGTTCTACGAGGTCTCCATGAAGGTCCGGAGTCGAAACGCTTTTCTAGACGCCAACGTCTTGCGTGCCGCCGCGCAAGGCACGGATTCGAGCTTCAAGAAGGTCACGAAAGCGCACAAGGACATCGCCAACAAGCGGCTCGCGCTGTACGAGGGCGGCGACGACTCTGATCGCATCCTGAAGGGTCGAAAGCAGGCAGGCTTCTAATGGTGCAAGATCGCGGCGGTCTCGCTTATCGCATCGTGGTCGAGGACGTGTTCTCGGCCACGACCGCGAAATTTGTCGGGGAGATCACGGCAGCAAAGGAGGCTTGGAAGAGCTTCAAGGCTGAAATCTCCGCGACCAGGGGCGAGGCTCGAGGTCTTCGAGATTCTCTCCGCGAGACTACTGGCGCGACCAAGGAAGCCTCTCAGGCCAACAAAGAAAACGCACAGGCGAGCAAACAGGCAGCGGCCGAGGCGCGCGCCGCGGCCAAAGCGGTCGCGGACGAGCAGAAGAAAGCGACCGCGGACGCCAAAGCAGCGGCGAAGGCGAAACGCGAAGCAGCAGCAGCGGCGCGAGCAGACGCCAAGGCGACCGCGGACGCCGAGCGCAAGGCCGCGGCCGAAGCTCGCGCCGCCGCGAAGGCAGCGATCGCCGATGCGCGAGCCGCGGCCAGGGCGAAGCGCGAGGCGGCGGCAGAGACCAGGGCTGCGGCCAAGGCGACCGCAGATATCGAGCGCAAGGCCGCGGCCGAAGCTCGCGCCGCCGCAAAAGAACAAGCCGCGGCAAAGCGCCAAGCAGCGGCCGAGGCGCGCGCGGCGGCGGCAGAGACCAAGGCCGCGGCCCGCGCAGAAGCGGCGGCTCGGCGCGCAGCGGCGGCCGAGTCGAAGGCCCTTGCTCGAGCCGAAGCAGATCTCAAGCGCGCGGCAGCGGCCGAAGCGAAGGCAGCACTCCGAGCCGAAGCGGCAGCACGCAAGACCGCCGCAGCCGAAGCTCGAGCAGCGGCCAAGGCCGAAGCCGAGATCAAGCGCGCGGCCGTCGCGGAGGCGCGCGCAGCGGCCAAGGCCGAGATCGCTATCAAGCGAGCGGCAGCGGCCGAAGCGAAGGTAGCTCTTCGCGAAGAAGCCGCAGCCCGACGAGCCAACGCCGCCGCCGCGAAAGCTGCCGCGCGCGAGGCGGAAGCCGCCGCGCGAAAGGCGACGGCCGAGCAGAAAGCCCTCAACAAGGAGCTTACGCAGTCCGAGGGGCTCGGAAATCGAATCGCGTTCACCTTCCGCCGCCTGTTCGGGATCCTTGCCGCGTTCACCGCGGTGCGCGCTGTCGTGCAAGGCTTCCAGGACATGGTCCTTGCGGCGATCCGTTTCAACGCGCAGATCGAGCAATCGGTCCTCGGCGTCGCGACCCTTCTCACGGCTGTTGGCAGTGTTCGAGACGCCACGGGCGCGACCGTAGCGCCGGCCCTTGCACTTGCGAAAGCGCAGCAAATCGCCAAGAAGCAGGTCGAGCTCTTGCGGCTTGAAGCCCTCCAGACCGCGGCCACGTTCGAGGATCTCGCCGAGACGTTCCAGGTTGCGCTCGCTCCGGGCCTTCAGGCCGGGCTCGACGTCGACCGGGTACGTAAGTTCTCGGTCGAGATCAGCAAGGCCGCGGCGACTATCGGCCTCGCGCAGAATCAGCTTTCGGAAGAGATCCGATCGATCCTCGCCGGCACGATTCAGCAGCGCACAACACGCATCGCCGTCGCGCTGGGCATCACGAACGAGGACATCCGCAACGCCAAAGAGCTCGGCGTACTGACCCAGTTCCTCGAGCAGCGATTCAAAGCATTCAACGCGGCAGGCAAGGAAAGCGAGAAGCTCTTCGCGGTCATCGCATCGAACCTGAAAGACGCGCTACTTCAACTCGCAGGCGCCGGATCCTTCGAGTTCTTTGTCGAGTTGAAGGGCCTGTTCACCGACATTCAAGCAAGCATCGTCGAGATCAACGCCGAGAACATCCGGATCAACCCCGAAGCACAGCAGGTCGTTTCGGCGCTGTTCTCAGGCCTAACCGAGGCAGTGAAGCAGGCTCGGAAGTTTCGCGAGGAGATGGACCTCCGAGACGCGCTCCCGATCGCCAGGGCGATTGGCGCATCCTTCGCCATCGCTGCCGACATCGCGTTCTTCTTTTTGAAGGCCGTGATCGACGGGATCCAGTTGCTCGAAAAGGTGGGAGCAAAAGCCAGCGCCGTCTTCGAGTCTTTCCGCGGATCTCTCCAGAACACGATTCCCGTCGACGACATCAAAGAGCTTCTCGCCAACGTCACAAAGATCGGTGTTGTGGTCGGAGGTATTGCGCTCTCCCTGAAGGCCGTCGGCTTCCTGGCGGCCGTCGCTGTTGCGCCTTTCAAACTTCTCCTCGGCTCGACAAAGCTCCTTCTCAGCACGCTGTTACAGGTCGGCAAGGCAGTGAGGGCGATCGGCTTTGCCTCGCTGCTCAACCCGGCGGGATTGCTCACGGTCGCCGTACTCGCGACCGTTGCGGGAGCAGTGCTGCTGATCAAGAAGCTAGAGAGCGTCGGCCTTCGATTCGAGACGATCGTAACGATCGTGAAGGATCAACTTGTCGGCGCCATCGAGGCCGCTGCTGCCGTCCTGAACGCATCGTTCCAGGTAGCCATCTCGTCGATTCGAGGGGCTTTCAACTTGTTTGTTCTCGCATTCGAGAAGTCTCTCAGCGCTGCGATTCAGCTGGTTGCCGATCTCGGAGACACAGTAGGCATCGACACGAGCGGCCTCGCGAAGCGAGCGGCAGATTTCGCGAGCAACGCCGAGAAGACAACGGCCGACATCAAGAAAAACGCGAAAGACGCCGCCGATGCTGTCCAGGCAGCCGACGCGCAGCTTGCGAAGATATCCGATCGAGTAGCCGCTGGCCTTTTCAAAGCGCTTGAAGACAACAAGGATGCGCAAACGCTCGACCAGTTTGTTGCGGGCATCGGCGCTTCTCTCAAGCAAACACTCTCGGGCATCTTTTCCGATGTCGACCTCGGGCTCGGAACGCTTGTAGAGCAAGTCGAGCCCCTATCGAAAGTGTTCTCGGATCTGCCCGGCATCGTAGGCAAGTCGAACACGCAACTAGATGAAACCTCGCGCATCGTCCAAGAACTGAAAAACGATCTCCAGGACGCAGGCGATGCGTTCCTCGCCGCGACACAAACCGCCAATCTCTCGGGGTCTGTTCAGAAGCAATCGCTGGCACTTCTCGAAGGACAGGCGCAGATCCGGAAGCAGCTTGTCGAGCTCGCCACGGCCGAGAAAGACGCCGAAGAGCGTCTTCGCGCCGCCAAGGCACTGAGTCTCGGGGCGCAGCAACGCCTCACGAATCTCGCCGAAGAGGCACGCGCCAAGGTCACGGAAGGCGTCCTGGCCGGCGAGCGCCAACTCGCGCTTGAATCGCAGATCGCAACGAACCGAAGCCAGCAGATTCTTCAACAAGAGGTATTGAACAAAGCCATCAAGGATGGCAACCAGGCCACCATCGACGCGACCACGAAAGAGGTCGAGACTTTGAAAGCGGTGGGGGCCCAAACCGAGATCCTCCTGCAACAGCAGAAGGACCTTGTCGATCAGATCCTCGCCGGCGTTGATCCCGAGGTCGCGAAACAGATCACCGAAATCATTCAGCAATCGATCACGGCCAAGGGAGAAGAGAAGGTCGTCACCGAAGAACTCCTCGGGCTCGCGGAACAGCGCAAGAACGTCGAAGATCAGATTCGCAAAGCGATCGAGCTTCGGATCGGCGCCGCGGCTCGACAGGAAATCCCTGCCCTGCAAAACCAGCTAGCACTTCAACAGGTACAGCTACAGAACGCTCGCGATCTTGCGAAATTCCAGGAAACCGCGCTTCGTCCCGGAGGTGGCGTCCAGAGCGATATCGCGCAAGCCGAAGCAGGTGTTCGCGAGCGCGAGACAATCCTGTTATTGACGCAGAAGCAGGCCCAGGCCGACGAGAAAGCGCGCCGCGCGGTGTTGGCACAGACCACGAACCAGGAAGCCCGAATCGCGCTCGAGCAAGAGATGGCGCTTGAGGCGCAAAAGACCACGGGCGAGATCCAGGCACAGACCCTCGCGCTTGAGATCGAGCGCCGCAAGCTCCAGGACCTCCGCCTTCTGATGGGCCAGCCCGTACAGTCCGGCATCGCGATAGGGCTGGAGAACGTGAAGAAGCAAGCCGACGCCGCGACCGCGACTGCTCGCATTGTCGAGAACACGGTGGCCGACGTTGCCAATAACGTGTCCGGACTGCTTGTCGACGCGCTGTTCAGCGAGGACGACGCGAAGTCCGCGAAAGAGCGGATCCTCGACTTCTTCAAAGCTCTCATCGCGCAGATCATCGCTGCGATCGTGGTGGCGATCATCCTGAACATCTTGCTGGGCGGCGAGGCCGGAGTGGCCGGCGGTCTGGTCGGAGGTGCGCTGGGTGTGGCGCGAGCCAAGGGCGGCAAGGTCAAGGGCCCCGGCAAAGTCCCCGCCGGCGAGGGCCATGCGCGGCCAGGCGTGCAAGGAATGCGTCGAGGCGGCAGGGTCCAACCCCGCAACGCTCAGACCCCGCCCAAGGGCGTCGACCGCCGCGACCGAATCCCCGTCTGGTCGCGCGTCGGCGAGTGGTTCATCACCCCCGAAGCCGTGAAGACCTACGGCGATCGATTCATGCGTGCCGTGAACGAGATGCGCATCGATCCTATGGCCGCTCAGTCGCTGATCGAGGGGGTTCCCCTATCTACCGTTGTGCGAGAGCCTCCGAAGGTCTCTTTCGCGGAGGGCGGGCGCGTGCGAGAAACGACCACCCCTGAACCCAAGTCTTCCGTCCCGGCCCGGCGCGTGTTCCAGGGCGAGCGCCAGGGCGACTCGAATCAACGAGTGGTGTCGGCCGTCGTCGTGAACGATGACCAAAACCTGGACAGGCAGCTTTCGGGCGGGCGAGGCGCGGCCATGCGGTTCTTCGAGACGCACGCGAAGCGCATCAACGCTGCGCTGGCATCGGGGTCGAAGTAATGACGCTTCCCACGGTCTTCAACGTCTTCCCCGCCAACTGGCGCAAGGCGCTTCAACTTGAGACCGCTTGGCAGACGGACATCACAACCGCCGCCGAGACCCTCGCCGAAGAGCGGCGCTCGGTGTGGGGTAGTCCGAACCGAACCCTCAGAACGCTGGTTTCGGGGCTTACACAAAAGCATCTGCACAGCCTTCTAATGCGCCTCGCAAGGCACGCAGATCAACAGATCTACGTCCCGCTCTATAGCGACCAAGCTCTCGTCCAGGGTGTTTTCGACTCCAACACGCTAGAGGTCGACACCCGTTTCAAGAGAATTTACGCCGGATATAAGATATTCGTTTTGAGGGTCCAGGACGGCATCGTGGTCGACGAGAAACTCTTGACGGTTGCCGCGGTCTCCGATATCGCGATCGACCTAGAATCTCCTGACACCACGACAGGGATCCAGGCCGGCGATTGGGTGTTTCCCGCGGTCTTGGTCGAAACGCTACTCTCCCACAGCGCGACCATGATCACGGACGAACTACTGGAGGCCGAGTTCAGCCTTCCGGAGGTGATCGGCCCTTCGTCCTTGCCGGCATCCGAGACCGCTTTTCCTCCTCCGGGCTTCGACACCTACCAAGGCCTTCCCATCCTGAACCCCGATCCGGATTGGGGCTCGACGATGTCTGTGGGCGTGTCCCGAGGAGGCAACAAGTACGAGTCGGGGCGCGGCGTCGTGGTCGAGCTCGCAGGGCGACGCCCGCAGTTCAGCTATCCTCTCCAGTTCCTCGCGCCAGACCGCGAAACGTTCTGGAACCATCTTCGATTTTTCGACTCGATCAAGGGTCGAAGAAAACCGTTCTGGGCGATCGCCCCTCACAGCCTTTTCGAGTTCACCGGCTTCGGGACCGATTACGTGTTGGTCGAGCCCTCGGGCGATCTCTCCGACATCACCGAGCTTCTCGACTACGTAGGCATCGAACTCGTTGTCGGCGTTGTCGTGATCCGAAAGATTGAAGATGCGGTTACTTTCGCGGGCGGTCTCTGGAAAATCTCCTTCACGGAAGACCTGCCCGAAGTCTACACGCTCTCCCAAGTGCGCCGCGTCACGTCCGCGCACCTGGTTCGCTCTTCGATAGATTTCCTTCGAGAGACTTGGCACACCGAAAACGCTTGCTTCGTCGAGTTTCAACTGGTTGAGCTCTTGGAAGAGCGATCCGTAGAGATCGAAAACGTCAATCCCGGCGTCGAGTTCGGATGGCCTGTAACAGTCCCCGACCTTCTCTGGTGGTTCGCCGCGCATTCCAACTGCTACAGCGATCCGGCCAAGCCCGCGGCCGTGGCCGACCTCGCGATGAGCGACTTTGCGTCGGTCGAGGACGAAGACTTTCAACAAGTCAGTCTCGTGACCGATGTCCGGTACAAGCCCTTCAACTTTACAGACCCCTACCTCGGGGCCGCGGGCTCGATCCTGCCTCCCGTGCTCTGGCAGATGAAGAAAGGCGTCTCGGCCTTCCGACGCGCCTTCACCGCGATCAGCGCTGGCAGCGGCGACGCTCACGACGAGTTCAAAATACTCTCGGCGGGCGGGGTCGACTACCAAGCCGACTTCTTCTCGAACACGCTTGGGCTGACGGTTTTTGCGGTGTGGCAGTTCAAGGACGCTGGCGCGTTTCTATCTCGCATCCTGTTCCGCGATGCGGTTTTTCAATGGACCAGCCAAGAAGTTCGCATCTTCGAGACCGACGGCGGTGTTAGCTGCGTGGTGACCGGTCTCGGGCCCTACACGCAAGACGGCACGACGCACGTAATGGCGGTTCGCTGGGTGCCCGGATCCCAGCAAAAGGTCTATATCGACGGACGCGATCGAGGAACACCCTCGGGAGCACCTGTTTCTACGATCCCCACCGTCGCGCGGGGAATGTATATTCGGATCGTCGACAATTCCGGGCCTCCGGGCTCCGGAACCGAAGACAGCGACGACAAATTTTTCGAGATCATCGTCTGGCCGCGCGCCTTGACCACACTCGAGCTTAATACCGTGGGATCGGGTCTTGCCGAAACCTACGACACGATCTGGAAAGTGATTCCATGAGCGCTCTGGGCGAGGTCGACAAAGACTCCTATCTGCTGATCGAATTCAAGTACGGGCAAAAAGGTAACCACACCTTTACCCGATACACGGATTGGAATCTCGACATCGTCGACGAGTTTGGCAAGACCTTCCTGTCAAACCCCGGCATGGAAGTTTCCTTGCCGGAACAAGTAGGAAATCTCGAAGACAGTCCTTGCTCGATCGAACTGCCCTTCAACGATTTTACTGACTGGATCTCCAGCGGTGAGCCGACCAGTCCAATCTACGTTCAGGTCTGGGAGCGCTTCATTGCTCCCGTTGCCGGCACACAGAGAATCCGGCACTTCGTCGGGCGCGCAGCACGCTACGTCAAGAACAAAGACGGCAACCGAAAGCGACTTAGCCTCTACTGCCGGTCCTGGAAAAGCGTCTTGGACGTGCCTCTCTCTTTTCCGGTAGATCAGCAATGCGTGTGGACCTACGGAGACAAGAACTGTAAAGCGCCCAACTACAAATCATCTATCGCAAATGGTCTGGTTACCGAGATCACGGGCACGCAGATCAAGATCTCTGGCTTGCCGAGCCACGCAAGCGACCCTACCAAAAGATTCTGGCATAATGGATTTGTAGAAAAGGATGGCATTCAAATTGTCATCCGAGACTGGCACATAGACACGCCTACCGTCTTCAAACTGTTCTCTGCTCCGCCTGCGTCATGGATCGGTGCTACCTTGAAAGTAACCCCCGGTTGCGACTACCGGGTCAAGACGTGCGATGACCGGCACGGCAACACCGAGCATTTCATGGGCCTGGGAATCGCAATCCCTGCGCACGCTCCGAATATGCAGGTCCCTGCCGAGGGAGATACCTGAATGCTGTTCTGGGAACCTCTTTCCGTGCCGGGCCTCTCGGCACCGGAACACTCGAAGATCCTGGGCCGGCTCGAAGCCGAGCTCGAGTCTTGGAACGGCACGCCGTTCATTCAAGGGCTTGAGATGAAGGGCCTTGGCGTCGATTGCGTTCACTTCATCTGTGCCGTGCTCGATGTCATGTACCGGCAGAAGAGATCCGTCGAGATCCCTCGAGCAAGGTACGATGCTGCGATGCGTCCGGGCGGAAACCAGGACGTCATCTCGACGATCCGACACATGTACCCCGCGCACGAGATCATCAAAGATCGACGACTACAGCCCGGAGATATTGCCCTCACAGGACCCTCGGGGAGCCTCGCAGCGGGGCACGTCGTGATTGCTGGGCCTCGAGAAAACACCTTCTGGCACGCACAAGGGCGAGGCGTGAAGGTGTCCGGACTCAACGTGCTGAACACGGTCTACGATGTCGAGATCGCCGCGTTTCGGGCGACCAACAAGCGAGCGTGGTTGTAATGGGCCAAGAATCCAAAGGCATAGGCAAACAGATCGGGATATGGACCGGCCTTGGGTTGATCCCTGGCTGGAGCGGCAGCTACTGGGGCGTGGGCGGCGTCTATGGCCCCGGAAGAACGGGATGGGGTCCAGAGCATCCCATTCCCGAAGACATCAAGGCGAACTACTCGACTCGCGGCGTGTTCCTGAACTATGTGCTGGGTCGCCGACAAGTCGGCCCTCACGTCTGCTGGATCGGGGATCGAAAAGTCGAGGAGATCGTGCTTCAAGAGGGCGAGGCAGGCGGCTCGGGCGGCGATCCGGTGCCAGCCGAGCTCGGACTTCTCTATACCGAGTCCGCTTGGCACGTCCTGGCAATGGGCCCCGGCCACAAGATCCACAAGATCTACGCGGATGGCGAGGTCATCTTCGAAGGGCCCATCACGCACAAGACACACCCCAGCGGAACCGAAGTGGATTGCGGCGAGCAAGGCTCTTTCAAAGTCTACTGGGGCGAGATCGACCAGCCTATCAATTCTTATCTCGGATCCAGACTCCACAAAGACCGTACCATCAATTCTCGATGGCCTTTCGCTTTCTATGTCGTCTGGACGAAGTTCATGGGCAATCGGCCGGTGTGGCCGAACATCGAATACGATATTGAGGTCCGACCATACAATACTGGTCTGACCTCTACAAAATCATGGATCAACGGTCTTTGGAAAACCACCGCAAACTCGTTTGCGATTCATTCCACAACGAGCGGGCCTCCCGGCCTTGCAGCTATCGTCATCAATAAGAACAAGAAAAAGTATTTCAAACAAGGGCGCTTACTGACCATCACGGGAAACACCGCAGATGGCATATACGAGATTCTTCAAACCACGTATCACAAGCCCACCGACAAGACCACCGTGATCCTGAACGACTCCCTGATCGGCGCCAACAGCGCCGGCAACGTCGTGCAGATGGCAGAGGTGGACGGCAACGGCGCCAACCCCGCGCACATCCTGTATCACATGCTGTTCAACAAAGCACCTCACGGGATTGGCCTGAAAGCGGATCTGTTCAATCTCCAATCCTTCGAGAAGTATGGCGAGCTAGCGGATGCCGAGGGCCTCGCTTCGAGCATCTTGGCCGTCAACGGCACCGAGATCCGAACCATGATCGAGGCATTCTTGACGGAGCACTCGCTGGTCGTGGCTCAGGTCGGCGACCTTTTCGAGATCGTTCCTGTGCGAACTCCGAACTCTGTTGACATTCCCGTCTTCAACGACGATGTGATTCTCGACCCTCTCCCAGAAGAGCAAGGCGACCTCGATATCGACATTCACACAACTCGAGTCATCTTCGAGTATTCGAACATGAATCGAAACGGCCGCATCACCCCCCTGCGCCGAGACAACGATGCGGTCGCAAAGCGACTGAATTACAAGAAATCTTCCAAGTTTTCGGTTCAGACAGCGGTGCATCACTTGGTCGTCTCGCGCATCGCCGACCTGGTAACCCCCTCGGTCTTCAATCCTCTTCGAGCGATACGACTATTCGGCAACCGAGGGACCCGAGAGATCTTTCCTGGGCGGGTTTTCACCATTCCCCAGAACAGCCGACTGTTGCGCTGCGTTTCTGTGAAGCCTGCCGTGCTCACCAGCAAAGTAGAAATCAACGCGGTTGTCGATGTCTACGGCCTGCCGAAACTCGATTTCATTCTCGACGAGGAGGCCGACATCGCGCCGGTGCCGCCGGGCGACGACGCCGAGGAAGATATTCAATGATCGTAGAGACTCCGAGCCTCATTCGTCGCGGGAGCTACCCGCAGTTGCCGCTCTCGCTATCTCTTCTGCGCATCCGCGCGCACGAGATGGTGCAAAGCGCCTCGATCTATATATCGTCCGACGACGTGTCGTATCGCCTCATCGGAAGCACGCGACTTTCCCACTTTGGCGGGCCGCTGCTCGATGCGCTGCCCTCGAGCACGAACAGCATCCTGGAAGAGGGCCCGACGTTCACACCGATGGGCCCCGACATCGCCCAAGTCCAAGACTTCAGCAGCAACGAAGAGAGTTGGAAGCTCGGGATGCAGATCGCCGTGATCGTCAACACGCTCACGAACGAGACCGAGATCTGCCACCTTCGCAACGTGACCGCGATCTCGGCCGACGTGCTTCGTCTCGACGGCCTGATCCGGAACCGCTTCGACACGGTCAAGGCATCCTTCCCTGCCGGCGATTCCTGGGTATTCATCACCACTCCCGCGCGCGGCAAGCTCTTCACCGATCCAATCATCACTCCCGGCGCAACCGTCTACGTGAAGATCGTTCCCCGAGCTCGCGCTTCGATGCCGATCTCGGAAGTGACGCCTCAGTCGCTGACGGTTCGCGGCAAGGGCATCGTCCCGATGGACACGTCAAAGCCTTGGGTCCGCTTGCCGTTTCCCCAGAATCCGGGCTTCGCGATCGGTGGGGGCTTGACCCTTGGCGTGATGTACCGCTCAGTCCTGGCGCTCGGCACGGGCTCTGGCGCGATGCGCCGTGGCTTCCCTCACGAGCACGCACCGGTCGACGGGCTTCTCGTGTGGCGCTTCCGCGAAACGGCGGGAGACACGATCGTCCACGAAGCCTCGACTCGCGTCGCGAGTCTCGAGGTCTCAAACTCCGACCTCGTAAGCTGGTTTGGTTCTGAGCCCGCCGAGTTCGACGTCGGGGTCGTGAACGCGAAGAACGGCTTCTACTCCACCGAACAGAAGACTCGAATCACGAGGTTCTCATGACGAACAAACCTGTTTTCGACCCAAACGCCGGCGCCAATCAACAGGACTGGGATGCTGCCTACAACGATGCGTTGTCGGGCCTGTACGGCGGCGCGCTTCCGGACCAAAACCCAATGCCGATCCCCGAGACAACCGCGGCCCTCCCCGCAGCCGCGAATTGGCAGCGGTGCATGATCTGGTGGAACGACTCGGGCACCTGGAAGCTCATGGCGTCGGACGGCACCACCTGGCAACAGATCGTGTTTTGAACAACGGCCGACGAGACTCTCGTCGTTCCTGCGGCCCCTTCTCGGTCTCCCTTCTGCCGAGAGGGGGCTTCTTACTCGAACACGCCTTCAAGCTGCGTTCGACATCGCCTGTGATACGGGGGCAGCGCTACCGCAACCCCCGCGCTTCTCAGGATCTCCAATAACCGCTCCTCTCCATCCGATGCGGTGACCTTCAGCAACGGCCACGCGCGAGCCGCGGCGTCGTAGTCGCGTCGCTGGAGCGCTGCTAGGTACTCGGCGACCTGTTCCTTGGCGCGCGCCAGAGGCACTTGCCGCCCGTGCAGGTATCGACAAAGAGGAGTGGTTCGCGCGTCCGGACCTGTGGGAGGGTTGTTGAAGATCCGAATGGCTCGAGCACCGGCAACGACGAGCCCCTCGAAGATCCCCAAGGAATGCGCTCGGTACGCCCAAGTGTCCACAGCACCGTCTACGAACTGCCCTCCAGCGCCTAGGGCCTTCTCCAGGCGAGCATCCCAGGCACTCTTGCCGAAAGACCCGTCGACCGCGCCACCGGGCTTCAGCGGGCTTGCTCGCGTCTCCCTGGCCTCCGGAGAGACTACGAACTC
>ERZ650311.978-NODE-978-length-15451-cov-4.844960_pt1 | contig 15451 bp, 5 predicted proteins | sample MGYA00376247_ERZ650311 | MGnify/ENA primary metagenome ERZ650311 (study PRJEB26733, sample SAMN07839324) | wastewater metagenome | biome: small river; feature: stream; material: water | place: USA: North Carolina | collected 2016-07-28 ... | reverse complement strand
TTTCCCTACACGACGCTCTTCCGATCTTTTACAACAAAAACAGCCACTAACTAGTGGCTGTTTTTCTTTGTGCGCACCGACTGCGCACTTCCCATGCATGAGGTAGAGGGACTTAATCTAAGTCGTCTGCTGATGCTTCAAGAGCAAGTTGTTGGTCAATGAGTTCATCAATAGCTTTGTCAATCTCATCAACGAGTCGTTGGTTGGCGTCTGACTTATTTTTTTCAAGCAAAAGATTGGCTGACTCTAGTTCCATATAGAGCGCATCAATCTTGGGTTGTAGTTCGCCTAACTTTTTGCTCATCATTTTGAATGCTTTTCAGATGGGCGAAGTGTATACAACTTTCACAAAATAGCCATCAAGATTGCGGGAGTTGCGAAATTCCCACTTAATTCATAAATTCATCAAAAAAAGTAAAAATACGATTAATCTTATGTAAACTTATAAAACCGACACAAAACCACCTAGGAGAATCGGCGGTTTTGAGGGGGCGGCGTGATTAGGCCGTTGCGTGGCCAGACAGATAGTTGGCGTAGTTATTCGTCAACTGATCGTAGGCATTGGCAGCATCGCTGAACAAGTTTTGCTTTTGCAGTAACCAGCCGTAGTTGAACCAAGCCACGTGTTTGTGTTCATCTTTGCCGTGTTGTAACCATTGGCGATATAAATCTATCGCTTCTTGGTATTGACCAGATGCCTGTAGCATGTCTGCTGCTTGGATGAGTTCGTCCAGTGTGAAGCTGGTCAACTTGGCGCCTGATAGATATTGGTTTGACATATTCATCTCCTGAAAATCAATTTACCTGAGTGGATGCATAATCCATGCCAACTGAAAATTGACACATCAACTTGCAAATATGAAAAGTACTACTGCATTTTTATTGGCTTTTTTGCTCTGGCCAGTACTGAGTCCGGCAGCAGAGTTGCGCACGTTTGATGAACTACGTTCCCAGTATCAAGCCTACAAAGATCCTACGCGTCTGTCCTATCTTTACAACCGTTGTGCTGCTTTACAACTCAATGTGTCAGCGCTATTAGCTAGAAAGGGTGAGTCTAAAGGGGCAAAAGATTTCGAGGCATTGGCTCAGCACTACATGGTGTTGTCCGAAGCCAATGAGCGCGACATAGACAAAAAACGCGGTTTGAAGAGCAAAGATTTGACCAAAACCGTTCATCGCAACGTGGGCGTGGTTTCAGAGGTTTACAGTCAACGCATGAAAGACAACTTTCGCCAACGTCGTGAATATATTGTGGGTGATGCGCAGCTAGAGTCCGAGCTGGCCGAATGCAATCTACCTGAAGCTTTTAAGAAAAAAGCGATCAATGATTAGGCACGGGCTATGCTTATGTAAGCTCAGGTTTTCTCTAAATTAGGGGTGTTTATGCAGTTTTTACGTCCAATTTCAGCTGTTTTTGTGCTTTTCGGCGCGACAGTGAGTGCACAAAACATCCCTGATGCCGGCGCCTTGATGCGTCAAAACGAGCAATATATTCGCCAAGAACAAATGCAGCGCAATGCGTTGCTGCGTAAGTCGTTCCTGCCAGAAATGCAGATGTCGGAGAGCACGCAAGTCACCCCAAAACGCATCCGATTTTTGGGAGCCAAGCTGTTGTCGGAGGACTTGCTTCAGGCCGTTGCAAAGCCTTACCTCGATCGATCCCTTGATGCTCATGAGCTTGAACACCTGACCAACGCCGTGAGCGATGCGTATCGCCGCGCCGGCTGGGTCGTGCGCGTGTACATCCCGCAGCAAGACCTTAGTCAAAATGATTTGATAGTTCAAATCCTAGAAAATTCGCCGTCTAGCGCGCGATAAAGCCTACAAACCCCTACAAAACTGTCAAAAAGCGGCAAGGCACAGAACTTGCATTAAGACAACCCCTATGGTTGTTTTTTACTGCTTTTTGTGAAATTTACTAAATCGCGAATCATTGCTGCGATTGTTTTCCTGTGTCTTTTGGGTGGGGCGTTAGAGATCTACGACCCCGTTGTACCCAAGGATGCAGGCACAGTCCTGCGCGCGATTGAAGAAAAAACCGAGCTTCCCGTCACCGAATGGGCCGAGGCTGTCATTGGCAAAAACTTTGTCAAACCCAAGCAACCACGCGGTTTGGTTGATGCGGCCATGGAGAAAATGCTGGAGCAGCAAGACGTCGAAGAGGCCGCCAAGGCCCTCATCACGCTCAAAACCATCCAGTTCACGGGTGTCACTATTTTGGGTGACATGGAGCTCAAGGGCATTGTTGAACCGTTCATCAATACCCCCATGACCTACGAGCAAATGCTCGAAATCGGCATGGTGGTCGAGTCGTACTACCGCAAAAACAACTACTTGGCCCGCGCCATCCTGCCCCCGCAAGATCTGAATGAAGGCGTTTTGACCGTCGACGTCATCGAATCCGTGTTCTCCAAGGTCGAAATCGAGCAAGAACTCGCTGACTTGCCCAACACCCAAGACCACGTGACGGCGCTCATCGAATCGCAACAAAAACCGGGCGAGCCGCTCAACACCCAGTCTTTGGGCCGCGCTTTGGCCTTGGCCAACGATGTTCCAGGCGTCAACGTCCAAGGCTCGCTGCGCCAAGGCCGAGAGGCTGGCGAAACCGAGTTATTGCTAAAGTTGTACCAAGGCCGCACCCGTCAGGCTGAACTCACCATTGACAACGCGGGCTCCCGCTCGACAGGTGCCATCCGCACCCTCATGACCCTCAATTGGTTCAACCCCAATGACTTGGGCGACTTGCTCAACGTCGTGGCCGTCCACACACAAGGCAGCAATTACGCCCGTTTGGCCTACAGCATCCCAGTCGGAACCGACGGCTGGCGTATGGGGATGAATACATCCGCCATGAGCTACGAAGTGGTCGTGGGCGAGCAGGGCATGGTTGGCGCCTTTGGTAAAGCCGTCACCAAAGGCATGGAATTCATCTACCCGCTCTTGCGTGCAGACGACAGCAGTGCAACCGTCACCCTTGCCGCAGATACCAAAAAGTTCCAAAACACCTCAGCCCAAGGGCTGGTCATGTCTGACTACGAAGCCAAAGTCATGTCGGCGCAAGTCTCAGGCTTCTACCGTGACATCAACCCAGGCGGTGGAACGGGTACTTATTCGTTACAACTCTCACACGGTGACATCAACCTAGATGGCTCCTTGAGCCAACAAACCGACAAAAACACCGTCAAAACCGAAGGCGTCTTCAACAAAATTCGCCTCAACGGCACGTGGCAGCAGCCCATCACGGCAAGTACATCCGCCTTTGTTTCATACACAGGCCAGTTGAGCGACAAAAACCTCGACTCCTCCGAAAAAATGCAGCTTGGCGGCATGAATGGCGTGCGAGCCTACCCAACCGGCGAAGGCTCTGGCTCTGACGGCCAAATGGTTCAACTCGAACTCCGCCAACAGCTAGAAAACGGCATCAACATGGCCGCCTTCTACGACTGGGGCCAAGTCTGGCTGCAACACGACCCCAACTACCCAGGCGGTCCGCAACACAACCTTAATACCTACAAAGGCTTTGGTGCCAGCGTGGGTTACACCACCGAAGATGGCATCAACATCAAAGCCACATGGGCGAGAAAGATTGGCAACAACCCCAATCCCAACCCCATCAACGGCAACGACCAAGATGGCACACGTGACCGCAATCGCTACTGGCTGCAAGTCACCCTACCTTTCTAGCGCGTGAAGAAAAATTCAAGAAGTCAGCCGCCATTCCGATTCGGAATCGCCATGCCGCACTTTGTAAAAACACGCCCATTGAATTCAGACGTCCACGCACGTCTGGGTGCCAAGCCGCGTGTATCTATATGTGTGTTGGCCAATCTTCTAGGGGCATTGGGCTTGTTCTCGGTGCCCGTACTGGCGCAAACCACGGGCGCACCCATCGCAACGAACCAGTTGCCCACGGGCGGCCAAGTCAACGCGGGCCAAGCCACCATCAGTCAATCGGGCAACAGCCTCAACATCAACCAAACCAGCCAAAGAGCGGTGGTTGACTGGACCAGCTTCAACATTGGCAAAGACGCCAGCGTCAACTTTCAGCAGCCCAACGCCCAGTCCGCCACACTCAACCGCGTGATGGACACCCAGCCCAGTCAAATTTTGGGGCGCATCACCGCCCCGGGCTCGGTCATCTTGGTCAACCCCGAAGGTGTGTACTTTGGTAAGTCGTCTAGCGTCGATGTGGGTGGTTTAGTAGCCACAACACATCAAGCTACGGCCCAAGACTTCATGAACGGCCAGCTCAAGTTCGCTCGCAATGGCGCCACGGGCAAGGTTGAAAACGAAGGCGCGCTTCGCGCCGCACTGGGCGGCTACATCGCCATGCTCGCGCCAGAAGTGCGCAATAACGGCGTCATCGTGGCCAACCTGGGCACCGTCGCCTTGTCTGCGGGTGAAACCTTTGAACTTAAATTTGACGGAGGCGGGGTGCTGAGCCGCGTCATCGTCACTGCCGCCGCCATCAACACCTTGGTGGAAAACAAAAGCGCCATCAAAGCCTCAGGCGGCCTCATCATCTTGTCGGCCCTAGCCGCCAGCCGCTTGCAAAGCGGCGTCATCAACAACAGCGGCACCATCGAAGCCACGGGTTTGGTCAACCGTGCTGGCCGCATCTTGCTAGAAGCCAGCAGCAACATCTCTAACAGTGGCACCCTCAAAGCTGACGCCACCAGCGGCCTCAACGGTGGGCCTGCGGGCAGCGTCACACTCAATGCCCCTGATGTACAAAACAGCGGCACGCTATCAGCCACTAACTTAGCGGCAAACTCTTTCCCCTCCAGCGGCAATGCGGAGGCAGAAATTGGCCGCATCCAAATCAACGCCGACACCTTCACCCAAACCGACACCGGTTTGCTCGACGTGTCAGCCATCGCCGCGCAAGCGGGCAACATCGACATCGTAGCTGCGCAGGCCATCGCCGTCAGTGGCCGCATTTTTGCCAACGGCGTCGTCACCGACCCCGCGCACATCGTGGCCAACGCCTTGGGCGGCGGCATTCACCTACAAGCCTCACGCCGTGTGGACCTCACCACCGCCGTGCTCGACGCCTCGGGCGAAGGCGGGGCGGGGCGCATTCACATTCAGGCCGATGGCGTACCCGCGCCCGCGCCGGTTGACCCAGCCAACCAAACCCCAAGCCAACCTCTACAAGGTGCGGTGCTCTTGAGCAGCCGCACCGTCTTGCGTGCCAACAGCAACCGCGCCCAAGCCGGCCGCGTGGAAGTGGAGGGCGACGACATCACCCTCGACACCGGCACCCTCATTGAAGCCAAAGGCGCAGCCGGAGGCGGCACCGTGCTCGTGGGCGGCGACTGGCAAGGCAGCGGCACCCTGCGCCAAGCCACCACCGTGGCCATGAGCGCCGACAGCACCATTGACGCCAGCGCCACCGACGTGGGCAATGGCGGCAAAGTGGTACTTTGGAGTGACGTGCACAACGCCAGCTCGGTGACGACGGTCAACGGCAGCGTTTACGCCAAAGGTGGTGCGAATGGCGGCGATGGTGGGCAGGTAGAGACTTCGGGGCATGTGTTGAATGTGGATGGCATCACCGTCTCCACCAAAACCACGTTAGGTAAAGACGGTCTTTGGCTGCTTGACCCTTACGACCTGTGGATTCGTGACCCTTCGTGGACGGGCTATAACTATTCGGAGTCGGGAACCACAACCTATACGGCACGTCAGGCCACTCTGTCGGGAGAGGTCAAGGTTTCTGGTGCTGCCACAACTTCTTATGGTGGCGGTACCAGTTCGCTTCGAACCGACACCATCGTCAACGCACTGGCCAACGGCAACGTGACTGTTCTAGCGTCGGGTTTGATTGATGCGTCGGGTTGGAGTGCGCAGGGAACTGCAAACTATTACATCAACTCAAACTCAAGCAACAAACTCTCGCTGCAAGCGGGTGACAGCATTTGGATAGCGGACAAAATCAATCTACCCTCCGGTACGTTGGAACTGCTGGCAGGCACCACCGTCACGCAAGCCGCCTCGGCGTCTATCACTGCCAGCACCTTGATATTGGGTAAATCCAATGTCAGCGGGGCGAATAGCTATGCAACACCGCCAACGGTCGATCTGACAGCGGCAAGCAATTCGATCGCCAACTTGCAAGGCAGTAACCTTAGTTCATTGAGTTTTTCAAATACCAAATCATTCGCAGTTAACGCGAATGGCATCGGTTCGACGGGCGCGGTCACCCTTAAATCTACAGGGGATATTTCGCTCAACGGTGCATTGACGACAACAGCCAGCACGGGGCATATCTCCTTGATTGCTGACACAGAAAAAGACGGTGCAGGCGTCGTCATCGTCAGCAGCAACATCACCACCAGCGGCGGCAACCTGTCGTTTGGTGACGGCAGCACCATCAATTTTGGCGGTGTCACCACGCAAGTGGGCGGTGATGTCTATGTGCAAGGCTCAAGCATGGTCACTTGGAGTACCGGTGGTGGCCGAATCACGGTCAATGGCCAAACATTGATCGGCAATTCACAAGGCTTGTCAGTTAATAGCGGGGGGGGCAACATCACCTTCAATGGCAGCATTGACTCGGCCAACCAGTACACCGGCGTCTACGTGAGCGCAGGCATCAACTGGGACACAGCGCTCTCGCAAGCCAAATCGGGCACGGGCACCAATGCGGGTGACACCTATTTGGCCACCATCACATCCCGGCTTGAAAATGCGGTGGCGAGCCAATCAGTCAGCTACAACATGGCCTGGTTGGGTGCGCGTCGTGTTACAGGCATCGGCAGCGACAGCCTGTGGCGCTGGGTGGCTGGACCCGAGGCCTTGATGGACAACGGCAAAGGTTTGGCGTTTTCAACACAGTCAGCAAGTGGCGGCGCAACCTCTTACAACGGCTATTTCAACAACTGGAACTCAGGAGAGCCCAACAATGCTGGCTCTTCCACAGGACTAGCGGGTGAGGGGGAGTCCACCTTGCAGTTCACAGGTAGCTTGGGTAAGTGGAATGATTTACCCAAGTCCACCTACAACCTGAACTATTACGTCAAAGAAACTAATGCAACACCCAGCGCCTTGACCATCAATGCAGGGGCCGGTGCTGTATCGGTCAGTGGTTCCATTGGCGCTAACAAAGCGCTGTCTTCTTTGTCTGTCACCAGTGGTAGCACAGCCACCGTGACCGGCTCATCTATCACGACCACGGGCGCTCAAAGCTTCAGCGATGGCCTTAGCGTCACCAGCAGTGGCAGTTTGTCGATCAGTGGCAGCAGTGTCACGGTTGCCAAGTCGGTGGCCTTATCAGGCACAACTGTTAGCCTGAATGCGAACCTGGCGACCACCGATACATCCCTAGGCGATGTGAGCATCACGGGAACAGGTTTGACAGGCGCAGGCAATCTCGGGCTTGCGGCGGGACGTGCCTTGACGGTCACGCAATCTGGTGCGTCGGTCTACAGCGGCATGATTTCAGGCACCGGTGCTACGTTGACCAAACTGGGGACAGGTGCTTTCAACCTCACCAACGAAAACACCTATACAGGTGGTACCACGTTGAGCGCAGGTACCTTGGGTATTTACAGCAATACGGCTCTAGGCACAGGCTTGGTGACAGCTGCCAACGGCACAACCCTTATGTTTGGCCGCGTGGTGACCAACTTTGGCAACAACGTCACCCTCAGTGGCAACGTAACGTTTGACCTCGACACTGCAGTTGAGTACTTGCTAGTTGGTGGCGGCGGCGGCGGTGGTACACGCCATGCTGGTGGTGGCGGTGCGGGTGGCTTTCTCACAGGCTCGTCAGATGTAGCAGCTGGAAGTTATGCCGTGACTGTGGGGGCCGGTGGCGTGGGGGCAAATTCTTCCACATCGACAGCCCCCACCAACGGTGGCAATAGTACTTTGGGCTTTGTTGCTACCACGGCTTACGGTGGCGGAAGTGGCGCTGGGTACCTCTGGACTGCAACATCGGGTGGCTCTGGTGGTGGTAGCAATTGGGATGGTGCGTCTGCAGGCACTGGCACGGCGGGGCAAGGTAACTCAGGTGGCCTCGGTGTGAGCTGTTCCGGCTGCGATGGCGGCTGGGCTGGTGGCGGTGGCGGCGGTGCTGGTGGTGCTGGTAGCAACGCCACACGGACGACCACGACCGATGCCGCATCAGGCAACGGTGGCGTCGGCTTGGCATCCTCCATCACGGGTACTTCGGTCTACTATGCTGGCGGCGGCGGCGGTGCCTTGAGCGATAACGCATCAGGCAGCGCAGGTTTAGGTGGCCTCGGTGGTGGTGGTAATGGTGGCAAGGCCACAACTGGCACGAACGGCCAAGCGAATACCGGCGGCGGTGGTGGTGGTGGTGGTCATAACAATGCAGGTAACTTTGCTGGCGGCGCGGGTGGCTCAGGCATTGCCATCGTCCGCTACCTAGGTAGCAGCGCAGGCACAGGCGGCACGGTCACAACAGGCAGCGGAACTGCAACGGGCTACACGTTGCACACTTTCACCAGCACAGGCTCAAGCACCCTGACGCTCAATGCCATCAATGTTCAACTCAGCGGCAATATCGGTGGCACCGGCGCCATGGTGGCCAACGCCACGGGCGGTAAGTTCAACCTCACGGGCACCAACTCCTATTCAGGCAACACCACCATCAGTGGCGGCACCTTTCAAATTAGCGGTGCAGGTTCTTTGGGCTCGGGCAGCTATGCCGGCACCATTGCCAATGCCGGTAGCTTTTTGTATTCGTCTTCTGCCAACCAGACTTTGTCTGGTGCCATCACGGGCGTAGGGGGATTACAAAAAGACACCAGCAGCGCGTCCACGCTGACGCTATCCGGCATCAGTGGCTACACCGGCGCGACCAACGTGTACGCAGGTACGTTGAAAATTACGGGTTCTATTTACTGTGGCACATGTGTGGGTGGCTCGGGTGTCGCAGACACGGCCAGCGCCATTACAACCGTCAACACAGGTGGTACTTTAGAACTCACCAATTGGAACTGGCTCGGTAGTTTTGGGGATCGTTACTTCACTTCGACCGCCCTGGTCATTGACGGCGGCACACTGCGCTATTCAGGTGGCAACACCACAAACTCAGGTGGCTACTCACGCGGCTTCACCGTCGGAAGTTCGGGGGCTACGTTCGAGTCAGCAACAGCTGGTAACACTTGGTATCTGGTTGACGGGACGTCCTCGAGCGCTGCTTACAAGTCTGTTTTTAACGGTAACGTGACCTTTGCAGGGGCCGGGGATTTCAATTTCAGCCATATCGTTAGCGGCGCACGAACGCTGACCAAAAATGGCTCTGGTACTTTGACGCTCAGCGGTGCCAACACCTATACCAGTGGCACCAACATCAACGCGGGCACGCTCAACGTGGGCAGTAGCGGGGCGTTGGGCTCATCGGGCACCATCAGCTTTGGTGGCGGTACGCTGCAATACAGTGCTTCCAACACCACTGACTACTCCGCACGCGTCAGCACCGCGGCCAACCAAACCTATAGCATTGATACCAACGGCCAAAGCGTGACGTGGACCACCGGCCTGACCAGCTCGGGTGGCAGCCTGACCAAGCTTGGCACCGGCACCTTGACATTGAGCGGTGCTCAAACCTACACAGGCGCCACCGCACTGACTGGCAGTTTGATCTTTCAAAACAATGCGCTACCCACCACCTCGGGCTTTAGCGGTACTGGTGCGCTCACCATTGCGCCATCCACCAGTTTTACAACTGCCTTCAAACCCAGCTATACCTTCCCCAGCACCCTCACAGGTCTGACCATTGGCAAATCTGGCAACACGGCCGACATTGCCATTCCGGGTTCGTTGACCGTGGCAGGCCCCGTCAGCTTGTATGGCGGCAACGTGTTTTTGCCAGGCGACTTAACGTCCACCGCCGGTGGCAACTTGCTGCTGCAAGGCACGGCTGATGTCACCTTGGTGGGCAACGCCAGCACCACAGGCACCTTCAGCGCCACAGCGGGCGCGGCCAACAGCTTTGTGATGGGCATGAACTATGGCACGGGCGTGGGCTCCACCATCACCGCCAATGGCGGCGTCACGCTCAATGCTGGCACCAGTTATTTGGCAGGCAACATCACCACCGTGGGCACGGGCATTACCGTCACAGGTAATGTGCAAGTAGCCAACACAAGCGCAGACCCCGTGGCCAACCCCGTCACCTTCAACTCGGGTGGTGGGGCCATCAGCCTCACTGGCGGCACCGTGTCTGGCTACAGCGGCTTGGTGGCCGACTATGCCTTGTTGAGCTTGAACAAAGGCAAAGCGCTCACAGGCACAGGCGCTGTCATGAGCAACATCAGCGGCACAGACTACTTGCTGTACACCTTCAGCGGCACGGGCAACAACACCTTCTACACCCCGTATGGGGTAACGGCGGTCGAATACCTGCTGGTTGGCGGCGGCGGCGGTAGCGGCGGCGGTGTCAATACCCAATACTCCGGCGGTAACGGCGGCGGCGGCGGTGTGTATGAATCCACCCTCACGGGCTTAACTGCTTTCCAAAACTTAGCTGTGACTGTGGGTGCCGCAGGCACACAAGTCAGCAACGGCAGCATTACCAATGGCGGCAAGGGCGGCGACTCAGGACTCAATGACATTTGGGTCGGCGGCGGTGCTGGTGGTGGTGCTGGTGGTAGTGCTGGTGGCACGGGTACAGGTAACAACAACGTTGCAGTGGCTGGCCGTACCTATGTAGCTGGCGGCGGCGGCGGCGGCGGCGGCGGTAACTACAGTGGTGCAGGCGGAGCTGGTGGCACCGGTACGGCATACACAGGAACTGCTGGCTTAAATGGCTCATCAGTCTATGCATATACCGGTGGTCGCGGTGGCGCTGCCGGAGGCGGCGGTGTGTCGAGCCTCACAGGCACGTCGATCACGTATGGTGCAGGTTACAGCACCAGCAATACACCGGGCAACTCTGGCATAAGCGCAAACTGGACCGGCGCGATCGCCCCCAAAAATGGCTTGGTCGCCATTCGCTACACCACGACCGGAGCCAGTCGTACTGCCGGTACCACCCTCAAGCTGGCATCTGGCGCAGGCGCTTTGACGTTCAGCTCCAACGCCTCGGGCCTGAGCAACCTCTGGGTGGATGCCAGTAGCAACAACACCTTATCCAACATCATTTCAGGCTCGGGCAGCTTCACCAAGTCCGGCACGGGCACCCTCACACTCAGCGGCGTCAATACCTTCACCGGTGGCAGCACTGTGTCGGCGGGCACCCTAAAGGTCGGTAACGCGGCAGGCTTGGGCGGCTCTGCGAGCACGGTGTCCGTCACAAGCGGCGCTGTGCTCGACTTGAACGGCCAAACCGTGGCCAACACCAACCCGCTCACTTTGAACGGTACCGGCATCAGCGCCGGTGGCGCATTGATCAACAGTTCAGCCACCGCAGCCAGCTATGCAGGCACTGTGGCTTTGGCCACTGCGTCGTCTGTCAACACCACAGGCAACATCACGCTCAGTGGCGTCATCAGCGGTAGCAATGGTTTGACCAAGCTAGGCGCAGGCAAGTTGATCCTCGCAGGCACCAACACGTACACAGGCGACACCACCATCAGCGCAGGCACTTTGCAGTTGGGCAACGGTGGCACCACGGGCACACTGACGACCAACAACAACATCAGCATTGCCAGCAACGCCACCTTGGCGTTTAGTTACGGCGCTGATACCACCGCGTCTTACAACATCAGTGGCTCGGGTGGGATTCAAGTGTTGGGTGGTATCGGTACCCTGTTTAGTAACTTTTTAACGACCACGCCTGCCACCATTGCCACCAACAGCACAGTGGCTGAAGTGCTCTACAGGTTGTCTGGTGGCCATCAAAGCGGCGGGTCGATCAGTGGCGCAGCGATATCAGGTATTTACGTCAAAAACTTCGACCCGCTGACCAATACCGCCACGTTTCAAGTCCAACAGTATGAAATTAATGGCGGGTATTCGTACACAAAAACAGTGTTTGTCAAACTCACGCAGTCTGGCACCAACGTTCAAGCAGCGATTGACACTGGTACAGGACACACCAGTGGTGCGGCGTATTCGAACAACGGAACCAACATTTTGGGCACCGACATGTCCAGCGGCTACAACAGCATGCCCTGGGTGAGTACGAGCGGTGGAGGCGGATATGGCGTTGATGCGCTCTACGGCGTTGGCAAGCTCACCCTCACAGGCACCAACACTTACACCGGTGGCACCACGCTCAGTGCCACCACCACCAGCGTGACGACGGGCAACAACCAATACGCCCAAACCTCTTTAGGTACCTTGCAAATCAACGGCAGTTTTGCCAGTGCTGTCACCAACAACGGTTTGCTCATCTACAACCCCACCGCCGCTCAAAGCTGGGCAGCGTCTATGTCGGGCAGTGGCTACTTCATCAAGAACGGCACCAGCACACTCACGCTGACGGGCGATGCCACCTTTACCGGCACAGCTGTGGTCAACGCTGGCAGCTTGATGGCGGGCACGGGCGGCACGGTGGGTGGTTTGGGTGCGGCCAGCAATATTTACTTGCCTTATGCAGGTACAGCCAATAACTACACCGTCAACCGCAGCGACAACCTGAGCATGGCCGCCTTGGTCAAAGGCGTTGGCACGTTTGAAAAAATGGGGACCAACACCCTCACGCTCACTAACAGTAGGCCTAACGCGGTATTCACTATCGACGGTGGCACGCTGGTCATAGAAAACGATGCACCCACCGTGGCGGGCACCTACAACGGGCCGGGTTTGCTCACCATTCAATCGGCCAGCAACAGTTTCAGCTCGGCTTATACCTTGTCGGGCATGACCTTTGGTAGCGGTGCAAACGCCTTGGGTGGGTTGACGGTGGGCAAGACCACCAACACACAGGGCATCAACCTCAACGGCAACATCACCACCACTGGCTCCATTAATGTGTACGGTGGCAGCATTACCCAAGCGGCGGGCGTGAGCGTGCTGTCCAATGGCGGCAACATTACCTACACCGCCAGCGGTGGCAGCTACACCGCTGGTGATGATCGTGCCATTCTGCTCGGGGCCTCCAGCGGTAGCCGTTCAGTCATTAATGCAGGTGGCGGCAACATCAGCTTGTCAGGTAGCTGGGTCACCACGGGTGTAGCAGGTGGCGGGGACTATGCCACTTGGATATTTGGCACCGACATCAAAACATCGGGGGCGGGCACCATCAGCATCGTCGGTGACGCAACCAATACCACCACCACCTTGTCGACCTATGGTCTGAACATGGGCAACGCCACCTTGATTCAAAGCGAAACAGGGGCTATCACCCTCACAGGCACTGGCTCCAAAGCCTCGACCAATTCGCGAGGTGTGGTGGACGATGGTTCGGCCCTCAAAGTGTTGTCAGCCTCGGGCGCCATCACCCTCAAAGACTTGTCACCCACTGGCCTGACAGGCACCTACACCGGCTTGTACCTCTATCCCATCAGCACAGCCCACCTCTATTTGGGCTCAGATGGCAGCACGGTGTTATCGGGCACGTCTACTGCTAGCTCATCCAACGTCACGATTCAGGCGGACAAAGCCAGCTTCATTGCCAACGGCAGTTATAAAACCAACCTCATCACATCGGGTGCTGTGGTGGTCGAATCGGTGGGCAGTACCTTCACTGCGGCACTAGATGCCACATCCTTGAATATCTCAGGCAGTCCATCCAGCGTGCGTTTTGGCAAAACCACGAATACGGGTAACGTCACGCTAGGCAGTGCCATCACGGCGGCAGGCCCCATTACCGTGTATGGCGGCGACATCACACTCAAGACCAACCTCACCAGCACCCTGGCTGGCTCGGCCATCAAGCTGTTGGCCACAGGCACCATCACCAGCAACACGGCATCTAACACCATCACCACCAACGGCGGTGATGTGTTGTTGTCCAGCGATACCGATGGCAACGACTCAGGAAAAATTTACTCAGGCAATGGCTTGACCATTGACACCCGCACCGGCTTGACCGGTGCCAAGAGCAACGCGGGCACGGGCGGCGGAGCCATCACGCTCGCGGGTGGTGACCAAGCCGGTTCGGGCTATGCAGTTGGCGTGTCTTCAACCGATGCTGGCGGCATTGCGGTGGACAACGGCATGTGGTTTTACTCGGGCGGTGGCAACATCACCATGCGAGGCAAGAGCTGGAATGGCGCTGTGGGCACCGGTTATCAGGCGTGGGGCATCGGCTTTTGGAGCGGTGCCACGAGCTTGGTGGCCGACAGCGGTGTGGGCAAGATTTACCTGGAAGGTATCAGCCGATCCTCTGGTACTAGCTCTTACAAGATAGGTATCGCGACCAACTACGCGGTTGACTTGAAGTCTGCGTATGCAGGCGCAGATGCCATCAAGCTGATTGGCACTAGCACCACCTCCGCGGGTGGCTGGAACCACGGCGTGGATTTGGGAACGACCAACGAATCCAGTACAGCTGCGACGTACCAAAAAATTGTGGCCAGTGGTGTGGGCGGCGGTATTTCGATCATCGGCACGGGCAATGAGTGGGCTGTATTGATTCGCAATGGCACTCAGATCCTGGCCAACGGCGGACCGATCAACATCAAGGCGGGTGGTCTAGGTGCTGGCGGCACGGGATCGGGTTTGTATCTGCGCAATGGTTCTACACAATGGTGGGGTTCTGCTGCGGGTAGTGCTGTGGCCTCAAGCAGCAGTAATTTGCTGATTGAGTTTGATAAGTTTGATTTTGCTGGCTATCCCAACATCGCCACCCAAGGCACGATGACTTGGCAGTCCACATCCAACGCGTTTAGCAGCACTGTGAACACCAACTGGTTTACATGGAACACCAACAACCAAACCATGACGGGGCTAACGATTGGCAAATCAAGCAATACGCTTGATGTGAATACCAGCACGAACGTGACCGCCAATGGCCCCATTGTTTTTTATGGCGGCAATATCGACGTAGCATCGAACCTGACCAGCAATCTCGCAGTGAACGGGCAGGGCATTTTGCTCAAGGCCTCGGGCGGCATCATTGTGGAGCCCTCGAAAACACTGCAAACCAACAACGGCACCCTCACCTTGTGGGCCGACTCCGATGGCGTCAATGCTGGCAACTTGGCCATTCGCGAGGGTGTCACGTTCAACACGGCCAATGGATCTACCACGCAAGTCAATGGCGGGGGTGCCATTACCCTGGCAGGCGGCACCACGGTTGATGCCACCACGGGCTTGCCTACAGGCTATGCTTATTCCAACAGCTCAGGCGCCTGGGGCAGCAACAACCCCAGCGGTGTGCAGCTAGGTGCGTACACCGCTGGCTCTGGCTACAACAACGACATCAAGTTTTACAGCGGTGGCGGCAACATCACGGTCAAAGGCAAGGCGTCCAACGGTGTGCCGGGTATTTCCTGGTACGGTGGCAATTCGGGCAGCCAAGTGGTCAACGCAGGCGCAGGGACGATCACGTTTGACGGTCAAGGCTTAACAGCAGGACATGGCATTG